>Ga0335081_10000865_pt1 | contig 48721 bp, 44 predicted proteins | sample Lox_Sample_35_FD_206713 | JGI IMG/M metagenome (GOLD analysis project Ga0335081, IMG submission 206713) | Soil microbial communities from Loxahatchee National Wildlife Refuge, Florida, United States - Lox_Sample_3.5 | ecosystem: Environmental > Terrestrial > Soil > Wetlands | place: USA... | reverse complement strand
ATTTTTGATTATTGGCGTGGGGATATTACGATGGTTGCCGAGCCGGCCGAATTCGCAGGGGTGGAGCTTGCGCCAAATTATTATTACACGGGTCCGCTCATTGCCAGGCAGGACTTTCCGATTCCGGGCACTATAAAAAATATTCCACACGATAAACCGATCATCTATTTTGCAATGGGCAGTTCGGGAACACCTGAGATTATTGCTAATATCATTGAGAGTTTCCAAGGGAAACCCTATCGCGTGATCGCTCCTGTAAAAAATCATCTTGATAAAGTTCGCAAGGTAAAAATTCCATCCAATGTTATCGTCACAGATTGGCTTCCGGCACATGAAGTAAATAAGATCGCAGATCTATCCCTGATCCACGGCGGAATTGGAACCGTGATGACCGCCGCTTATGCCGGTAAACCGGTGGTGGGGGTCGGTATGCAAACCGAGCAAGTCGCCAATCTTGCTTGCCTAGTGCGTAAAGGATTTGCCATTCGAGTGCCTAAATCAAGAGATCCGTCGAAGAAAATTCAAGCAGCAATCCAGCAGTTGCTGCATAATTCGGAAGCAAAACAGAAAGCCGAAGAGTTCTCAAAGATCATAGAAAAATGGGATGGCCCCAAAATGGCTGCCGATTTGCTTTATCAAAAATTTGGGAACTGCGAAAATAATGTCTGATTCAATACCGAAAAAGATCAACCGCCTCATTGCTTCTTATCTAACAGAGATGATATCGGCGGTTACTTCATCGCAAACTTTATTGCTGGTAACGCTGCCAATTCTGGTTGGACTGGGAAGCGGGATCGGCGTCTGGTTGTTCAAGCTTGCCTATAACTTCCGTCAGTCATTCCTGTTTAATACAGCAGGCCAATGGATCGCATCGGCGGGTAAATGGACTATGATCTTGATTCCCGCAGCAGGCGGACTTATCGTCGGATTATTCAACCGTTTTTTTTTTTTTTTTTGTTGGCTTTCAAAGCAATCAAGCTGTGCCGTATGCCATCAAACCTGGCGTGGCGCTTCAAATGACGAAGATCCTTCGTGATGTGCGGGAAGACCGTCGCAATGGTCGCGTATATCCGCCACGCGATGAAATGGTATTTTATGGAATTCGCGAATCAGATATGGCGGAAGGCAAGGTGACGAGTCGCTGGCGTCAGTTCATGCGTTTCCAGATTCAACGAACGCGCCAGATTCGGAAGGCGAGGAAGGTAAATTCTACGTCTGGATCAAGTCAGAAATTCAACAAGCCATTGATAACCCATTGGATTTTGAATTGTTCACTACGGCCTATGGAATAACGAGCAAGGAAATTGGGAAGGAAAAATGTCCTGCAGCACGCCCTTGATGATTCCGCCCTCGCCGTGCGCTTCAAATTGGGCGAGCAGGCAGTCGCAGCTAAAATCGTGGATTGCCATGCCCGACTTCTTGCCGCGCGGGGTCAACGCGTGCGCCCCCCGGTCGATAATAAAGTATTGAGTTCGTGGAACGGGCTGCTGCTCCGCGTGCTGGCGGAGGCTGCGCGTGTTCTGGATGATGAAACAAAGGCCTCCGAGTATCTCATTTTGGCTACCCGAAGCGCGAATTTCCTATTGAACAACTTGTATGCACATGGGAAACTACATCGCTCCTGGCACGAGGAAAAAACAACACGCGAGGTCTTCCTCGAAGACTACGCGGCATTGATTCTTGGCTTGCTCGAACTCTATCAAGCCGACTTTGATAATCGCTGGTAGGGCCAGGCGCTGAAACTCGCGGCTGAGATGAGGCAGCGCTTTAGCGACGCGGGCGGAGGCTTCTTTGACACGCCAAGCGATGGGGAGTCTCTATTGATCCGGCCGAAAGATTTGCAGGACAACGCAACACCCTCAGGGAATGCGCTGGCATGCGAAGCACTGCTTACGCTGGCAGCATTTGCCGATGATCCGCCATACCACGATGCCACAGAACAGGCGATCCGACTCATAGCCGATTCGACCCTGCGTCATCCGCTGGGCTTCGCGCGTTGGCTTTCCAATGCCGACTCCATTTTAGAGAACGGAAAACAGATTGCCGTGGTGTGGGATGCGAAGGGCAAAGAGGAACGGGACCTGATTCGCTTCATCCGCTCAAGGAACGAACCGAATGCAGTCGTTGCTGCGGCGGCTTTTCCTCCGCCTCTCAATGCGCCTGCATTATTGATGAACCGTCCCCTTCAAAACGACACAACCACAGTGTACTTCTGCCGGCATTTCGTATGTAAGCAACCGGTGAATTCCATTGAAGAGCTAAAAAAAAATGATGTGAGCTAAGCGGCACGCTGCGGACCACAATTCAAATCGCTCATTTTGAGCTAAGCTTCCCAATGTAATATAATGTACCCGCAATTCCATTGAGCTTCGCCAGGAGAGCTATGAATATCAAGCCTCGAATCATTTGCATGTTGATGATCTGTTTCGTCGCCGCAGGATGCACGACTGCCAGCTCCCAGCCGGCCGCCACAAGCGATTTGCAGGGTATCCATAAAATTCAGCATGTCGTCATCATCATGCAGGAGAATCGTTCCTTTGATTCCTACTTCGGCACTTATCCCGGTGCGGACGGCATTCCGATGGAGAACGGCGTCCCCACCGTTTGCGTACCCGATCCGAAAACAAAGCAATGTGTGAAGCCCTATCATGACCCCGATGTGGTTAATACTGGTGGCGGGCACGGGGTTGGAGCGGCCCTGACTGACCTGGACGGCGGGAAGATGGACGGATTCATTGAAGTCCAAAGGGATGCGGTCCAAACCTATTGCCAGAACAATGATGATCCGAACTGCGTCGAAGGAATGATCGGAAGCATGCCTGACGTGATGGGCTATCACGATGCGCGCGAGATTCCCAACTACTGGACCTATGCAAGGAATTTCGTGCTTCAGGATCATATGTTCGAGCCGATCGATTCGTGGAGTATGCCGGTCCATTTATGGATGGTCTCGGAATGGTCCGCCAAATGCACCAGCCACGACCCGATGAGTTGCACAACGGAAATTGATAAACCGGATAGCATCGTGCTGGGAGTGAAACCATATGAAGCGCCTCTCTACTCTTGGACCGATCTGACGTATCTGCTTTACAAGAATAATGTCTCCTGGACTTATTATGTGGCTCCCGGCACCCAGCCGGATTGTGAAGACGATGAGGCGGTAGCCTGCGCGCCGAAACCGCAGACCAACGTGACCCCCGAAATTTGGAATCCGCTCCCCTATTTCGATACCGTACATCAAGATGAGCAACTGAACGATATCCAACAGCTTAGCAACTTTTACGCCGCCGCAAAAAACGGGACACTTGCCCACGTGGTTTGGATCGTTCCGAACAACAGAACCAGCGAGCATCCGCCATCATCGATCACGGTCGGACAAACCTATGTGACAGGTTTGATCAATGCCATCATGCAGGGACCGGACTGGCCGAGCACCGCTATCTTTCTGGCGTGGGATGATTGGGGCGGTTTCTACGATCACGTGGTTCCACCGCAGGTGGACGATAATGGTTTCGGCTTCCGCGTACCTGCGCTTGTGATCAGCCCCTATGCCAAGAAGGGCTACATTGACCATCAGACGCTCAGTTTTGACTCGTATGTGAAGTTCATCGAAGATGATTTCCTTTCGAGTCAACGCATTGACCCACAAACGGACGGGCGTCCCGATTCGCGTCCGACGGTGCGGGAGAACAACCCTGCCGTCGGCGGCCTGACGCAGGATTTCGATTTCAATCAGACGCCGCGCCAGCCCTTAATATTGAATCCAACCCCCGGTCCTGGCTTGATTGAACAGATAAAAACCTTCCTTAAACATCTATTACAGGCCATCCACATCCTTCCAAAGTAGACAAAAAAATCGAGTCCCTTTAGACTCGATTCTCTTTTGGGTATTCCATTCGTTGGTTTATTGTTTCTTATCCTTAATGGTTTCCTGCCGGGCCCTTGTTCGGCTTTCTCCGCGCGAACCTTGGCGGAGACGGCGAATTCCTTTGCCGATGGACCCCGGGCCCAGCAACAGGGCGGCAATCGCAAGCAGGATCAGCAATTCCGGGATCGCTATAGAAAACATGGTCGGCCCCAGGACTAGGAATTGCGACCCCAGATCAAGCCTTCGATGATGCGGATCAAACGATTGAACATAGAGCGTGCTCGTGCCCAAACTCGATAGCGTTCCGGATGGACTCGATGTTCAACAGGCAGGGGCCCCGTCCATTCAGCGGCTAACGCGCCCCACGTCAGCCCGGCGCCAAAGCCGACCAGCACAATTCTGTCGCCCGGTTTGACCAACCCTTTTTCAATCGCCTCCACCGTGGCAATTGGAATGGACGCTGTGGAAGTATTGCCGTAACGATCCACATTGATGATGAATTTGTCCAAAGGCATCTTCAAATACCTGGCGGCCGTCTCGATGATTCGATAATTGGCTTGATGAGGAATGATCCATTGGACGTCCTGAGTAGTCAAGCCGGCCAAGTCCAGGACCTCTTTGGCGGCGTGGCCCATCACACGCGTCGCGAATCGAAAAACTTCCTTTCCGTCCATTTGGATGTAGTGCTTTCCTGTGCGCACAGTCTCTTCGGTCGCGGGATAATGGCTGCCGCCCGCCGGCAGGGAAAGCGAATGGCCGCCGGAGCCATCCGAGTGCATCACCGCCGATAAAACTCCTCCGGGCTGGTCACTGGCTTGCAAAACAAATGCGCCCGCACCATCGCCAAACAGGATGCACGTGTTGCGGTCCTTCCAGTCCACAAAGCGTGACAGGGTCTCGGAGCCGATCACCAAAGCCGTCTTGATCGAGCCGGAACGGATGGCCTGCGCGGCCATGTTCACAGCGTAGATAAACCCGCTGCACGCAGCCAGGAGGTCGAACGCGCCGGCCTTCGAGGCACCCAACTGATCTTGAATCAGACACGCGGTGGCTGGAAAAATATATTCGGGTGAGGAGGTCGAGCAGATGATCAGATCGATGTCAGTCGGCCGAACGTTGGCGACTTCAAGCGCCTTGATCGAAGCCTCGATACCCAGCGTGGACGGAAACTGATTCTCGCGGGCGATGTGGCGTTCGCGAATGCCGGTGCGGTCGCGAATCCAGGCATCGTTGGTTTCCACCATTTTAGATAGGTCATCATTGGTCAGCACAGGCTCGGGAACGGACATTCCCCACCCTGTGATATGTGCATACGGCATAAGGATTCCCTTTCAAACAGCCGATCCAAACCTTGGATCGTCAGGACTCGAAGCGACTCAGGATCAACGTGGCATTATGGCCACCGAAGCCAAACGAATTTGACATGACATGCCGCGTCTCAACGGATCGCGCTTGGTTCGGAACATAGTCCAAATCGCAATCCGGATCGGGTGTTTCGTAATTGATCGTGGGAGGCAAAATGTTTTCCTGCAGCACTTTGGCGCAAATGACCGCTTCCACTGAACCGGACGCGCCGAGCAAATGACCCGTCATGGATTTAGTGGATGAAACCGGCACTCTATAGGCATGTTCACCAAAGACCGACTTGATCGCAGCGGTCTCACTTCGGTCGTTCATGACGGTGGATGTGCCATGCGCGTTTATATAGTTGATGTCGGTGATTTTCAGATTCGCATCTTCCAGCGCGCGGGTCATCGAAATGGCGGCACCGGCGCCATTTTCGGCCGGCGCCGAGATATGATACGCATCATCCGAGGTCCCGTAACCTTTCAATTCACACAGTATCTTCGCGCCGCGCGTTTCCGCGTGGTCCAGCGACTCAAGCACAACCATTCCTGCGCCTTCACCCATAAGAAAGCCATCCCGATTCTTGTCGAAGGGCCGTGAGGCCCTCTCGGGCGCATCATTGCGCGTCGAAAGCGCCGTCATTACATTCAAACCGGCGATGGTCAGCGCGACGATAGCCGCTTCGGAACTGCCTGCCAACATTACATCGGCTGCACCGCGCCGGATCATCTCAGACGCCTCGCCAATCACATTCGTCCCGGTTGCGCAGGCAGAGGTGATCGCCATGTTGGGTCCGCGCGCGCCGGTACGGATTGCAAGCAGACCGGCGGCGCTGTCCGCGATCATCATCGGAACCAGAAACGGACTGACGCGTTCCGGGCCGCGCTCGCGCAGAACTTCAAAATTTTCAACCAACGTGATAATTCCGCCGATGCCTGTGCCGATCAGTATTCCCACCCGGTCGCGATTCGATTCCCGAATCACCAGACCGGATTCGTTCATCGCCTCCTGCGCAGCCGCGACGGCGAGCTGTGCATAGCGATCAAATTTGCGTGCGTCGCGCACGCCCAGCAGGGCCACAGGATCGAAGCCTTTCACTTCGGCGGCAAATTTCGTCTTATGTCTGCTGGCGTCAAATTGTGTAATTGGACCGGCGCCGGATTTTCCGGCCGCCAGTGCAGACCAAGTATCTGATACCGTATTTCCCACTGGGCTGATGCATCCCAAACCCGTGATAACCACTCGTTTCGGCATAACGCTCTCCTAAAAAAATAGGGCAAGTCACTTGTCCTATTTACTCAAGAAATGATAACACTCGAAAGGATGAAGCGATACGGCCCTAGAATGTCCTTAATATATTCCAAGCCTGCTGAATGTGCATACGGTCATGATCCGCCATAAAGCCAATGACCTCCCGAAAATGCGTCGGACCAAAAATGGCATGTCGTGCCTTCTGCCCCCAAACCGCGTCGTTCAGGCCCTTCAGCTTCGCCAGCGTTGCCAGGCGCGCAGACGCGAAACTCCGCAGCGCGGCGCGCCCATCTTCTTTCAAATAATTGCGCTCCTTTGCCCATACCGTGCTGTCAGGACGCGGGATGAACGGCTCGCGCTCTTCCAGCAACATGTTTGCCTGCAATTGGTGAATCTCGCGTTCGGTATCCCGCAGATGGCAAACCACTTCCACCAACGCCCATTCGCCTGCGATGGGCTTGTGCGGCCAGGCGGCATCAGGAACGGACGCCACCAGACTCTGTAAGATGGCTGGCGTGGACAACATGACGGCGAGAATCGCAAAGGGTGTCTGCATGGACGGCTCCAGCAAGCCAAGATCCGTGGATTCCAGCCAGGAGCGCAGGGCAGATAATTTGCCGCTGCCTCCCGCTTCGGATCCGGACCCCAAGGCGGGACCATCCTGATTCACATGATAGGTCTTCAATCCCAAGCTTTGCGCGGGCTTAAGGTCGCGGTCGACATCATTGCCCACCATCAAAACCGGTTCGCTCGGCCAACCCAGTCGTCCCAACACCTCAGCAAAATACGCGGGGTGCGATTTTGTAAAATGGAATGTCTCGAAAGATGAAACCAGTTCAAAGCGTTCAGGATCTAGACCCGCCCAGCGGATGCGGTGATGAATGGCTTTTCGAGGAAAAAGCGGATCGGTCGCGACCGCGACCCGATAACCCCTGGCAAGGGCCCAATCCAGCAGCTCCACCGCGCCCTCGCGCTTTTTGGTGACACTGCCCAGGGATGGATAAACTTCATCGTAGAATTGCTCGATCCGGTGAGTGACCTTTTCTTTCGGAACGCCCAGTTGAGGATAGAAATAACTTTCGAAAACCTCCTGCAATGTGCGCGTGGGGTCTTCGCTGGCAAGCATTAACTCGGTGCCTTTCATCAGCGCGGGCAGCATTTTTTCAGCTGGAACATATTCCTGCAGATGGTTCGAGAGCGCCTGAAAATAGGCGGGAATGAACGCACCCATATTGGTTTCAAGCAGGGTGTCGTCGAGGTCGAGCAGAAGCGTCAGGGTCATATTGAGTTTTTCTTCGGTACAACGAATGGGAAAGCTCTTTCGAAGATCTTTATTTTGATCTGATTTCAAACATCGGCGGAAGCGGATGGCATTCCCCGCAACCAACTTGCGGCTCGTGGACGTTGGCACGAGACTTCTGGCAATACGCGGCCACTTGAACGCGTCGCTGCAATCCGGCGGTCAATGGACGCCCCACGCTTGCGCGCAACTGCAAAAACTCACAGGCATTGGCCTGCAAGATTTCCGGCACGGGACAGGTCCGGCACAGGTCCGCGGACCAGTCCTGATTCGAGGCCTTGAGAAGGCCGCATTCTTCCACACTGCGACCTCGATAATAGTCTCCGAAAAAATACTTACACTCTTTACCAGCAGGAGTTTTCATCGTTAAGGAATAGACGGATAACCTTGGGCGTCCTCGCTGTCCGTTACCCGTCCGCGGTGTCTCAGCCGAATGCGCGTCACACGCGCGTCACATACTCGCCCGTGCGTGTGTCCACACGAATCAAATCGCCTGTTTTGACGAATTGCGGACATTGAACCTCGAGGCCGGTTTCGGTCTTAACCTTTTTCGTTACGCCGGTCGCGGTATCGCCGCGCACGGCTACTTCCGCTTCGAGGACTTTTAGGTCGACCGAGGTCGGCAACTCAATGTCCAAAGGTTCGCCTCTATAGAAAGTCAACTTGACTTCCATGCCTTCCTTCAGATACAACGCATCATCGCCGAGCACGTCCGCACGAATCGCAGGTTGGTCAAACGTCTCACTATCCATGAAATGATAGAACTCACCGTCTCCGTACAAGTAGGAAACGGTATGAAAATCGAGGCGCACATCCTGCACGCGGTCGCCGGACTGGAACGTTTTCTCGATGTTGGCGCCGGTCAGCATATTGCGGGCCTTGATCCGAATCGAGGCGTTGCCCCGTCCGGATTTGTTATGACTGTATTCCAGCACTTTAAAGAGCATGTCGTCCAATTCAAAAGTCACCCCTTTGCGAAGATCGTTTACATCAATCATACATCTTTCCTTATTGGTTGTATTATCCCTTCACCGTGAATGATGGATTCGATGAAGAAAAAGATTGCCAGCGGCGGGATTATACTACAACTTTCTAATGGCCCTTTTCTGCCTCCGGATCTTCGCGCAGCAGCTTCACCGCGTGATCCAACGCGGGAATCACCACCTGAAAATTCTCCACCGCGCCCTTGGGACTGCCGGGCAAGTTGACGATCAAGACCCTGCCACGAATGCCGGCCACCGCTCGCGACAGCATGGAATGGGGTGATTTGGCGGCGCTGGCCGCCCGCATCGCCTCGGCCAGCCCAGGCGCGTCACGCTCGATCACGGCGCGCGTCGCCTCTGGCGTTACATCACGCGGGGCAAAGCCCGTTCCGCCCGTCGTCAGGATAACATCCACATCGTCACGATCCGACCAGCTCTCCAGCAACTCGCGCACTATGTTTAAGTCATCGGGCACGACACTCTGACGGATCAATTTCCAGCCCTGAGCCCGGATCGCTTCAATCAGCGCCGGACCGGAGGCATCGGGCCGTTCGCCGCGCGCCGAGCGATCAGATACGGTAAGGACAGCAAAACGAAGGCTCATTGGAATTCTTTTCCATAGAGCAAATCCCGATCCATCGCTTCCCAGCCGATGCGTTCGTAAAATCGCATCGCGTCGACGTTATCGCGAAGGACGATCAGATAACTCTTGAGACATCCTTTGGCCCGTAGGCGGGATTCGATCTCGCTCATCAATCGCGAACCAATCCCCTGCCCGCGAAACAAAGCGGAAACCGCCAGATGATAGATCATGCCACGGCGCCCGTCAAATCCGCCGATCACCGTCCCGACAATCTCGCCATGCGCTTCAGCAACCAAAAAAAGATCCGGGTCGCGCTGAATCTTTTTTTGAATTTCCCCTGGCGCATCCGACGCGCTGATATGCACCCCCTTCTCGATGCCCACCCAGAATCGCATCACTGCATCGTAATCCGCGGGATAGCGAAAGTCCCGAAAGGCAACCTGCGGGCGCATCAAGGCGAATCAGGCTCCTTTCAGCATACTGATCAGATCGTCCGGCATAAAGGGCTTGAGAATAAAGCCATCGGCCCCGTGTGCCAGACACTCGTCTTTGACGTTCAGGCCTGACGTCATGATCACTCGTGTGTCGCATTGCATCACGGACTTCTGAATCGAATCTAGGATTTCCAAACCATTTTGCCGCGAAAGATGCACATCCATCAACAAGACGTCAGGGCATCGGTCACTGACAGCCTTTACAATATCATCGTCCGGATTGAGGGCGACGACATCGAAGCCTTCCATTTTCAATAACGTCTTCAGCAGGTTGACCATGGTGAGGTCATCTTCTGCCACCATGACTTTTAGCTTTGCCATTCACACGTCTCTCTTGCACGGGTTTCTTTTTCTCGGTGGAACCATTACGGCCTGGCGTTGAATCTGACCGTGTTTCCAGGGCCGCGTTCAGAACATCGTCGACGGTTTCCACCAGGATGAATTCCATGGACTTCTTGATCTCGTCCGGGACATCTTCCAAGTCAAATTTGTTGCGTTTCGGCAGGATCACTGTCCGCAGGCCATTGCGGTGCGCGGCCAGTACCTTTTCTTTCACGCCGCCAATCGGCAGGACCTGCCCTCGCAGCGTGATCTCGCCGGTCATGCCGAGATGAGGCTTGACTTTGCGCCCCGCCACCAATGAGACCAAGGCTGTTGCCATCGTGACACCGGCCGAGGGTCCATCTTTCGGTGTTGCACCGGCAGGAATGTGCAGGTGAATATCGTTCTTTTCAAAAAACTCACTGGGCAAATCCATCGCCTCTGCCCGCGATCGAACATACGACAGCGCCGCCCGCGCCGATTCCTGCATGACATTCCCTACCGAACCGGTAACCTGAAAGCCATGTCCGCCCGGCATGCGCGTCGCTTCGATAAACAAGATGTCACCGCCAAACGGTGTATACGCCAGCCCAGGCACTATGCCAGGGATCGACGTGCGTTCGTTCAGTTCTTCCGCGCCAAAATAAATGGGATGCTCGAGAAATTCCTCGATTTGATCCGGTGTGATACTGAACTGGCTGCCCTTGCCTTCCGCGATACGCGTCCCAATTTTGCGCGCGACCGCGCCAATCTTGCGTTCCAGATTTCGAACACCCGCCTCACGAGTGTAATCACGGATAATCTTTTGCAGGGCCTCATCGCTGAAACTCAGTTCCGTGGGGCGCAGCCCGTTCTCACGAATCTGGCGCGGAATCAGATATCCCCTGGCGATGGCAATCTTTTCACTATCAGTATAGCCGGAGAGCCAAATAATCTCCATGCGGTCCAGCAAAGGCCCGGGGATTGTTTCAGCGGTATTGGCCGTGGTGATAAAAAAGACCTGCGAAAGATCAAAGGATACTTCAAGATAATTATCGCGGAATTCCGAATTCTGCTCCGGGTCAAGGACCTCCAGCAGTGCGGAAGCAGGATCGCCGTGGAAATCGAAGGTGAGTTTATCTACCTCATCCAGCATGAAGACGGGATTTCTGGATTCGACTCGTCGGAGGGATTGTAAAATGCGTCCGGGTAAGGCACCGATGTACGTCCGACGATGCCCGCGGATTTCCGCCTCATCGCGCGTCCCTCCCAGGGAGGCACGGATGAATTTTCTCCCCATGGCGCGTGCAATCGACTGACCCAGGGACGTCTTGCCAACCCCGGGCGGGCCGATGAAGCATAGAATTACGCCTTCACGTTCACGTCGGATTTGATCTTTGGACGGCTCCTTGATCTCATCCTTGCGATCCAGCCGCAATTTTCGAACCGCGAGAAATTCGAGAATGCGGTCCTTGACATCTTCAAGCCCATAATGATCCGCATTCAATATCTCACGGGCATGCCCGATATCAAGGTTATCTTCGGTGGATTTCGACCACGGCAGTGTTACCAGCCAATCCAGATACGTGCGAATCACGCCGTATTCGGCGGCGGCAGTCGGCAGACGCGAAAGACGATCCAGCTCGAGCCGGGCCTGTTTGTTCGCCTCTTCCGGCATTTTGGCATCGTCAATCTTTTTTCGAAATTCATCGACTTCGGCAGCCTGTTCGTCCTTCTCGCCCAATTCCTTTTGAATGGCTTTCATCTGCTCGCGCAGATAATATTCGCGCTGAACCTTTTCGATCTCCCCCCGTGCCTCGTTTTGGATTTTTTGCCCCAATGTCAGAACTTCAGCTTCACGCACCAGCAGGCCGATCAGCTTGCGAAGTTTGTCGCTCGCGGAATTGATTTCAAGAATTTCCTGTGCATCCTTCAAATCGATCCGTTGAAAATTAGCGATCGTGTAAACAACTTGCAAAGGGTCTTCGAGTGTCGTGATCGAGTTGACCAATTCCTCAGGGAACGAAGGGATCATTTGCGTGATCTGCTGGAATTGATCGCGCGCGTTGCGCGCTAAGGCATCGATCTCCAGCCCTTCTTCGAGGACTTCGGGGGCTAGCTGAATCCTGGCCTTCAGATAGGGCTCTTCCGCGACGAACTCGCCGAGCCGAAAGCGATCCATGCCCTGTACCAACAAACGAACGGTACCATCGGGTGCGCGCAATAAACGATGCACGGTTGCGACCACACCGATTTTATACAGATCCTTGGGACCCGGCGATTCCAGTTCAGGATTCGTTGCGGCCACTAGCCCAACCAATTTATCCGAAGCTACCACATCGTCCACGAGACGAATGGAACGCGGTTGTCCAACCGTCAATGGCACCGCAGTTTGCGGATAAACCACCACCCCGCGCAGGGGAAGGATCGGCAGCACGTCAGGATATTTCAGGGCATCATTCTTCTGCGCCTCTTCCTTCTCGGGCCCATCTTCTTTTTTCGTGAATCGGGAAAAGACCGACGGCACGAGCATCTTCAGCTCATCGTCGGCCTGGCCCATCCATTCGAATAGCTCGGCCATACTGGTTTGCCAGCGAGAAGCGGGCATCATCCCTCGATTTTGACTTCCTTAGGTCTTGCCTTCGCCAGCGCCACGATCATGAAGCCATCCTTGTATTGCGCTTCCGAAAGATCCAGGTCCACCGGCCCGGGAATCGCAACCGCCGTTGAAAATTTTCCAAAGCGGATTTCCATCTGATGATACGCGCGCCGTTTCGAGACATCGGGACGGACGCCGCTCACAAAGAGAAAACCGTTATCGAAGATGACTTCGAAATCCGCCTCGCGCATTCCGGCGATTTCGACGCGCACGATGTATTCCTTCTCCGTCTCATACACGTCCGTCGGCGGACTCCACACGCTTTGTGTCACCTGCCATCCAACTGCGTGCAGAATTTCCCGGCGTTTCTCGCCCAATGTGATGGTCTCGGATCTGCGTATTACCGTAGGCATAATCTTGCTCCTGCTTACCCCATTAAGCCAGCGCCTGCTTGGCGGCCCCGATTACTTCGGAATAGTTTGGTTCATCGCTTAATGCAGGCATATAGGCTGCATACGCAACCTTGTTATCTCGGCCGACAACAAACACTGCCCGCCGACAAATGCGGCGCTCTTTGATCAATACCCCATACTTCTCACTGAATTCGGCGCTCATGTGGTCGGACAGGACCATGACTTGCTCCACTCCGGCCGCGCCGCACCAGCGTTTTTGTGTGTACGGCAAATCGGTGCTGATGACCTCGATGGCAATGTCCTTGCTCAAGGCAGCAGCCTCCTGATTGAACCGCCGGGTTTCACGGTCACACACCTCGGTATCCAGCGAAGGAACCGCTGCTATGATTCGTACTTTGCCGGCAGTGTCGGCCAGGCCGCGTTTCGTTGACCAATCCAACGCGTGAACACTAAAGTCCGGCGCTACCTGTCCAACTTTGATATCGTCGCCAACCACGGTGGCATCCCGGCCACCCACTTTTATTAAACCAGATCTTTCCGTAGCCATAAATTGTCTCCTTGTCCTTAATTTACCAATCAGACCTTAGGCGCCCCTGCCGAGATTCGAACTCGGAACCATCTGCTTAGAAGGCAGGTGCTCTGTCCATTGAGCTACAGGGGCAAAACAAAAGCTTTTGCCCGTGCACTTGAGTCCATCAAGCCGTTGAACTGGTACTCCATTATCCTTCAATTGTAGCACAAGGCAAAATGAGTGAGTATGGATGGAGCAGATCATCTTATCGATTCTTTATTGAGAGTTCCGCGGTCCGCTGCGGCACGGCTGTGGCTCTTGTGGGCAATCACACGCATCCAGTCGCTGCCAGCGGAACCTCGTCGAGAAATTCTCCAAGATTTCCAAGTTATGAAGACGCCTTCCTCCAAAGCTGAAGGAAGGCGAAATAACGATGGACTGCCGCTAAAACATCAGAGCGTTGACCTTGTCCATCATGGCGGGAGTCGGCCGAAGGTCGGCTTCCGTGAGGCGATTGAGCGGAACATCGGTCAGGTGATAGGTTTCCGTCAAAGATGGTTTGCTGGTGTCCACATACAACAGGCCGGTGATGAGCCAGTTGTTGCGCTGGGCCTCTTCAATCACGCGCAAAGCCTCGAAGCGGTTGGTCGGATCGTAGCCCTTCTCCAAGCTCTTCAAAATCACAACGGAGCCGTCATGCATATTCACTTCGCGTATTTCGCCTTCTTCCATCTCGCGCTCGAGCACGATCTCGTTACGGGGCGCGATGTAGGTGATGTCGTGAAGTGGCTCCTCGTGATCCTTACCCCACGCATAGGAGTGATAGGCATTATCTTCATTGTTGAACGTGACGCACGGGCTGATGATGTCGAGTACGGCAATGCCACTATGGGCCAGTGCCGCCTTGAGCAATTCCTTAACCTGTTTCGGGTTACCCGCGAACGAGCGCGCAACAAAGGTAGCGTTCGAGGCTATCGCCTCCATGCAGATGTCCACCGGCATATATTGGTTGGCACCCTGCTTCTTTAATTCGAGCCCTTTTTCGGCGGTGGCAGAGAACTGCCCCTTGGTCAACCCGTATACGCCGTTGTTTTCTATGATGTAGACCATATTCACGTTGCGGCGCATCACATGTTTGAACTGTCCCATGCCGATGCTGGCGGTATCGCCGTCACCGGAAACACCAACGCCTTTCAAGCGATGATCCGCGAACAGAGCGCCGGTCGCCACAGCCGGCATCCGTCCGTGGAGGCCGTTGAAGCCGAAGGAGCGGTTCAAAAAATAGGTCGGCGATTTGCTGGAACAGCCGATCCCGCTGAACTTGATAATATTTTCGGGGACGACATTCATTTCGTACAGCGCGGCGATGATCTGACTCGCTATGGAGTTATGACCGCAGCCCTGACACAGCGTGGTGGGGTTGCCTCGATAGTCGTTCTTGGAAAGCCCGGCCAGATTCACTTGCGCAGATGCGCCAGCCATGGGAAGTGTTTGAGTCATAGGTTATCTCCTTTGGGCGGAAGTACTTTTCTTCGAAGCTTTCGCGGATTTCGCCTGGACGGCCCTCTTCTTTGCTGTCGGCGGTTTGCTCAGGTCTTCATATTTCGCCAAAATTCCTTCTCGCACCCATTTTGCAGACGCAGGCAAACCGTCCCCAAAAGCCACAGACTTGAATTTCGTTCCGTATTGCGGATATTCGATTTTCAGAAGTTCATGCATTTGTCCATCGCGATTCATTTCAACGACGAACACTTGATCGTATTTCTTGACAAAGGAGGTCACGTCATCGGTCAAGGGCACGGCGCGCACGCGCATGAAATCGGCCTGGATGCCGTGCTCGATCCCCAGTTGATGTTGGGCCTCCAGTATCGCCGGCTCGGTGGAACCGAAGCCGATGATGCCCACCGTGGCATGGTCCCGGCGATGCAGAATTGGGGCAGGTACGTATTTTCTAGCCGTCTCGTATTTTTTCTTCAAGCGTTCCATGTTGCGGCGCCAGACCGATGCCTCTTCGCTATACTTTGCGTTTTCATCATGCCCAGTGCCGCGCAGGAAATAAGAACTCATGGGGTGTGTGTTTCCGGGAAGCGTGCGATAAGGAATACCGTCCCCATCCTTATCGAGATAGCGCCCCCAATTCCCTTTCAGTTCTTCCAGATCCCCTTCCCATAAAACCTTGCCGCGCCTCATCGGCGTATCAGGATATTTGAAGGGCTGGCTCATCCATTGATTCATGCCCATATCCAGGTCGCTGAGAACAAAAACAGGGGTTTGAATTTGTTCGGCGATATCGAATGCGCGCCAGCCGAATTCAAAACATTCATCGACCCCGCCAGGCAAAAGGATGACCTGTTGTGTGTCGCCATGACCCATGAAGTTTACAAACGCCAAATCACCCTGTGAAGTTCGGGTGGGAAGGCCGGTGGAAGGTCCGATCCGCTGCACATCCCAGACCACCACGGGCACTTCCGTGTAGTAAGCCAGGCCAGCAAATTCCGTCATGAGGCTCAGCCCCGGACCGGAAGTGGAAGTCATGGCGCGCAGGCCGCCCCAGCCCGCGCCGATGGCCATACCGATGGCAGCCAGCTCATCCTCCGCCTGAAGCACGGCATAGGTGTGCTGCCCGTCGTCGCGTTTGCGAAGCTGCGGCAAATAATCGTTCAGCGCCTCCGCCAGCGAGGAAGCTGGTGTGATCGGATACCATGCCGCAAATTGCAGGCCCCCAAATATCGAACCGATGGCGGCAGCCGTATTTCCGTCGGCCATGATCAAGCCATCGGTTTTATTCATCGGCTCAACGCCATAGGGATCTTTCTTTTCGAGGTTTGTCTTGGCCCATTCGGCCGCGGCTTTTACAGTATTGAAGTTCATGTCAATGGGCTTTGGTTTGCCCTTGAAGTGGAAGTTCAATGCCGCGTGAATCTTTTCAATGTCAATGCCCAGCATGGTCGAAAGCACTCCAACGTAAACCATGTTGCTGACCAGATCGCGAAAATCCGATGGGATAGTGGGATCCGCACGCACGATTTGTTTCACAGGCATCGGATACACCGTGATGTCGTTGCGGGTAATGGGCTGTTTGATGTCGTCGGCGTAGAAGAAGGCCCCACCTGGCAGAACCGCGGCCTGGTCCCGCACGAAAGAACTGGGGTTGACAGACACCATCACCTCGGTCTCGTCGCGGCGCGCAATAAATCCATCCTTATTGACTCGGATGGTATACCAAGTTGGAAGGCCTTGGATATTGGAGGGAAACAGATTTTTGCCCGACACGGGAATTCCCATTTTGAACAGCGCGCGCAAGATCGTGGTGTTGGCGGTTTGACTACCCGAGCCGTTCACGGTACCCACCGTGATCGAGAAATCGTTGACGATTTTGTTCATTTGTCTCCTTTGGATGAGGATGGGCGCTGGGAGAGCAGATCGACGTGCGCGATGAGCGCCTCGCGCCCAGCAGAATAGTTTCCGTTGCAAATACTCACCACCATTTGGTTGTGATAGTCCCAGACCTTGTGCAAATAATTTATGCTCCCGGCGTACATATTCAGTCCGACCGATTCATAGGCATCCCAATAGGCTTCGAGAATGCCGGTGACGAACGGATTATTCAGCCGGCTGTAAATCAGCATGTGCAATGCACGGTGTTCTTCGTGCGGTACCTGCACTGGCGAGCCAAGCAACTTTTCCCGCGCCCGAAGGATTAACGACTTAAGTTCTTTCTTATCTTCCTTGGCCAGTTTCCTTACCGCTTCATCCCAGTACGCGGACTCAATGTGATTTCGCAATTCGGAGTATTTTTGAAAATGATTGTCGTCCAGCAGGAGCGCATACCCGAGGCTTTGCCTTACCGTCGAGGCAAAAGCAAAGGGTTTTCGCCTCATTCCCGTACGCGGCCTGATCTCGACCAAATCCAGGGCGCGGGCCACCTCGAGCTGTTCGCGCAAGGTCGCCACGCTGATGCCGAGTTCGCCGCTCAATTCGGTCAGGGCCGGCAAGCCGCCCTCCGCCTCTGTGTGGGAAGCAAGATATTTCAGGAATTCGGAAACTTCAATCGAAAGGTGTCTGTTCGCCATAATATCAGATTAATCTGATTATTCGTAGGAATGTAGTATAATCCTCTGAACAGGATGAGTCAAGGAGGGGTCACCCGCAGGACGGCAGGGACCGCATTTTGTTCAGCGCGGCGTGAAGCCCGCAGGGAATTTTGCAAGGTAGTGTATAATTGGAAGGCAAGTTCTGCATTCTACGCAACAAGGAAGCTATGGCAAGTACATTCTCATTACCAGCAGACTATTGGAAAACGCTCGAAATCTCCAAGCAAGACGTTGAAAACCTGCATACTTATTTGTTCGAAATCGAAACCCCCTTAACGGCGCATGATTTGGCGCCGGTGTTGATCGAGAGCCGCATCAAGGCAGAGCTGGAGGCCGAGCGCGCCAAACGCGAATCGGGCGGGAAAATCTATTTACCGAGCACCCGTTATATGGTCGGCGACCACATCGTGTTTCCCGCCATGGCCTGGGCAAAGGGGAAAGTAACCGCGACCCGCGCCGGTCGGAATCCTGAAGCGGGCGAGTTTGACGTTGTGTCCGTGGAAATGCAGGACGGCGCGGAACGTCTTTTCGCTTCGGCTCTGGCAGATCATGTGTTGAACAACGTCTCCGCCGAAGCCTCGGGCTCCTCGGATTTAAATACGGAGGCCATCCTCCGCGAAAACGGCGAAGAGCTTGAGAAAAAGATCGCGGCAACATTTTCTGGTAATGACGAACTTGTAAAAATCGCGGGCCGCTGGTTCCCTCGTGGATTACTGATTGAAATCAATGAGGGTCACCTTAACCTGGCAGAAGCTGTTCTGGACATGGCACAGGGAGAACCTCAACCGACCTCGGCTGTATTGAAAGACATTGAATTGCCCGCGGGGATCAACCCAAAGCTGGCTGAGTTTTCCCTGAACTACGCTCTGCAGTCGGATCCACGCTTCGACGAGGTGGGTCCCGCGGGCGAAGTGCTGTGGTGCTTGCGACGCTTGGAACCGGAGGGCGTGCAAGAATTGCCATCCTTCCTGCGTTATGAGAAAATTGATTATGACCGATCCGCGCTGGATGAATCCATGTTGAAGCTGGAGACTCAATTGGATGACGAGCTGAGTGATGAAAATGTAACCAGCCACAAAGATGTTCGTGAAGTCACCATTAGTCTGATTTATCCGCATTTGCGCGCCGGAACTTTACCGGTTTCGCTGCGGACGCGTTTGTTGTTCCCGACCGCCTACGAATCCCCACGCGTCCGCTTCACGTTGGTAGATGCCAGATCGGGCATTAAGATGCCGGGATGGGTCGTGCGTGAACATGGATACGTATTTGGGCTCCGCGAATGGTACAAAAGCCATCAGCTGATGCCGGGAAGCTTGGTCATAGTGCGACGCGGACAGAGGCCGGGCGAGGTCGTGGTCGAAGCCAAGACACAAAGGTCTGCCAAGGATTGGGTGCGAACGCTGATTGTCGGCGCGGATGGCGGCTTGGTGTTCGCGATGCTGAAGCAACCGATCACTGCGGAGTTCAACGACCGGATGGCAATCTATGTCTCCGATTTCAAAGTACTGGATCCGCTTTGGGAAAAGAAGCGGCCATTTGAGGATTTGGTTGTGACCGTCATGCGTGAGTTGACCAAGCTCAACCCTCAGGGACATGTTCATGCCCAGGAATTGTATGCGGCCGTGAATCTCGTTCGAAGGATTCCGCCCGCGCCATTGCTTGCGCTATTGGCAAGTCAACCGCGCTTTATTCATGTCGGCGATTTGCATTTCCGTCTGGAGGAGCAGGCATGAGCTTACTGAAACCCGGCATCCAGACACCGTTCCATATTGACTTTGATTGGTGGAAACAAAACGAAAGCGATTGGCATGTATTTCTGCGCTCGCTCTTATGTCCGGCGCACCAGCAATCATTGGCGGGCGTTGAAGAAGGCGAAATGATTGATTGGATTGATCCACAAACGGCGGAGGTCAAGCCAGTGGATGGAATCCAGCATGCGTTGATGAGCCATTGCGCCCTTCAGCCTGATTTTGTGGGCGAACACACGGCCATGGTCGAGGCGGTCTTCCGTATGTTTTTAGCCAATGGCAATCAGCCGATGAGCGCGGAGGATTTGTCTGTCAGATTGAGTCGTCCGGCGGCGACCATCCTAAGGACATTGAGTGGGCCGCGCATTTATCGAGGCTTGAGACCGCTTGGTCTGACCAAGGCAGAAGAAAATACAGCCGACGAGGCCTCCATCATACAGGCATGAGGCCTCCACCGCAGCAGCTTATAACAGGCACTACTGCTTGATATTTCGTTCGTGATTCACACAACCCCCATCCTCCACATTGACAAACGAGAGCTCCACTTCGCATACATCCGCGCATCCGGTCCCGGCGGACAGAACGTCAACAAGGTGGCAACGGCCGTTCAACTGCGGTTCAATATCCATGATTCATCCATACCTGAAAAGATCAAGGCGCGCTTAATGAAGCTCGCCTCCAAGCAAATATCCAGGGACGGCGTGTTATTCATCGAAGCTAAAAGATTCCGGACGCAGGAACAAAATCGTCAGGAAGCCACGAAAAGGTTATTCTCGCTCCTGCACAAAGCGTCCGAAGAACCCAAGCCGCGCAGGAAGACCCAACCGACAGAAGCGTCAAAGGAAAAAAGGCTGAAAACCAAGAAATACATATCGGAAATCAAGAAGAACAGACGAAACAAAACCTTTGATTAGCCGGACCCGGGGCTTTCATTGGATTGGTTACCGAGGTCCCCTTGCAGGTTGACAACCAATATGCTATAAGAACAGCCATGTCGATTCTTAAAAGGAGAAGCCCGCATGAGATTTAGACGTTTGGTTGATGTAACCTTGATCGGTACATTGGTTTTTTCATTCTCGCTGACCGGAAGCGCGTACGCTGCCGGCCGTGATAATAATGCTCGTGCAGTCTGCCCCGGCCCGGCCAGAGCCGGAAGCGCTCGTTGCGTGGCTTGGGTCCGGCCGTTCGCTAGTTCGGCACCGACGGGCTTGAGTCCGGCGACCATCCAATCAGTATATAACTTCCCCACCAGTCTGACGGCTGGTTCCGGCAAGACCGTGGCTCTTGTGGATGCTTACGATGATCCTACGGCAGAAAGCGATTTGGGTGTCTTCGACTCAAAGTATGGACTGCCGGCCTGCACCACAGCGAATGGCTGCTTTAAGAAAGTCAATCAAACCGGAGGGACCAGATATCCGCACTCCGATAGTGGCTGGGCGCTGGAAATTTCCCTGGATGTTCAATGGGCCCATGCCATTGCGCCTGGCGCCAAGATTTTATTGGTGGAAGCCAGCAGCAGCAGCTTTTCCAATCTTCTGACTGCGGAAAAGTATGCCAAAACCCATGCTCAATATGTTTCGAACAGCTGGGGCGGCTCCGAGTTTTCCAGCGAACACAGCTATGACTCTTACTTCGTTCAATCGGGCGTCAGCTTTTTTGTCTCCGCAGGCGACTCCGGCCTGCCGGCCGAATATCCCTCCGCATCCCCCAACGTAATCTCCGTCGGAGGCACGACGCTGAACTTCAGTGGAAGCACATTCACCAGTGAGACGGGTTGGTCCGATGGCGGCGGCGGTTGCAGTGCCTATGAAACCGCCACTTCAGCTCAATCCAGCTTTAGCCAGTACGGACAAGTCAGCTGCGGAGGAAGACGCGCCACGCCGGATGTATCCCTGGATGCTGATCCGAATTCCGGCGTTTCAGTCTACGACAGCACCAAGTATTCGGGACAGAGCGGCTGGTGGCAAGTCGGCGGCACCAGCGTAAGTTCCCCAATGTGGGCTGGCCGTTCGGCAGACGCAGGTGTGGTTGTGAGTTCCGCGTATGTATATGGAAACACCATCACCTTCCGTGACATTACCTCCGGCAACAATGGTGCCTCTTGTCTAACCGGCTACGATCTATGCTCGGGCCTCGGCAGTTGGACCGGGACGACACCGTAAGCCTGCTGCCAGGGACGATAAAACGGTACAGGTATTTCCTGTACCGTTTTATGTCTCAGCTCACGGCAACATAGTCCTTGAAACATCGATGTGTCAGGATTTCTTGCGACACCTGATGGCAAGACAACCAGCAGCTTCAAAGATGGATTTCAACAAACGCTGCATTTTGATTCCACTTCTTATCAATTTAGGCTTGTCGATCATTCTATTTGGCGGGTTCTCTTATCTGCCGCATCCGCAATTGATGTCGTGCACCTATTCCCCGGCAGAAAATCTGATTCTGGCGGTTGGCGCCGCCTTGGTGATTCAGTCTTTGGCCTTCAAACGCTCTTGGACCGCCAATTACTTTTGGGTGGTGGGCACAGACGTCGGACTGATCTTGCTCGCGCTTTGGCTGGGCTCGTATGCAACATCCCCGGTCGGATTCTCCAGCGGACGGATTCCCGTTGGCCAGGGATTTGTGCTGACCCGAGCCATGCGTCCCGACGAAAATATCGCCTCGGGCGAGACGGTCAACGTAGTGAGCGGATCCGCCATCGCGCTCAGAGCGATTACGTTACCGGTTGGGAAGGGCTGCTTTTGGGTCTCGACCAAGAACGGATCCTTGGATGATCCGAGAAGCTGCGACATCGCCTACATGCCGCCTTCGGATTCTGATTTTGATCTGCTAAAAGTATTAATCCAGCCATCCTGCCGCTTGCCGGAAGCCCAGGAGAACATTAAGATCGTTGTCCTGCCATAGTTATAAAAGCATCGGATTGCCAACTATAATTGGGGCATGTCCCATAAACAAATTCTGCCCGGCTTATTATCCGGCTTGCTGGCCGCGTCCATTTGGGGCGGAATGTACGTTGTCAGCAAGGTCGTTTTGAACGTCATCCCGCCATTCACATTGCTGACCCTGCGACTCATTCTCGGAATTCTTTCCTTGGGCATCGTGATCGCCTCAAGACCCAAAGCCAAGCTCACCGGCTCACAGGCATGGCAAATCTTTGGGGTCGGCTTCGTGGGCTACGGCGTCTCGCTGGGCTTCCAATTTGTCGGAACAAAACTTTCCACGGCCTCCAATGGCGCCCTGGTTACCTCCGCCACTCCAGCGTTCATCCTGATCTTTGCGCCATTTTTGCTGGCCGAAAGGACAACCCCGCGCAGAATCATCGCCCTGATCATTTCCACGTTGGGTGTGCTTGCGGTGATTGACCCGCGCAACGCCGAACTCTCTCCATCCTTATTTTGGGGAAACCTGAGTCTGCTGGCCGCCGCCCTGACCTGGGCTTTATATTCCGTTCTGGTTCGGAAAGTGACTCAAACGGCCGATGTGGTCACGTCGACAACGATCATGCTGGCTGGCGGACTGCCAAGCGGTTTTCTTCTGAGCGCCTGGGAAATCAAATCACAGGCTATCGGTACGATCACAATAGGAATCATCGGCGGCATCCTCTTTCTCGGAATCATCTCGACCGCCATCGCGATGTTCTTGTGGAATTATGCTTTTGCCGAATTACCGGCTGCGCTTGCCTCGCTGACTTTCTTCGCGCAGCCCGTCGTCGGCAGTTTGCTCGGCTGGATGTTTCTTAAAGAAACAATAACGCCGCTCTTCCTGCTCGGCGGCGCATTGATCGGGATCGGATTGGCCATTTCTTCAACAGGATGATCATTCTCCCACATTGTGAAGCAGGGCCATATTGGGCGGACGGACCGAGCCGACCGGAAAACCACAAACCAACACAACCTGATCGCCCGATTGGACCACATCCGAACGCATCAAGGACGAATCCACATAGCTAAGCATTTCTTCGAGCGAATTTGCAAACGGCACTTGATGTGGATTGACGCCCCACAAGAAGGCCAGCCTTCGCCATGTTTCGAGTGCAGGTGTAAAGGCCATGATCGGGACACGCGGACGAATCTTTGAGATGAGCCAGGCGGTCTGCCCTCGCATCGTAAAACAGGCAATCGCTGTTACGTTCTTATCGTTTGCCAGCGCCTGCGCGGCACGCGCCATGGAGGCGGCATCATTCGCCGTGAATTCCTCGGTGGTGGCGGCTCCTTTCCCCCACTCAAGAAAATGGCTCTCCGCTTCACACACAATCCGATCCATCATTTGAACTGCTTCGACCGGATATTTGCCTGAGGCCGATTCGGCGGACAGCATCACCGCATCGGTACCGTCAAAAATGGCGTTGGCAACATCCGAGGCTTCGGCACGCGTGGGAAGCGGATTGCTGATCATCGACTCAAGCATCTGGGTCGCGGTGATCACCAACTTGCCGCGGGCGTTCGCAACACGGATGATGTGCTTTTGCAACGCCGGCACGCGTTCCGGCGGAAGTTCCACGCCCAGGTCACCGCGCGCCACCATGACGCCATCCACATCATCGAGGATCGAATCGAGATTGTCGACGGCTTCGGGCTTTTCAAGCTTGGCAATCAGCAGCGGCTGACCTTTGCCCTTCGAAAATCGTTCCATGGCATAACGGACTTTCCTCACATCCTCCGCCGAGCGGACAAACGAGATCGCGACCGCATCCACATCTTGCGAAATGCCGAATGCCAGATCGTCCTCATCCTTTTCCGTGAACCCTGGAATGCGAAGGCGGACACCGGGTAAATTAATGCCTTTATGCGACGACAGGGGTCCGCCGATGACCACGCGCGCCGCCAGAGAACGCTCCTTAACGGAAACCACCTCCAGGGTCAGACGACCATCATCCAGCAGAAGGCGGTCCGAGGTCCGTACCGAATCGAAGAGCTGACGAAAGTCCACCGGAATCTTCTGTCCCTGCCCCGGTGGCGGCGTAGTTCCCGTGGTATAAAGATGAACCGTCTCGCCTTCGGAAAGTTGAATAGGTGCCGGCAATTCGCCCACGCGGATTTTCGGGCCCTGCAAATCCTGCAGGATGCCCACCGGGATATTCAATTTCTTGGAAACGCGCTGAATGCTTGCAATATGCTGGGCGTGCTCCTCATGCGTCCCGTGCGAGAAATTCATGCGCGCCACATTGACTCCTGCTCGAACGAGTCGCTCTAGGACGACTTCATCCTGGCTGGCGGGGCCAATGGTTGCGACAATTTTAGCTTTTCGATTCATTGACTTCCCTTCAAAGAATGGCAGATCAAGAAAATACAGGCCACGATCGTATGCCGGAATCTACCGCCATCATCTTACCGCAAATCAACAAAAGAGGCACAGAGAAAATTTTCTCTGTGCCTCTGAGCATGTCAGCCAAACCCTACATCCAGCATAAGGCTCTCGCTTGTTTCTCCAAATCTTTTCTAAAATCGGGATGAGCAACTTTGATGAGCTCCTGCGCACGTTGGCGGACTGTCTTGCCATACAAATCTGCGACGCCATATTCGGTTACGATATAGTGAACGTGATTGCGCCCGGTGACGACACCCGCGCCTGGCTTCAACGTGGCGACAATCCGGCTGAGCAACGTTCCGTCTTTCATCTCCGCGGTGCTGGGCAAAGCAATGATGGGCACGCCGTCCTTGGAACGCGATGAACCGTAGATGAAGTCAAGTTGACCGCCGATGCCGCTGAAGAATTTTGGTCCGATGCTGTCAGCACAGACCTGACCGGTCAGATCCACCTCAATGGCGGAGTTGATCGCAACCATGCGTTCGTTCTGCGAGATCACAAATGGATCGTTGACATATTCCTGCCGGTGGAATTCGCACAAGGGATTATCGTGCGCCCATTCATACAGTGACTGTGTGCCGAGGATGAATCCAACCACGATCTTGCCTGGATGTAATGTCTTGCGCGCGTTTGTGATCACGCCTTTCTCAACCAGCTTAACCACTCCATCCGAGAACATCTCGCTGTGAATGCCGAGGTCCTTCTTGTCGCCCAGAAAATTCAACACTGCATCTGGGATGGAACCGATGCCCATTTGCAGGGTGGCGTAATCGGGAATCAAATCCGCGATGTAGCCGGCGATCTTTCGGCTGATCTCATCGTCGCCTTCGCCGCCCATCGGCAGTTCGGCGACCGGATAGTCGACCGGCACAATGTAATTGAGCCGGCTGACATGGATGAATGAATCACCCAGCGTACGCGGCATCTGTTCATTCACTTCGGCGATGATGATCTTGGCTGATTCCGCTGGAGATTTGGTTAGACCGACCTCCACACCCAGTGAACAGAAACCGTGTTCATCCGGCGGTGAAACATGGATGAGGGCCGCATCCACGGGCAGCACTTTATTTTTGAATAAAAGCGGAAATTCAGAAAGCAGAACCGGCGTGAAATCCGCGCGGCCCTCCTGCACGGCTTTGCGAACATTCGCGCTGATGAATAGGCTATTGACTCGAAGGTGTCCCTCCATCTCCGGGCCGACATAATCCGCGGGGCCAACGGATAACGCCTGGCAAATTTCAACATCCTTCAAGTGGGGAGCATATTTCACCAAAGCCGCCAACAACTTTTGTGGCACCGAAACGTTGCCCGTCATGAAGATGCGATTGCCCGACTTAACGGCTTTGACCGCCTCTTCGGCATCCACGATTCGAGATTTATATTGGGTAATCCAGTCCATCTTACGCCTCCGTGTGGTTGGTCAAACGCACAAGATGAACATATCTTCCATCGTGTGTGTTCACCGCGGCTTCGAGGGAAGGATTATTGAGTATTCCTTTGACACCGCCATCGGCGATCTCCATGATAAAAGGCATGGCGCAATTAACAAAGGCGTGTGTTGCGGTGCGCGCCACCGCGCCGGGGATATTGGGAACACAATAATGCATCACCCCCTCCTCGATGTACACCGGATGATCGTGCGTAGTCGGACGCGAGGTCTCCACGCATCCGCCTTCGTCAATACTGACATCCATGATGACCGAACGTGGCTTCATCGAACGCACCATCTCGCGCGTGACCAAGATCGGTGCGCGCTGACCCGGAATTAATACCGCGCCGACCACAACATCGGCGTAGGCGACCGCGCGTTCGATGTTGCGTTTTGTAGACGTCATCGTAACGATACACGGAAAGCGTTCCCAGATCTTCTGAAGAGCGGAGAACTTTTGATCGATGACGGTCACATGTGCGCCCATGCCGAGGAACATCTGCGCCGCGGAGGTGCCCACGACGCCTGCGCCGAGGATGACGATCTCGGCTGGCGGAACACCCGGCACACCGCCCATCAATATGCCTTTGCCGCCTTCACTATTTTGAAGCAGTCGTGCGGCGATCTGGGCTGTCATCGCGCCGCCGATCTGGCTGAACGGATGCAGGACCGGCAACGAACCATCTTCCGATCTGATTTGTTCGTAGGCAATGGAGGTCACTTTTTTTGCAAGCAGCACATCAATCTTATCCTGCTGCGCCGAAGCCAGGTGCAAAAGGCCCGCCAGGATCGTCTCCGGTCTAATCCAATACAATTCCTCTTTCAACGGTCTCGACACTTTGAGCAGTAAGTCGGACCGGCCGCAGACTTCTTCACAGGAAAAGACCAGACTTGCGCCAGACTTCTCATACTCTGCATCGCTGAAACCCGCGCCCAGACCCGCCTCATGCTCGACGAAAACCTTGTGTCCATTTTGAGCGAGCATCTCCACGCCAGCTGGAGACAGCCCAACGCGGAATTCAAACGGACGTCTTTCTTTGGGTATTCCAATATTCATAACGCCTCCGATTCCCCTCACCTGATCCCTCCTAAGAGAGCGTACGACGGGCAGGTGAGGGAGATGATTTATTTCATATTGAGCACTTCACGAATGGATGGAAGCGCCCAATCAATTTCACTCTTTTCAATGATCAATGGCGGCGCAAAGCGGATGACATTCTCATGCGTCTCTTTTGCGAGAATACCTTTACCTTGCAAGGCTTCACAGAATCGTCTCGCCCCGCCCGCCGATGGTTTCAACTCCACGCCGATCAACAAACCCTTGCCGCGCACTTCTTTGACGTGCGGACTGGGGATCTCAGCCAGTTGCTCCATGAAATATGTTCCCATTTCATCCGCGCGTTGCGCCAATTTCTCCTCCCGGATCACGGCTAACGCGGCGCGCGCCACGGCCGCCGCCAGCGGATTGCCGCCGAAGGTCGAGCCGTGCTCGCCCGGCGTGAACAAACCCAGGAGGGGCTTATCTGCCAGGACGGCAGAGACCGGATAAAAACCGCCGCCCAATGCTTTGCCAACGATCATAATATCGGGATGTACATTTTCATAATCACAGGCAAATAATCTACCCGTGCGCGCCAGCCCGGTTTGGATTTCATCCGCGATAAACAAGACGTTATTCTTTCTGCAGACCTCCGAGACTCTTTTCAAATATCCTGAAGGAGGCATAATGACTCCGCCTTCGCCTTGAATCGGCTCGAGCAGCACCGCGGCGGTATTCTCGTTGATCGACCTTTCCACGGCCGAAGCATCGCCGTAAGGCACGGTGACAAAACCGGGCGTGAACGGTCCAAAATCGTCACGATACAAAGGATCCGTTGAGAAAGACACGAGGGTGGTGGTCCGCCCGTGGAAATTTCCATGGGCCGTGATCATCTCAGCTTGATGGCGCGCAACGCCCTTAATGCGATAGGCCCACTTTCGCGCCAGCTTGATGGCGGTCTCAACCGCCTCCGCCCCGCTGTTCATTGGCAGTGACATTTCGTAGCCGGTCATCTCTGATAATTCTTTGTAGAGGAGCGGAAGCTGGTCATTGCGGAATGCGCGTGAAGTTAGAGTAACTTTATTCGCTTGCTCAAGCAACGCGTTCAAGATCTTCGGGTGGACATGACCCTGATTAAGTGCCGAGTAGGCAGACAAACAATCCAGATACTTTTTCCCGTCGACATCGTAAACCCACACGCCCTCCCCGCGCGTGATGACTACATCGAGCGGAAGATAATTATGTGCACCGTACCGCTCTTCTAGGGCAATGAAATTCTTGGTATTCATAACGTCTATTCTATGCAACATTAAACAAACGCGCCAGAATCGCTTTTTGGGCGTGCAGGCGATTATGGGCCTGTGGGAAGATGACCGAATGCGGACCGTCGGCAACGTCATCCGTTAACTCGTGGTTGCGATGCGCGGGCAGACAATGCATCACGATCACATCCTTATCTGCTTCGCTGACCAGTTTTGCGTTTACTTGGTAGGGTGGGAAGACTTTTTCGCGCCTGGCAGTTTCTTCTTCCTGACCCATGCTGGTCCATGTGTCAGTGTAGATCACCTGCGCGCCTTTGACCGCCTGGTGTGGATCTCGAATGAAACTCAATTTGCTGCCGGTTTCCTTGGCAACAGTCTTCGCCATTTCAACCGCCCTCGGGTTTAAGTCATAACCTTCGGGGCTTGCAAGCGTGAAGTTCCAGCCAAGCTTCGCCGAAACATGCATCATGGAAACCGCGACGTTATTTCCATCGCCGACGAAAGTGACCTTCAAGCCTTTGGCTTTCCCGAACTTCTCCTGGACCGTCAGCGCATCCGCCATGCCCTGACACGGATGGTTGTAATCGCTCAAGCCATTCACCACGGGAACGGTCGACCACTTCGCCAATTCCAAAACATGCTCATGTGCGAACACGCGCGCCATCAGCGCCTGGACCAAACCCGAGAGCACGCGCGCCACATCTGCAATGGATTCGCGTTGACCGAGTCCGATCTCGTTCGGCGAAAGATACAAGGCATCGCCGCCCATGTGACGCATGGCCATATCGAATGAAACGCGCGTCCGCAGGCTGGGCTTCTGGAATATCATGCCGAGCACTTTGCCTTTGAAAAGCGGCGGATTGCCTTTCTTGAAGTATTCCTTCTTCAGGCGAATAGCGAGATCCAGCAGATCCTGCACTTCCCCCGAAGACAGGTCCGAAATTGCGAGAAAGTCATCCATGGCATCTCCTGTGCAAGTATAGTTGTTTAGCCCAATTGTAACCCGTCCCAATCGTCACTTGTTCGACGTGACGTATATCTCGACAAAAGCCATAGGTGATTGCAAGTTGCAGGTATATAATACCCATAGTTACATTTAGAGAACGCTGAATGTCCAACAGGTAGCAGAGTGATTCCAGGAGGGACGATGCGAACTGTAGCGAAGTTATTTCTTCTTGCGACCACACTTGCGCTTGCGTTGGACGGCTGTGGGACCAATCCATCTCCGGCAATCACTGCAACAACGATTGCACCATCAACGCCATCACCTACATTAACGCCAATTCTGCCAACCCAAACGCTAACGCCAAGACCGACAATACCCAACGGAGATAGACTAGTCGCAGTGTGGAACGATGGAAGAGCAGTTGATGATGATCCTGGCATTTCATCCACGATCACAGTCCCCGGCTTTGCGGGCTGGAAAGCCACAGGCATGGATGTCCTCCATGGCTTTGAACATGGATTAACTACCAATAACGCTAATGGCGATTTGACGGTCAGAGATTTTATGCTGAAGGATTATCCCATTATCATTCGGCTGTCAAAATAGGAGGTCGCCCGATGGAATATTTACGCCACCAGCCTCACCTTTTTCCAATATCTCATCAATCCATCGGCGCTCATCCCGAGCGGGTTTGCTAGATCATAGGCCCTGACGGCATCCGCGCTCAAGCCTTGGGCGCGCCCCTGCGCGTTCATCCAATCAGTGAATTGCTGGCGCAATCCTTCAATTGGAGGGTTGGAGGGCATCACGGTTTCCAGCCATTTTTCGGCGGCGTTCAGTTCCTTTTCGACCTGATCCAATTGCCACTGCGGGTCGTCAAAGATTCCAAAGTGTGTCGGCGCGATGCGGCTGAACTTTTCCTTTCGCAAGCGTTTCAAAGTCTCATGCCATTTCCCGAAATGCAATTCAGGCGGCGGCATCGGCACCTGCAAATAAGGATAACCCGGTATCCGCACTCCGCCGACATCACCGGTAAAGGCAATGTCCTCAAACAAATAAACAAAATGATGTTCGGCATGACCGGGCGCGTGGATCGGCATGAATCTCAATTTGCCGATAGCGATCTCTTCCGCGTCATTCACGATTTTGAGTTGACTTGCAGCCACAGGCAGGAACTCGCCCCACAATGTTTGCATCATATCACCATAAATGCGCGTGGCGCTGGCCAGGAGTTTTTCAGGGTTTAACATATGCGCGGCGCCGTTCGGATGTACGAGGATCTGCGCGCCCTGTCTGCCCCACCAGCCTGCCGAACCGGCATGATCGAGATGAATATGCGTCAACAAGACGTGGGTGATGTCGGATGCGGCTAGGCCATTCGCTTTGAGTCCCGCTTGCAGGGCGGGGAGGGTCGAGCCGGGTCCGCATTCGATCAGGAGCGCGCCGCTCGAATGCTTGATCAAATACACTGCGATGGCTTGTGTTTTTCCTTGAAAATTCAAATCAAGTGTGACAATTTCGGTCTTTGCCATGTGATGACATCCTTTGAAATATGGCTAGCTGAAAAACTGGAAAATGTCTTTGCCAGGTCGGCTTCGCAATTCACGAGACAAACCGGCACGCCGCGCTCCATCAATTGAGCAGCAAGCGTATCGCTGCCCCTGCGTCCGCCGAACGATTCGGCGTCCAGCAAGATTACCACGGAACGCAAATTGCGGCGTTGAAGTTCGTCCACCGCGACCAGGAGCTCGGGCCAGATCGTCGGCGTGATGAGAATCGCGCTCGAGCCGGATGGCAAATGCCGCGCCTGCGCACCGACCAGCGCCGGGACGGAGAGATTGCCTTGACCCTCGAGGAACGCCAGGGTTTCCATGATCTTGTTCTCATGCCGCTCGTTATGTTCGGCGGGGATCATCGTGTAAGCGCGGTCTGCGACAACGAAGCCGACCGAGCGCTTTTGCTGGATGAAATAATGCACCAATGAAGCAGTGATGGTGATTCCATACTCCAGCGTGGATGGCGGTAAAGTGAATTTTGGTCTGCGCGTGAACAGCAAATCCTCGACAGGTAACTCAGGCATCTCCTCGTGAGGCTGGACGGCTTGCACGCTGTACTGCGCGTCAAGGAAGAGCCACACCTCCGCCTGCGGGTCCTGATCGAATTCTTTGACCATCAACTCCCCGCGTCGAATCGAGGTGGGCCAGTGAATCCGTTTCATCGGATCGCCGGAGTTGTATTCCCGCACCCCGGAAGCATGAGGAGTAATATCCGTTGACTTGTGGCGAGTCACTTGTCCGCCGGGCAGAAGTCCCGGAGGCGAAAGGAACGATTCAACTGGAAAGATCATGGGAAGCACAGTCACGGATTTCAGGGCCTCAAATCTCCTTACGGCCCGGAACAGACCCAGCGGATCGGAGATCGTGACAATGGTTGGTCCGAGCGGGAATGCGCCCCGGCGCGTAAGCCACATGCGCACCGCGTACGACTGCCGCTGATGCGCCCGCAGCATCGTTAGCAAACGCGAACCCGCATAAGAGATCGGCGTCGCATTCTTGACTTCCACCCACAAGGCGGGCAGCCCGCTTCCATTGTTAATATCAAACCGCTCCTTGAAAATATCACCCACACTGCCGCGGCGCGAGTCGGAGAAACGTTCGAGTCTTAGCGAACGTGCCAACAGGAACGTCCACAGCCACGCGCCGATCAATAACAGCAGGCCCAAATAAAGCATGTGGGAATAAAACGCCGGCCCGCCTGCCAGCGAACCGATCAACCCGCCGAGAATCAAAAGCGTTACCAGGATGCGTCCGGGATTCATGTCGATGGCTTATTTACTTTTGCTTCCATCCAAAGAAGGTGCCTGAAAACTCCCGCCCGGCACCGGCAGGCTGTGGACGATATCTTGAACGATGCGATCGGCCCCCAATTCGCGCAGGCGCGCTTCCGGACTGACAATGATCCGATGCGCCAATACTGGAACAGCCAAGTCTTTCACGTCGTCCGGCAAAACATAATCACGGCCCTGGAGCGCGGCGTAAGCCTGGCATACACGCGACAAACCGAGTGTGCCGCGCGGACTCGCGCCGAGATAGATATCATTGGATTGACGCGTGCGCCGTGTCAGCTCGGCAACATAACGCTTGGCGGCTGGAGAAAGATAAACGCTTTTGATGGCCTCCGCCACCTCCAATACTTCCTCTGCGCCGACAACTGCCTCGAGCGCCTCGATCGGATGATGGAATTGCTGCCCATCGAGAATCTTGATTTCGTCCGACAAATCCGGATACCCAAGCCGCACGCGCAAAAGGAAGCGATCCAACTGGGCTTCGGGAAGTGGGAACGTGCCTTCGTACTCGATGGGGTTTTGTGTAGCGAGCACCATGAACGGCCGCGGCAAAATATGCGTTACGCCGTCCACAGTGACTTGATGCTCCTCCATCGCTTCCAGCAACGCGGCTTGTGTCTTCGGTGTGGCGCGATTGATTTCATCCGCGAGAATGATCTGACCAATGATGGGGCCGGCGCGAAATTCGAATTCTCTTTTCTGCTGGTTGTAGATCGAGATGCCCGTCACATCGCTAGGCAACATGTCCGGTGTGAACTGGATGCGGCTGAAAGTGCAGGCCAGCGAACGCGCCAGACTGCGTGCCATCATTGTTTTGCCAACGCCGGGCACATCCTCAATTAGTATGTGCCCCTGACACAACAAACCAACCACAATCAATTCCAATGCGTCGCGTTTGCCAACAATGACTTTCTGAAGATTGTTGATCACATGTTCACCGAACGATTTTATGTCTGTCATGATTAAATCCTTGGAAAGAATGGATTGATTCTACCTTGCAATTCATACTTCGTGTATAATCTTATGCACGCCCCTGTAGCTCAATGGATAGAGTGCCTGACTTCGAATCAGTAGGTTGAGAGTTCGAGCCTCTCCAGGGGCGCACCTGATCAACTTTCCGAGTGGGTTTCCAGCAAATTCATTTCAACAAGAAGAAAGGCGTCCACACCATGAAGGATCTCGCTCAAAAATCGTTTCAAACGCGCGCAGTCCATGCGGGAGAGCGCGTCCCGCCTGCAGGTTACAGACCGGTGGCAACTCCAATATGGCCGTCGGTGGGTTATCTTTACGAAAACATGGACGACCTGGATGCGGTTTTTGCGCACACCAAATCGGGACAGATTTATTTGCGGTATTCGAACCCGACCGTGGAAGCATTCGAGGCGGCGGTAGCAAACCTCGAGCAGGCGGAGGCCGCGCAGGCCTATGGATCGGGGATGGCAGCGATCCACGCCGCCCTGTTGGCCGCCGGCATCAAGGCCGGCACCTCGGTCGTCGCGGCACTCGACGTCTATGGCGCCACGTTCACACTATTGAATAATTTGTTGACGAGTTTGAATGTCAACGTTCGCATGGTGGACGTGACAAATCATGCGGAAGTCGAGGCGGCCGTCAAGGACGCCGGCGCAAGTGTGCTCTATCTTGAAACGATCTCCAATCCGCTTCTGAAAGTCGCGGACATCCCGGCACTCGCAGATCTCGCCCACCGCCACGGCGCATCATTCTTGGTGGACAGTACCTTTGCTTCTCCGTATCTGATCAATCCGATAAAACATGGAGCGGATTTCGTGATCCACAGCGCCACGAAATATCTGTCCGGCCACGGCGATGTGCTGGCGGGCGTAATCGCCACGTCGCAAGCGAACAAAAACAAAATGTTCGAGTTGAACAAGCTGGTAGGAGCAGTCCTGGGCCCCTTTGAAGGATGGCTGGCCTTACGCGGGTTGAAGACTCTGCCGTTGCGGATGAAACAACAATGCGAGAGCGCTCTGCAGGTTGCGACATGGCTTGAGACACATCCACGCGTGAAGAAGGTCAATTACCCCGGCCTCAAGAGTCATGCTCAATACAGTTTAGCAAACCGCTTGTTCGATCGCAAGGGGTGTGGAGGAGTGCTTTCGTTTGAAATTGCAGGTGCGGACAAAGCGAAAATCTTCCGCTTTATGGAATCCCTCTCGATCTGCTTGCCCGCTACGACCCTTGGTGACATCTACTCGCTCGTGTTGCATCCCGCGAGCTCTTCCCATCGCACTCTGACTGCCGAGGAACGGGCGCGCGTCGGGATTTCGGATGGGTTGGTGCGCCTGTCGATGGGGATCGAATCTGTGGATGATATCCTGTCTGACTTGGAAACCGGGCTCAGCAAGATCTGAATCGCTCAATTATCGAGACACGCAAGGAATTTGATCTTCTCCAAGACTTGAAAGGTCTCGCCGCCTTCGTGATGATTATATGGCCAGACATTAATCCGCTTCTTGCCGCCATAATGGTTGTACGCCGCGAAAACAGCGGAAGGCGGACAGATTTCATCCATTAACCCAACGGAGAACAGCGCGGGAGCAGAGGATCGCACCGCAAAATTGACGCCGTCAAAATAAGATAACGTGCGGAACACCTCTTCAATATGGTCGCGATGCCGCTGGCAATAACTGCTGATTTCCTGATAAGGATACGTGTCAACGATTTCCGTGGCGCGGCGAAAGTGGCATAGGAACGGCACATCGGGCAGCGCCGCCTCCAGGTCGGGAATGAGACCCGCGACGGCCAAAGTGAGACCGCCGCCCTGTGAAGCGCCGCTTGCCACAACGCGTTTCGCGTCCACCGCCGGATGCGCCCGCGCCGCCTCCACGGCGCGCACCGCGTCGGTATAAAGCCGTCGGTAATAATAAGTTTGAGGCTTCAAAATGCCGCGCGTCATGAATCCGGGAACTTGAGGATTGCCCGGTTCCATTTCGATATCTGGTGTGACGCCGATACGCCAGGTGCTGCCCTGCCCGCGAATATCCATCACGAACACCGCATAACCCAAATTGGGCCACAACAGCCAATCCAGTGGATCGCCTCGTCCGCCGCCGTATCCGATGTACTCCACAATGCATCGTAAACGATCGGCATGATCGCGTGGGAGCAGGAACCAGCCTTTAATCGGCTGACCGCCAAAGCCATTGAACGTTACATCATAGACCTCAACCAGCTTCAAGTCCGTAGGATTCGACCGAAAAACAGCGTTCAGCGGGAAGCCGCGCGCTTCGGAAAGAGTCTTTTCCCAGAACGAATCAAAGTCCTCGGGCTCAGCTCTGGCGGGGAGATATGTTCTGAGCTGTTCAAGTGGAAGATCGAAGATCATGGTCCTGGCCTTCTCTGAATACCGAATCACGGGACAACTTGGTCTTAGACGAAGTGCTCATCACGCGCAGCTTTTGCAATCTCAGCTCGCTGATCCGGTGACAATACATCATATTCTGAGTTGTGCTCGTCGGTATCACAATTTTCTATCAGTAAAACCGAGGCATCGCGGCTGAGCAAAACCGTATGCCATGCGCCGCGCTTGACATTATAGATCCGGCCGCTGTCCATCGGCTGCAACAGCACGCCTCTGCATTTATCTCCATTTCCCCCCAATATCAATGTTCCACGGCCGCGCAACAGCACAAACACCTCATCCGTCTCATTGTGCCGTTCCATGCTATCGATATGATCCGGTTCGAGATCGTCAAGGTAGCGGAGCATCGCCACGCGCCAGCTTTCAAACGAGATCAGGGGCTTAAAACCTTCCCCATCATAATCTCGGATCTCAAGTAACGACTCATCCATCGAAGCCTCAATCATGATTTACCCAGCCAGACTTCCACTTCCTGATCCTCGCCGAGCAGTTCCATTGGGATAAAATTGCCGTGAATCTCCCTGCCGCCCATTCGAATTCGTATAACCCCTTTGCAGACCCGTTGCTCGTTATGAACCGTGAAGCGAATTGTCTTCCCCCGAAACCGGCGGACCGCCCCGAATCCATTCCACGTTGCAGGAATACACGGGTCAATACGCAGACCATCAAATTCCGGGCGGATGCCGAGAATCCATTGCGTGATCGCTACATAATTCCAAGCCGCGGTACCCGTGAGCCATGAATTCTTCGCCTCGCCATGAGTGGGCGCATCGCGACCGGCGATCATTTGGGCATAAACGTACGGCTCGCAACGATGCACATCTGCTAATTCCTCGCGCGCCGATGGATTGATCCGCATGTAATAATCCATGGCGCGCTCGCCATTTCCCATTCGCGTTTCGGCAATCATCACCCAAGGGTTGTTGTGACAAAAAATGCCTGCATTTTCCTTATAACCCGGTGGATACGACGAAATCTCCCCCAAGTGCAGATAATATTTGGAATAGGCGGGTTGAAGCAGAACGATGCCATGCGCTGTGGCAAGGCGGGCGTGCACCGAGTCCAGTGCCTTTTTTGCCATTCCATTTTCCAGACCGACTCCGGCCAGGACACAAAAGCCCTGCGGCTCAATGTAGATTTTTCCTTCAGTACATTCTTTCGAACCGACTTTGTTTCCGAAATCATCATAGGCGCGCACGAACCATTCGCCATCCCACCCGTGCCGATAGATTGTTTGCGTCATTTGAGCGGCCAAATCACGATAATATTGCGGCGGATGAAGTTGAAACGACCAATTCTTCTGTCCGCCCTGCAATGCATAATGCTCGGCAAGGTCGGCCATGGCGCGCGTCGATTCCACAAAGAGACCGGCGATGAAGATGCTCTCGGCAATCCTCCCTTCTTTACTGGTTGTGGTCTGAAAATTCTCGCCGGGAAGGTCTGAGAAGCAGTTCAAGTTGAGGCAATCATTCCAATCGGCGCGTCCGATCAAAGGCAAACCATGCGGGCCAAGCCGATCCAGCGCATATTGGATCGAGCGCTGTAGATGTTCGTAGAGCGGCGTTTCGCTGCCTGATTGATTGTCATATGGAACGTTCGCTTCAAGGAGGCTCCAGTCCCCCGTTTCCCGCACATACGCCGCGACCCCGAGCGCCAGCCAATGAGGATCATCATTAAAATTCGATCCGATGTCGTTGTTGCCGCGTTTGGTCAATGGCTGATATTGATGGTAGGCCCCGCCGCTTGGCAATTGGGTTGAGGCAATATCCAAGATTCGTTCGCGCGCCCGTGAGGGGACCATTTGAACAAATCCAAGCAAATCCTGATTCGAGTCGCGAAAGCCCAAGCCTCGTCCAATTCCCGACTCAAACAGTGAAGCCGAGCGCGATATGTTGAAGGTCACCATGCATTGATAAGCATTCCAGATATTGACCATCCGATCGACATGTTCACTGGAAGTCGTGACGTGGAAAATGCCCAGCAGTTCGTCCCAATAAGAATGAAGCGCTTCAAAAGCGGAATCCGCGTTGGACTTTTGCAGATATTTCTCAATGACTGGCTTGACCGTCTTCTTGTTGATGGCCTGTGAATCAGGCGGATCAAATTTTTGATCTTTCGGATTCTCGTGGTAACCCAGAAGAAAAATAATTTGCTTCTGTTCGCCGGGCCGCAAGGACAACCGCACATGAAACGATCCAATCGGCTGCCAGCCGTGGGCAATCGAATTACTGCATCTCCCCTGCGCCACCGACAGCGGACGGTCCCATGAACGATATGGACCGAGAAACGATTCGCGCTGAGTGTCGAAGCCTTCGCAGTTTTCCGAACAGGCAAAATAGGCAAAGTGATTACGGCGCTCGCGATATTCGGTTTTGTGATAGATCACTTGATCCTCGACTTCCACTTCGCCAATGGAATAATTGCGCTGGAAGTTGGTAGCGTCATCCAAAGCGTCCCACAAGCAAAATTCAGCCACGGAGAAAATGGATAGTTCCGCCTTTGTGTTGCGCTGATTCGTGACGGTCAATTGCCAGACCTCAAGGTTTTCCCCGAGTGGGACGAAGTAACGCGTCTCGGCACGGATGCCGCGATATGTCGAGGCGATGATCGTGTATCCCATTCCGTGGCGGCACGAATAGTCTTCTAAATCGCATTGCACCGGCTGCCACGACGGAGACCAATAGCTACCATCGCTTTCGTCCCGCAAATAGATGTAACGTCCACCAAAATCAAGGGGAGCATTGTTATAACGATAACGCGTAATGCGGCGTAAACGCGCATCTTTATAAAATGAATAGCCTCCAGCAGTGTTGGAGATCAGACCAAAGTAGGCCTCGGTACCAAGATAGTTAATCCATGGCACAGGCGTATCGGGACGCGTAACGACATATTCACGATGTTCATCATCGAAATGGCCATACTTCATGATTGTTTTCCAAAAAAATAGAATAGCGGGCGATCAGGCCCGTGTTAAATCGCTGGTTAATGCGCTAATCGTGGCAGGCGTCAACATGCCAAAGCCGTGAGCCATGAGTTGACTGATCTTCAAATCGAGTTTCTGATGCGATTCTGGAAAAGTCAGCCACTCACCAAGATAACGTTCAATGATTATTTTACCCGCCTCATCTTCCATGATCTCGCGCAAAGTCATATCGAGGCGAAACCGCGATGAAGATTGCGGGGCAATCAGCGTGGCGCGAGTGCGCAGGCGCAGGTCGCGGCTTGAGGCGCCAACGATGATTTCGAAATCTCCGGGTTCCACGGTCCAGCCGCCTTTGACGGGATCGTAATACCAGAAAGCTTCCTTATCGAGGTGGAAAGAAACGGTTTTCGTCTCACCTGCTTCGAGGAGAATCTTGCAGAACGCCTTGAGCTCTTTTTCGGGCCGCCTCAAGTTCGATTCCACATCATGAATATAAAGCTGGATGATTTCCTGACCGGCGCGTGTTCCGCTATTGCGGACGTTCAACGACACATCCAATCCGCTCTCTTCTGTAAAGCGATCTGCTTTCAATTGGAGATCGCTATAGTCAAACCTAGTGTACGAGAGCCCGTGGCCAAACGGAAAGAGCGGATCAAGGCCCTTGGCATCGTAATAGCGATAACCCACGAACAATCCTTCACCGTACACGACTTCACCGTTCTCGCCCGGATAATTGATGAAGGCGGGATTATCCTCGTATCGAACCGGAAATGTGGTGGGCAGCTTGCCTGACGGATTCACATCGCCGAATACCACATCCGCCAAGGCGTTGCCGCATTCCTGGCTGTTGTACCATTGCTCGAGGATGCCCGCCACATCCCTGACCCAGGGCATGCTCACCGGCGAACCGGCATTCAACACAACGATCGTGTTTGGATTCGCCGCCGCGACCCGTTCGATCAATTCATTCTGTTCACCGGGCAACTCCATGTTCACGCGATCAAAGCCTTCCGCTTCCCACTCGCTGCTAAGCCCGGCAACGATTACGACAACATCCGAGCGCTTCGCCAGCGCTACCGCTTCATCCATGAGGTTTTCGTGGTACGGCGGCAAGTGACCTAATTTCAGAGAACGCCAGAAGCGGTTGCCGTTACAACGATATTCGACTTTGATTTCCGCCTTTTGCCCGGCAGTAAACCTTCTCCGAACAGTTTTCTCCGCGCCGTGGACATAGGCATCCCAGTTATCAAGCAGCACTTTACCATTCAGGGACAGCCGCGCCGGTCCTACGCTCGACAAACTAAACGTGTGAAGGCCGGCTGCCTTGGCAACAAAGGAACCGGTCAGCGTGAGATTGAAGTTTTCCTGATTCGCCTGCTTCACCGACTTGTCGAACCAACCGATGTCAAAACGATCGATCACTTCCGAATAAGCCGGAGCACCGGAAAGTTCGGAATTATCGAACATGCGCAAGGTAAGCCCGCGTTGATTATCTTCGCTCAGTAAATTAACGCTTTCCATGGCCGGCAAGGATTTGTGCACAAAACATCCGATGGCATATTCGACACGAACCTTGGAAGCACTGGCACGAGCGCGGATCCCCTCCAGAGGCGACACGACATAGTGAGGCGTAACTTGTGAACTGCCTCCACCCATGACGTTGGGCCGGCCAGCCAACTCCCCGATCACGGCAATCGTTTTGATCTTGGGGCCCACCAGCGGAAGAATATCATTTCGATTGGCGAGCAGAACGATGGTTTCGCGCGCCGCCTCCCGGATCAGCCTGCGATGTCCTGGGCTGTCATCGCTTCGTTCCTCGGCGAGATCCGGGCGTTCGAACGCGCCGCTCCGTCCGATCACGCGCAAAATTCGGCGTACTTTATCGTTAAGTTCATCGATCGTCAACTCCCCCTTTTCCATGGCGTTCCTTACGATCTCGGCACTCATCCAACGCCCTGGACCGGGCATTTCCAAATCAAGCCCGCCGCAGGGCACATGATCCGAATATGTGCCAAACCAATCGGATATCACGAGACCATCAAATCCCCACTGCTCCTTGAGTATCTTTTTGAGTGTAAGTTGATTCTGGCTTGCCGGAATTCCGTTGACGCGATTGTAAGACGACATGACTGCCCATGGCTTGGCGTCGCGGACTGCGAGGCGGAAGGGTTCCAAATAGATTTCGTGAAGCGGGCGTTCTTCCACTTTTGCACTGATCGTGCGCCGCTCGAAATCCTGATCGTTGCAAACAAAATGTTTGATGCATGCTCCTGCCCCATGATTTTGGATGCCGCGAATATATGCGCTCGCCATCCTGCCGCTCAAAAAGGGATCCTCGGAATAGCATTCAAAGTTGCGCCCGGCGATCGGCGTGCGATGAATGTTAACCGTTGGTCCAAGCAAGATATGCGCACCTTTGGCCTGAATTTCTTCAGCGAGAAGCGCGCCAATTTTTTCGACGAGTTCCGTATTCCAGGTTGCGCCCAGGGCTATTCCCACTGGGATTAGATCCGAGGTTGGACCGAGGTTGCCCCATGCGCCGCGGGCGCCATTGGGGCCGTCGGTTACTTTGAGCTGCGGAATCCCCAATCGCGGAACGGGAACCGTGCGCCATAGGTCAGCACCGGCCAGCAGGGAAATCTTTTCCTCGATGGTCATCTGTTGAATCAGTTCTTCAAGATTCACCATTTGCGATTCCTTAAGAGACCGTCCCCTTGCGAGCCAAGTATTCATCATAAAGCTTGGGAAGTTCATTGGTTAGTTGCTTGCTGTAGAATTCATCGCCGCGAATATTCAATTTTGCCCAGGCTGGCATCGGCTTTACCTGTGGATTGGTCTCGGCAAACTTCTTCATAACCTCCGCATGAGGCTTGAGCGAGCCATCCGGCCGCACCAAGCCGAAGAATCTTTCATGTTGTGCGTTGTCGCAGGGAGGCAAATTCCAAAGTTCGGGAATGTAATCTGCGAAGCACCACACCATCGCTCCCGTTGCGCCGCTTTCCTGGAGTAGCGGCAAGGTCAAGCGGATGAATTCGGCAAAGTCCTCTTCGGAGGCCATGAACTGTTCCCGAGCGCGCCCGTTGGTCTCCGTCCACTTCATGACATAACTATCCTGCCCGGGCTGAGCGGTGCAGCCGCCGAATTCTTCCATCAGCACAGGTTTGCCGCACAGCGCAGAGGTCAGCGCGACGGTGAAGGGAACAAACTCCGCGTCAAGCGGACGGCGTGCCCACGGCACGTACATGGGATACGAATGCATCACAGCCACGTCCGTATATGGATACACCTTGTCGATCCGCAGGCCGTTATCGCGATGAAGGCCGTCCCCATGCAGGCCGATCGTAACCGGGTGATCAGGATCAATGCTTTTGATTAACTCAGCCATCTCCCTGACCCACGCTGCGCCAGCATGCGAGTCGGCGGGCCAGGCAAACAAATCGGGTTCATTTCCCAAATTCCACATCCAGATGGCCGGATGAGCTTTTAGCGCGCCGACGATGGTTTGAAGAAGCAGCCGCTCGGCGGCCAGCGCGACGGAATCATGGAACATATTACGATAGCCATTCGTGATCAACTTGCCGCTACTAACCACGTCACGCATCCGTTCGCGCGGCGGAAGCGGTCCGCCGCACAACCAGCGCGGACTCCAATTAGGCCCGCTCATGTGGCCGGTGAAAAACGTCACGTCGAGGCCCAGGCTATTTTCGGCCGCAATGTCAGCAACCCTAACAAGGTCTTGCAACGCGCTTTTTGATACACTCGTCGGTTCTGGCTGGAAATCATCCCACAATAGAAACAGGCGGACGACTTTCAAGCCCAGCTCATGGATCAGGGCGAATTCATCGCGCACTTCGCCTGCATCGAAATTGCTCCACCAGTACATGGCCTTGCGGCGGGGCCAATAATTAACACCGAGGGTGAAATCTGTCATAGAAAACTCCATTCCTGGATTTTGGCAATTTACTCGCTTAGAGCTTTGAAAAGGGAAAGTCTTCGTAGCTCTCAAGGAGCGCATTAGACGGTCGAGAGGTCCCATGCTTCATAGATCTTCGGAACATCACTGATCAGGCGCCGCGTGTAAGCCTGTGTCGGAGAAAGTATTACCGAATCTGCAGTCCCACTCTCAACAAATCGGCCATGCTCCATGATATATACCGTGTCCGACACATAATAAGCCAGGCCGATATCATGGGTGATGAAAATGATCGTCATTCCCGTTTCGTTACGCAATTGCATCAGCTCATCGAGGATCGTGGCCCGTGAGCAGGCATCGATCATCGAGGTGGGTTCATCAGCAAACAGGATCTTCGGCTTCAGCAGGAAGATACGAGCAATCATCAGGCGCTGCATCTGTCCGCCGGAAAGTTCGAAAGGATATTTGTTCGTCAGTTCCTCGAATTTCAAGTTGACAAAGCTGCAGGCCTCGGCCATTAACTCCAATTTTTTTGCGCGCGCAAGATGCGCTCCCCCGCGCATACGAATACAGTCCAAAAGCACAGCATCGATCTTATTGAATATATTGTATGAAGAGAACGGATCCTGAAAGATGGCTTGAATATTTTTCCAGTATTCCTGTTTCTTCCTTTGAGTACGAATATCGCGCTTCTTCCCCTGGAAGTAAACCTCTCCTTCTGTAGAACTGATCAATCCGAGGAGCATCTTCGCCAGAGTGGTCTTCCCGCTGCCCGATTCGCCCACGATGGAGACGACTTCGCCCTCGTAGAGGTTGATATCCACATGATCCACAGCGATGGTTTTCTGGCTGCCAAATCCAAACACCTTGGTCAGTCCCGATGTGCTCAGACAAAGTTTCTTTTCACCTGGCATTTTTGTGAGCCTCCCTGGCGTAAGCTTCTCTCAGTTCATTCTTTGACAGGATACAGCGGTACGCGCGTCCGCCGCCAGCGTCGCGAAGGCCGATGGAGGTCAAGGCGCATTCTGGCTTCACAAATTTGCAGCGTTCAGCAAACCGGCAGCCGGCAGGCGGGTTTTTAAGATTCGGCGGCACTCCGGGTATGGCTGTCAACTTGACATTTCGCAAACCTTTTTCCGGTACGATGATCGAACCCATCAGCCCTTTGGCATAGGGATGAAGCGGATCGAACACCGTTTCCTCTGCCGTTCCCTTCTCGACGAGCTGCCCCGCGTACATGACCATAATATCGTCGGTCACGTTCTTTAGGAGCGGGAGTTCATGCGTAATAAAGATCATCGAATCGATTAAGCCGTTTTCCATGGCTTGCCGCAACATCTTGATGACCATCTTCTGCGACGTGACGTCCAGCGCGGAGGATGGCTCATCGGCGATGAGCACCTTTGGCAGCAACAGCACGGAGCACGCGATCACCGTCCGCTGTTTCATGCCTCCCGAGAGTTCAACGGGATACTTCTGGAGCACCTCTGCAGGAAGACCTAAGGTCTCAAATAATTTTCTCGCCCGCTCATAAATGTCTTTCTTGGTAATATAAAGTTCATGTGCGCGTATGACATCCTCGATAAAGCTGATCACTTTCTGAGTGGGATTAAGTGCATTCATCGCAGCCTGTGGAATGTATGAAATCTCTGTGCCCAGGATCGATTTACGCACATCATCCGGCTTCATCCCGGAGATGTTCCGCCCATTGATGACGATTTCGCCACTCATATAATGCAGTGGCGGGAAGTAATATCCCATTAGGCTCAGTGCCAACGTTGACTTGCCACAGCCAGATTCTCCTGCAATTCCCAGTGACTTACCCTCTTCCACCTTGAGGGACACATGGTCCACCGCGTAGACATCCTCATTAAATCGGGTCACATATTTGGTTGTCAGGTCCTTGACCTCTAACATGATGTTGGCCATATGGCTACCTAGTTCCTCAATGCAGGATTGAATACTTGGTCGAGGCCGGTATTCATCAAGTTCATGGAAAATGTAATCAAAGCGATAACGATGAGCACCGGGAGGTAAGCCCACCATTTTCCAAGGATCTCTGCTTCATAGATCATCGCCCAGTTCATCATCAAACCCAGGGTCGGTACCTCCGTAGTTCTGGGTCCTAATCCCAGGATCGACAGCCCAGCCTCTGCCAGGATGGCCGAGGAAATCTGCAGAATAAACGCCATCACAACGTAGGAGGCAATATAAGGCAGGATATCCGTGGCAATAATGTGAACGACGGAATGCCCGGACAGTTTCGAAAGATTGACATGGTCACGATTGCGAAGGGAAATCACCTGCGCACGCACTGCCCTTGCGGTCCATACCCACGAGGTAAACCCGATGACTACAGCAATCGTAAAGGCACCACGTTGTTCCTGGCCAATGCTGAAGGAAATCAAGATCAACAACACGAAGGTCGGGATGACTGTGAACAGGTTGGTGATGAACATAATGAAATCATCCATAAAGCCGCCGATGTAGCCGGACAGCAATCCAAGAGTCAAACCGATCAAGGTCGCAATCGTACCAGCAACCAGACCGATCTCCAGGGATACGCCGGTGGCCTTGACCAGCTCAGTCAACACATCTCGCCCGAAATTATCCGTCCCCAGAGGCAAGATCCGTACATTCGCAACCTGACCGACATTCACATAGTCCGTTTGATTAACGACGCCTGCTTGGGTCAACGTGTTGGTTTGCGGATCTTGCGTGGCGATGATTACCCCGGCAGTTGACAACAGGCCTTTGAGCGAGGCATCCAGTCTTTGATAATACCTTTGCTTGGCATAGGTCATCCCCGGAAAACTTTTGTTGGGGTCATAATTCTTTTGCCAGAGGTCCAGAAGCCCCGCGGTATTGTTGAGCTCGATCTGGTTGGCCGCAATCCCATCCGCTTCAAGCCAAGTCTGCATGTCCTGGCGGTCCTGAGTGTTCAACTTGGCGTCGATGCGTTTGGTTTCGGCATCATTCAGTTGGAGCGTGTAAGGGGCGGCATCGAGGCTGTCATATACATTCACATAGATGCCGGGCTCAAAGAAGGTTCCTTGTGCGATAATTGCCAAGGGAGGATCTGGTATGAACAGCGGGTAAATGAGCACGATGAGCAGCAATACCATAAAGATGACGAAACCGATCACGAAATTAGGAGAGTGAAAAACTTGTCGAAGCATATGTTTCATAACTGTCTCTCCTCACTCTGACTGAGTCGCCTTGATGCGTGGGTCAATAAAGCCATAAATGATTTCGATGAGGAACATCGCCATCAGCACCATCAACGTAATGATCAAGGTAATCGCTGAGATCAGGGGGTAATCCCCTCCGGTGATGGCATTCAAGAGCGTGGTGCCAAGGCCCGGATAACTAAAGATGATCTCCGCCACCAGCGCGCCGCTGACCATGGTTCCGATGGAGAGCGCCAGGCCGGTCACTTGCGGAAGCATGGCATTTCGAAACACATAACCAACGATCTTGCGGTCCTTGATTCCCATGAACCGGCTGTATTTCACATAATCCGCATTGAGTTCATAAATGGACATGGAACGCATACCGATGGCCTGGCCGCCGATCGCGATCAGAACAATAGACCAGAACGGAAGTTGGTAATGAACGATCACGGACCACATAAACTTCCAGCTTAAACTTGGAATCAGATCAAACCCGTATCCACCCGAGGTTGGGAACCACTTCAGGTCCACCCCAAAGATGACCAGCAAAATGATAGCCATGCCGAACGTAGGCAGGTTGCTGACAAAAATGCTGATGGGCAACAAAACTTTATCATACCCTCCTTTGAGATAGGCTGCCAATGCGCCCAGCGCGTTGCCGATGATCCAGCCGACAATGATGGCGGGAAATTGCAAACAGACCGTCCACCAAACGGAAGAACGAATTACATCGGCAACCGTTCTAGGATATTGGCTGAAAGAGAATCCGAAATTACCATGGAACACATTGCGCACATAAATGAAAAACTGCTCGAGGATGGGCTTGTTGGTCCCGAACAATTGCGTATATTGCTGATAGATCGCCTGAACCCCTGTTGTATTGGTCATGCCTTGGGCCATCCTTGCCACAATGCCGGCCACCGGATCCCCCGGCATCAGGCGGGGCAGGATAAAGTTCAATATGAAGGCGAAAATGAACGTGATCAAGAACCAAAGCAACTTGTTGAGAAAATACTTGAGATATTCTTTCAACGCTGCACCTCCGGTGAAAATATTCAACAGCCATGTTCCAGGTTGGTGGAGCATGGCTGTTTTTAGATGCAATCTGGTTTACGGATTGACCAACTTAAGGTTATAAAGTCCTGCAACGCTCCAACCATCCATCAAGTCGAGCGGCGGAACGGGCGGGTTGGTGCCATCACCTTGGTGAGGATAACCCGTCCAAACAATCTCATTCACCGTATGGAAGGACTGAGGACGGTACATGAGCGAGAAGGACGGAACATCGGTCAGATAGATCTTGGTGATCGCGGTGTAGTCTGCCTTGATTTTGGCAGGGTCCGTTTCGGCGGGGATTGCATTAATCAATGCATCAACCGCCGGATTGACGTAGCCACCCCAATCGCCATTCCAGTTGTTTTTGGTTTTGGCGTATCTGCTGTTTAGCAGCTTGTTGGTGCGTGACCAAGGCTCTGCCGGGCCGGCACCGTCGTTGTACATCATAAAGATGTCATAGCCGGTGGTCGGGAGGGGCCAATTGGTAATGACCGTCTGATAGACTGACCAGTCAGGATAGTTGGTTGTGATGTCGATGCCGATCGCCTTTCCCGCGGCGGCAACCTGTTCAATGGCAGCTTGCCAATCGGACCAGCCGTTGGGGCAAGTCGCTACATAGGTCAGCTTCTTACCATTGTAGTAACGCCAACCGTCTGGACCGGCTTTAATGCCGGCGTCATCCAGAAGCTTCTTGGCGCCATCAATATCTTTTCCAGCCCACTGTAGAGCCTTGATGCTGGGATCGCTGCTATCATACAGAGCCTGCTCGCCAGCGGTCGGGTTCATGAGCGAGCGCGGAACCTGTTCAAAGGTGGCTGACTGGTTGGTCATGGCATTGGCAATGATCGTATCATAATCAACTGCCATCGCAATAGCCTTGCGAACCGCGACCTGATCCAAACCATAGGAAGCCATGTTGTAATAGGCGGTCGGGATGCTGGCGCCAATACCGTAGGGGGCATCCGGTAGATAGGTGGAGATGGGCAGGTTCAGCGGTGCTTGCCACAACTCCTGAACGTTGGAGTTGAATTGTTGGCTGACATCCACTTCCCCGGCCTGCAGGGCGGCGGTGCCGGAGGCATTGTCCTTGTAGATTTCATGAGCAAGGTACTTAGGAATCGGCAGCTTCCCAAACATGCTGGCATCCTGGCCCCAATAGTTGTCGTCGCGAACCAGGACAACCTTCGTGTCATCGGCGAAGAATTTATGATAGGGGCCGGAGTAAACGACATCGTCAGCAGTATCGGCCATCAATTTGGTGGCATCGCCACCAGTGCGTGCTTCCAGCTTTTGGGTCCAAGCCTTCTGGATCACATAGTCAGTGTCCAGCCATGCAACCACTTCCAAGGGATTGACCACTTGGCCGTTTGAATCCAGTTTCGCCTTGACATCAACCGTCTGGGGATCCACCGCTGTAACGGAATCAATGAAAGCACCAAAGTTGGCGCCTTGAGAGGTATTGTACTTAATATTGGTGGCCCAGGTATAGGCGACGTCATCCGCTGTAACCGGCGTACCATCGCTCCAGTGGGCAGCCTTTTTCAGCTTGAAGGTGATGTCGGTATGCGCATCGTTCCATGCATAGGGACCATCGGCCAGGAGAGGATAGCTCTTGCCATCGAGCATGTCATATAGGTACGGGGTTTCGAACATGAGAACGCGAGAGTTATCTTGCTGAGCGATGGCCATCGCATTATTGCAGCTGGAAGAGTATGGATTCCAACAGACAACCGAGCCCCACTGTTGACCATTGAAATAGAGGGTCTCGTTGCGTGGGAGTGGTCCACCAGGGGCGACCGTCGGCTCCACAGTGGGAGCAGGGGCCGTGGTGGGGGCCGGAGCCTGCGTAGCGGCAGGAGCCGCGGTTGGCGCCTGCGCAGCGGGGGCGCATGCACCAAGTAGCATGCTCACTCCGATCAAAATAGATAAAACAGCAATTAAGCGTTTCATCTTCA
>Ga0335081_10000864_pt1 | contig 48752 bp, 42 predicted proteins | sample Lox_Sample_35_FD_206713 | JGI IMG/M metagenome (GOLD analysis project Ga0335081, IMG submission 206713) | Soil microbial communities from Loxahatchee National Wildlife Refuge, Florida, United States - Lox_Sample_3.5 | ecosystem: Environmental > Terrestrial > Soil > Wetlands | place: USA... | reverse complement strand
CGCGAGTCCGCCGATCAAAGCCCAATTCGTCACCACGCTCAAAAGACTGAGCTGGGCCATGTGGTTGGCGCCGGTTTTCAGCAGAATCTGCGCGGCTGCTCCCAGTATTGTGCAACCAAATACCAACACCACGCCCGTGCGGTGCGCGGTAGCAGGAGGCGGGGGAACGGTTGCGGTTGTGCTCAATCTCCAACAGGATAACAGGCTTTCCGATAAAATGAAGGTTTGTGGATCCCGACAATATAACCCTCGCGGAACAGGAGAATCCCCCTGCGCAGGAGCCACCCAAGCAAGAACCCCAGCGGGGGTTTCTGGCCGAGTGGACGGTCACCATCATCCTGCTGTTGTTCGGCACCACGACGCTGGTGCAAGCCTACGTGATTCCAACCGGTTCCATGGAGAATACTCTCTTAGTTGGCGATCACCTGCTGGTCGATAAGCTTTCCTATGCGCCTGCCGGAAGCCTCTCGCGGCACGTGCTGCCTTACAGTAATTTGAAACGCGGCGACATTATTGTCTTTCGCTATCCCATACATATCGCCGAAACCTTCGTAAAGCGGCTGATCGGCGTGCCCGGCGACCGTATCCGGCTCATCGATAAGCAACTCATTCTCAATGGCCGGTCAGTCAACGAGCCGTACGTGTATCACAGCACCGAATATATCGACTCCTATCGCGACAATTTTCCCAGCGAGCCGAACGTGAACGTGGTGGAGCCGGCGATCGACATGCTGCAGAATCATGTGCGCAACGGCGAGGTGGTCGTGCCCGAGCGTTTCTATTTCGCGATGGGCGATAACCGCGATTCCTCGCTCGATAGCCGTTACTGGGGTTTCGTGCCGCGCGAAAACATCATCGGCAAACCGCTCATCATCTATTGGTCGTACAACGCGCCCACGGACGAATTGACCGATCAATCCATCGGCGTCCGGCATTTGGTTGATGTGCTGTTGCACTTCCCGACGAAGACCCGATGGGATCGGACATTCCGCCTGGTTCACACCTACGCCCTTCAATAAAGGGCCCGAGCCATACGAATGCCCAATCCTCACTACTACGGACTCATTCTGGCCGGCGGACGAGGCACGCGGTTCTGGCCGCGCAGCCGCAAACGTTTTGCCAAGCAAGTGCTCAACGTGGTGGGAGATCGCTCACTGATTCAAGCGACCGTCGATCGCCTGGCGCCGGTCATTGCGCCGGAGCGTTTGTGGGTGCTCACCAGTCAGGAACTGCGCGGCATCATCATCCGCCAGCTTCCCGAAATTCCGCCGAAGCAGATTCTGGCGGAGCCGATGCAACGGAATACCGGGCCCGCGATCGGGCTGGCCGCGCACATCCTCCACTCCGTGGACCCGAATGCCGTGATGGGCGTGTTCCCCGCAGACCATGTAGTGGGAAAGGCGAGCGTTTTCCGCAACGTGCTGCGTAGCGCATTGCGCTCGGCGGCGGCAGGGCATCTGGTGGTCGTCGGAATTGAGCCGCGCTGGCCGGAAACCGGATACGGCTACATCGAATTCCCCAAAGGCACGCGGGCGGGCGCGGACGAAGCCGTGCCCGTGCGCCGCTTCCGCGAAAAGCCGGCTCTGCCCATCGCCCGCCGTTACTTCGCGGCCGGCAACTTCTTCTGGAACTCGGGCATGTTCTTCTGGCGCGCGGACGTGTTGTTGGATGAGCTGCGCCGCCACTTACCGCGCACCGCAACCGTGCTGGCCGCGCTTCCGAAGTTTGCCGACCGCCGTTTCGCCGCGAAGGTGAAACAGGCGTTTCCGCTGTGCGACAACATCTCCATCGATTTCGCCGTGATGGAGAAAGCGAAGGATGTTCGCGGCATCCCCGCGCCGGACTTCGGATGGAACGATGTCGGCAGCTGGAACGCCGTCTACGAGTTGCTGCCCCGCGACGGCGATGGCAACGTACTATCTGCGGAGTCCCTTTGCCTTGACTCCCATGACAACTTCGTGGACGCCCGCGGCAAAGTGGTCGCGCTGGTGGGAGTCAAGGATTTGATCGTGGTGGATACACCGGATGCGTTGCTGATTGCCGACCGCTCGCGCGCGCAGCAGGTGGGAGACGTGGTGAAGGCGCTAGAGAAGCAGAAGCGGCATGAGCTGCTGTAGTTCTTCGTGGGACAGGCCATCGTTGTTCGTGGCCTGTCTTTTTGCGCTGTAGTCCAATAGACTGCTGACTACGGTTATCTTTTCCGGTCATTGCGAAAGATGATAGTCAAAGGGCCTACTTTTGGACTTTCTCGTAAGTCGTCGTTACAGGAGTTTTTCCGTCGGGCATCACAAGTCGGGCATCACAATAGGATCAGGTGATAGAGAGAGTGTGCCATCCTTGATGACAAAGGCTGTTCGGCCCTTATTGTTTCCGGCGGTGTAGTTCAAAAGACCGTTCTGGACCTCCCACGACCGCGCCCTTGAGTTGCATTCCCGTGAGCGAACCCGTCATTTCGGCAGAGTACGTCCACTTTCCATCCCGCAGGAAGACGATGTGCAACGACCCGATCCGAATGGTCGCGGGTGCATTGCCTGCCACGGTCTTTAGATTCCATTCCCCAAGCAAACTGGCAGACGCTTCCTGCCCTCTGCTTGCCCAGGCGGCCAGCAAACACACCAAAATGCAAACTAACCGCTGGCCTTTCATTACGCCGTCCGGGTCTTCCCCGCCTTCGTCAGCAGTTTCCCCAGAATCCTCACCGCCTGGTCGACCTCTTTCTCCGTCGCAATATACGGCGGCAGGAACCGCAGCACGGTGTCGTGCGTGCAGTTGATCAGCAGGCCGGCGGGGATGGCGTCGAGCACAATCTGCTTTCCCGGAATCGTCAGTTCCATTCCCAGCATCAGGCCGTAGCCTCGCACTTCTTTGACGAACGAATGCTTGCGCGCCAAGTCGTTCAGCTTGTCAGCGAAATAAGCGCCCATCTTCTGAATCGAAGGGAGTAACTCGTCAAGAATATCCAGGAATTCGAGGGCCACGCGGCAGGCGAGCGCGCCGCCGCCAAACGTGCTGCCGTGCATGCCGGGCTTGATCGCCGCCGCCGCCTTCGCGTTGGCCATGATCACACCGAGAGGAATGCCGCATGCGATCGGTTTGGCAAACACGGCTACGTCGGGAAGAATCACGGTCTCGGCGCGCTGATACGCGAAGTAGGTGCCTGGCCGGCCCACGCCGCACTGGGTTTCGTCGGCCACCAGCAGCGCGTTGTGACGGTCCGCCAGTTCACGCGCTTTCGCGGCGAATTCGGAAGTCAAGGGATAGATGCCGCCCTCACCCTGAATCATCTCGAGCACGATGCCCGCGGTGCGCTCGTTAACCGCGGCTTCGAGCGCCGCCACATCGTTCAGCGGCACGAATTTCACGCCCGGCAGGAGCGGTTCGAAATCGGTGCGATACTTTGCCTGCCCGGTGATCGAAAGCGCCCCCATGGTGCGCCCATGAAAGGAGTTGTCAAGTGAGACGATCTCGTACTTTTCCGGATGAATGGCGCGCCCGTGCGCATGCACCATCTTCAAAGCGCCTTCCATCGCTTCGGTTCCCGTGTTGGCGAAGAAGGCGCGCTCCAGGCCGCTCATGCGCGCCAGTCGCTGCGCGAGCGGTCCCTGGTAGGGGTGGTAATAGAGATTGGACGAATGGATCAGCCGTGCCGCCTGCTCGCGGATCACTTTGACGATGCGAGGATGCGCATGGCCCAGTGCATTGACCCCAATCCCGGTGATGAAATCCAGGTATCGCCGGCCCTCGATGTCATATAGGTAGCAGCCTTTGCCGCGCGCCACCACGAGCGGATAGCGGGCGTAGTTCTGGAGTAAATACTGCTGCTCCAAATCCTTGATCGACTGCGCGGGGTTTTCCGCCACGGGGGGAAGCGTGCTGATCATCTCCTCATGATAGCCGACTGTCGATTGGCGCACGCTTGAATTGAAGACGCCAGTCGGGTATAGTGCCTCACTAGATGGGCGTGCCCGCAGCACACGCCCGTGGAGGTGTTTATGCGCTTCCCTTTACCTATTCTGATTGCGGGGATGATCGTGCTCTCGAGCGCGCCGGCCGTTCTCGCGCATCATAGTCTGGACGCGCTCTATGACCCTAAACAAATCCTGACGCTCACCGGCACGATTACCAAGACGGATTGGAGCAACCCGCATGTCCATTTCTTTTTCGATGTGCCGGACGCGAGCCGCACCGTGAACTGGCAGGTGGAAATGGGCAGCCCCAACGCGCAAATCCTCAGCGGCTGGAAAATCGATACGCTCAAAACCGGTGACCGCGTGAAGGTGAGCCTCTATCGCGCGCGCGATGGCTCGAACGTGGGTTTCGCGCGCAAAGTCACGAAAGTCGGACCGTAAGCACCGATCTCTTTGGTCGCCGCGGTAAGACCATTTGATATGCTACAACCTGTATTTTGGGAGGTCTGATGAGGTTCGGGCTAATCGCGTTGGCTGTGGCGTGCGGCGGGGTGCTGTTCGATGCGCCGCTGGCGCAAGCGCACCATAGCAACGTGGCGTTTGAAGTGACCAAGGTCATCACCATCACGGGAGTGGTGAAAGAGTTTCGATGGGCCAACCCGCATACCTGGCTGACGTTGACCGTCGATGACGGAAAGGGCAACAAAGTGGATTGGTCCGTGGAGGGACGGGCGCCCAGCGTGTTACTGCGCGCCGGCTGGACCAAGAACTCGCTGAAACCGGGAGACACGGTCACGGTCGACATGAGCCCGGCAAAGGACGGCACTAAGACCGGCTTGATTGCGCGCGTCACGAAGGCGGATGGGACCATTCTTCCCAACGCGCCGCCTCCTACGGAGTAGCCACACTATGCGCAATCACAACGTCACCCTTCTGACTCTGACAGTGCTCCTTTCCGTTCCAGCCGCCATTCACGCGCAAACCACACCAGACTTCTCGGGTGTCTACAATCCGCTGAATCCGTTCGGCAATTTCGAGCGCCGGGGCGGCCCTCCGCCCGCGGCCCGCCCAGGGCCCCCGCCGCGGCCAACGCAATCCGCTCCGCTCTCCGATGGCTCGCAGGGGCGTTCGCCGAATGCACCTTCGCTCACGCCCGAATACCTGGCCAAATGGCAAATGATCAGCAAATCGCGCATTGCCGGCTCCGGGGAGTATGACTACACGGCCAAATGCCTCCCGCCGGGAATGCCGGCAATGATGAACATGGCCTACGGCATGGAGGTCATGCAGACCAAAGACAAAATCACTTTCTTTAGCGAGTTGAACGATGCGCTGCGGCGCGTCTATCTCGACGGGCGCAAGCCGAGCCAAAAGGTTCTGGACGATCCGACTTACGCTGGTTACTCCACCGGTCACTGGGAAGGAGACACGCTGGTGGTCGATACGGTTGCGCTCCGGCCGGAGACGTTTATCGAGGGGTTCTCGCCGCATAGTGATGCCATGACGGTGAAAGAGCGCATACGGCTCACCGCACCCGACTTGCTCGAAGATCGAATTACGGTAACCGACCCGAAGGCGCTCACCAAGCCCTGGGAGACCGTGAAGCGGTATCGCAAAGCAAAACCGGGTAATGACGAACTGCGCGAGTTTGCCTGCGCCGAAGGCCTTGCCGAAGCCAAGTGAATCACTTTCTTTTGTAGGGCAGACGATCGCCTTGTGTCGTCTGCCGGCTCGACCAGCAAAGACGACCGACCGCAAACAACGACGGTCTGTCCCACCTGAGCCGACGATCTTGCCGACGCCAAGTGATTGTAGGGCAGACGATCGCCTTGTGTCGTCTGCCGGCTCGATCAGCAAAAACAACAGACCGCAAAAAACGACGGTCTGTCCTACCTACCAACCGGCTGGTATTGGCCCACGGTCCCCGTCGCGGTAGGCTGAAAATGCAGACCTATGCGGCGAAGACAGCATCTCGTGAGGACCGCAGCGGTGGCGTGCGGGTTCTATGGGTAGTCCTGACGACACGCTTCGTGGCGATCCCGGTCCCGCCGATCGCCGGATGTGGGATAGCCGCGTTGTTCTGCTGACCGGTTTTGGCGGGCTGCTCCTCATCGTGGCCCTGGCCGGCGTCGCCGGGTTGCGCGTCTTGCAGCAAATCCGCCGCGATGACGATCGCATCCGCACCGAATTCCTGCTGCGCAATCATTTGCTCGACCAGATCCGCGATCAACTGTACCTTTCCGGAACCTACGTTCGGGATTATGTGCTCGACCCCGATCCCAGCCGCGCGGAGATGTATCGGGATAGCCTGGAGCAGGTTCGCCGCGACATGAATGCCGCCGTGGCCGCGGAGGCCAAACTGAAGGGATCGGAGGGAACGTCGACCTTCCAGGCGCTCGAAAAAGAACTGGCCGATTACTGGCGCACGCTCGACCCGGTCTTCCAATGGGACGCCGCGACCCGGCGCCGGCGCGGATATGAGTTTTTGCGCGCCGATGTATTTCCGCGGCGCACTGCGGTGCTCCAAATCGCCAGCCGCATTGGCGATCTGAACGAGCAACAATTGAATGCCGGCAACGGGCGCATCGTAACGGTTCTACGCCAATTTCAATATCAGCTCCTGGCCACGTTGCTGGCGACGCTCGTGCTGGGCCTGGGGATGGCGGCATTCAGCGCGCGCAAGATTCTGGCGCTCGAGCGCCACGCGCAAGCACGGTATGAAGAAGTGGCTGCGGCTCGGCTGCAGTTGGCCAATCTGTCGGCGCGCCTGGTTCAGGCGCAGGAAACGGAACGCCGGGCGCTCTCCCGCGAGTTGCACGATGAAATCGGCCAGTCTCTTTCTGCCGCCCTGGTCGAATTGCGGAACCTCTCGGGGAACGTCGCGGCTGGCGCGCAGAACCAGGTCGACGTGATCAAGGGGCTGGTGGAAGGGACCGTGCGCGCGGTGCGCCAGATGGCCCTTTCTCTGCGGCCCTCGATGCTCGACGACCTCGGCCTGATTCCGGCCCTCAAATGGCAGGCCCGTGAGGTCTCGAAGCGCACCTCGATGAACGTCACTGTGGTGGCCGATCCGGTGGCCGACGACCTGCCGGATGCCTACAAGACCTGTATCTTCCGCGTCGTTCAGGAAGCCCTGCACAACTGCGCCACGCATTCCGCCGCCAAAACGGTTCGCGTCCGCGTGGGGCATGAGTCCGGCGCGCTGCTCGTATCGGTCGAGGACGATGGACACGGCTTCGATACGACTCATGTGAAAGGCATGGGATTGCTGGGCATGGAAGAACGCGCGGCGCAGTTGGGAGGAACGGCCCGCGTACACTCCGGGCCTGGCTTCGGCACCGTCGTCACGGTGGAGCTTCCATTCCATTCGGTCGCAGTACGAAAGGCCGTACGAGCCAATGAAACAGATTCGCATCCTGTTAGCGGATGACCACACGGTAATGCGCCGCGGCCTGCGGCTCTTGCTCGAGAGCCAGCCGGAGTTCAGCGTCACGGGTGAAGCCGCCGATGGCCGCCAGGCAGTCGACCAGGCAGTGGCCACCAAGCCGGATGTAGTGGTGATGGACATTGCGATGCCGCAATTGAGCGGCACCGATGCCGCGCAACGAATCAAGGAAAGCCTGCCCGGCACGGCCGTCGTGATCCTGAGCATGCACTCCGACGAGGGTTATGTCCTGCGGGCGCTCAAGGCGGGAGCCAAAGGCTACATCTTGAAGGACTCGGCTGAAGGCGACCTGATTCAAGCGATCAAAGCCGTGGCGGAGGGCAAGGCTTTCTTCAGCCCGGAAATCAGCCGCATGCTGGTGGAAGATTATGTGCGCGAAATCCGAAACCGGGGGATGGAGGACAGCTACGAATTACTCACGGTCCGGGAGCGCGAAATTCTTCACATGCTGGCGGAAGGAAAATCGAACAAGGACATCGCGACCTTGCTGAACCTGAGCCTGTTCACGGTGGAGACGCATCGCCGCAATCTACAAGAGAAGTTAAATTTGCACAGCGTAGCGGAACTGATTCTCTATGCGGTGCGGAAGGGGCTGATTTCCTAATCAGCCGCTTTACATTCCCCGTCCCCGTCTCCAGTGGTCCTCAAACAATCCCTTCATCGCTTCTCCCATACCTTCGTGGTGGAACACCACGGCGGTCCAGGTGGGGCGCGTGATCACCGGGTCGAGCAGCGCGATCATTCCATGCTGGCCGTCGAAAACGGCAAGCTTCATGGGAAGCGAATCGGCGAAGCGGACTTCCACCCCGGCTGCCTGGTAGTCCGTCAGACGCTGGCGGTGCTCGGAGTCAAGCGAGGGCGCCTCCAGCAACAAGCGGCACGCCACGCCGCCCAGCCGCGCCTGCTTCACTAATTTCTCATCGAGCGGATCCACGGCATACGGCGGGCGCGAGAACTCCAGGTATTCCTGTTTGACTTCGGACAACATGCGCCGGTACTCGGCCGCCGTTTGCGCCGGTTCGGTAACAATCCGCAAGAAATCCAGCGTTCCGCGGCCGCCTTGCCCTTCCGAGTACAGTTGTTTTAAATCGTCGATCAGGCCGGAGCCGGCGCGTCCGTTGTCGGTGAGCTCCTGTTCGAGCACCTGCCGTTTCCGCTGCAAATAGCCGGGAATCGCCAAGCTTGGCTCGACGGCCGAAAACAGCTTGGTTTTCTCTTGCACCACTTGCGCGAAGCCCTTCTCCACGAGACTGTCCAGTACCTCGTAGATCTTCTGTCGCGGTACGTGAGCCCGCGCCGCCAGTTCCAGAGCCTTAAATTTAGGATGGCCCAGCAGCACCAGGTAAGAACGCGATTCGTAGGCGTTTAAGCCCAATTGCTGCAGCCGCCGCCAGAACCTTTGAAAATCGAGTTCGGCCAATTCTTCACTCATATTCGTTGCCGCCTCATCTGTGCTGAACATTCGATTCTGGCAAACTCTATCCAAAGAAACAACTAAAAGCGCCACTTCGGAGAGGTGTAACGATTCTCGATAGGTAACAGGAATTCACCGGATGGCACGGATCAGGCATTGACTTGGTACTATTAGAACTTTAGAATGTTCAATAGTAGTGACAGTATGTCTGACAGCGCAAACGGATCGGTACCCAACTCGGCCGTGTCTACCAAGACGAAAATTCGCATTGTAGTTGCGGATGACCACCCCATCTTCCGAGACGGGCTTTGCAGATTGTTGGCTTTAGAGGAAGATTTCGAGGTAGTGGCGCAAGCCCAGGATGGGCGCCAAGTGCTAGACGTGCTGCAACAGTACGAACCGGACATCTTATTGTTGGATTTGAAGATGCCTGGGCTAGACGGGCTAGCGACGCTACAACGCCTGCAATCCGGAAGGAACAAGACCCGAGTCATCGTGTTAACAGCCTCCGATGACAAAAACGAGTTTGTCCAGGCGATGAAGCTGGGCACCTCAGGGATCGTCCTGAAGCAAACGGCTACGGATTTGCTGATCAAGAGCATCCGTAAAGTCCATGCAGGCGAGATCTGGCTCGATTCCCACACCACTGCGGCAGTGATCCGCCAGTTCGTGGCCGCCGATGAAGTTCCGTCCGCGCCCACCTCGGCCGCGCCGCGCGAGCGGGAGCGGTCGCCACTGAGCCAACGCGAACGGGAAATTGTGGCTCTAGTCGCGCAAGGGTTCAAGAATAAGGAAATGGCCGAGAAGATGTTCATCAGCGAACAGACGGTGAAGAACCACCTGCACAACATCTTCGACAAGCTGGGTGTTTCCGACCGCCTGGAACTGGCGCTGTACGCAATTCACAACAATCTGCATACCGGTAGGTAAAAGCTCCTGCCCTTTGCATTCCGCCGTCTGCTATCCTGTGCGTTGCGCCTTGCGATCCTGCTGGTCTTGTCTATTTCCGTTCCTGCCGCTCATGCCCAAGATCCTCCGGATTTCCGCGATAAGCTTCTCGATACTCTAGGACCGGCTGCTCCCACACCCCTGACTAGGGAACAGGGGTTCCAAGCATACCTGCTCAACACCATCGGTCCGATTCCAATCATCGGTGAGGGCTTGGGTTCGGCACTCGCGCAGCGGACCGATAGCCCGAGCGAGTGGGGACAAGGTTGGGCCGCATACGGCAAGCGCTTCGGAAGTAATTTGGCTTATAACGCGGTGCGGCAGACCATTAGCTACAGCGTCGCCAGCGCGCTGCACGAGGACTACCGTTACTTTGGATCACCCGATCAGGGAGTCTGGCGGCGCGCACGGCACGCGCTCGTCAGCACGGTCGCGGCGAGACGATCCGATGGTCGCGAGGTATTTTCGTTCGCGAGTGTGGCCAGCGTGGCGGGAGCGAGCAGTCTCTCAAGCATTTGGGGTCCGCCGAGCTGGAAAGGCGCGGCGAACATCTCGGAGATCGCCGGCATTTCATTCGCCTCGACTGCGGCCTTCAATGTGATCCGCGAATTCCTGCCCGATATCCTTGGGCGTCCCCGAAAATAACGGCTCACGAGACAGCTTTGGTGGGATCCTCGGGCCACTTGTGTTTCGGATACCTGCGCGACAATTCCCGGCGCACCTGCGGGTAGAGCCGCTGCCAGAACCCCGCCAGATCGCGTGTCATTTGCACGGGACGCTGATTGGGCGCGAGCAGCCGAACCACCAACGGCACCGCTCCGCGCGCGATCGTGGGCGTCTCGCGCATGCCGAAGAAATGCTGCAGGCGTGAAGCGATCCAGGGCGGCTGGCCGGCTTCGTAGTGAATGGCCACGTGACGGCCGCCGGGCAGGCGAATTCTCTGCGGCGCGACCTCTTCCACGCTGCGGCGCGCATTTGGCGGGAGCTGTTGTTCCAACAGGCGAATCAGGCCGCCATCGCCAAGCGCTGCCTGCAGATCGGCAAAGCTCTTGAGGCCCGCCGCCGCCACCCGAAAGGCGTCTTCGACCTGGCTCTCACCCATCGTTGGAACAGCAGCGTGGCTGGCGGCGAAGTTCACACGCGCCAGAAACGCCTCAAGTTCTTCGCGGTCGACGAACCGCCCGATGCCTGCCTCCAGGGCTTTCGTCACCAGCAAGGCGCTCGCGGCTTCGGGATCAGAGTGGATAGGCCGTTCCTCGATCACAAGCTCGCCGAAGCACAGTGCGCTCACGGCTTCCACGCGCTCGGCGGTGCGATTCCACTCGACACGGGAGGTGTCGCGCACTTTCTCCGGGAATAGATCGAGCAGCCATTCCGGCTCGATGGCGCTGGCCACGCGCACCAGCGGCGCCTTTTGATCGCGTCGATCCTCGGCCTCCACGGCCACCAGAAACTCGGCAGCCGTCACGCTGCTTTCCGCTGCGAGCAGCGCGGGGCCCCCGGCGGCCAATTGCAACTCTGGTCCCTGCCGGCGCCTGGCCACGCGGTCGGGGAAAGCCGCCAGAATCGCAATCAACAGCGCATCCTCATCGCGCTTCGCCTGACGCTGCGGGTTTACCATGCGGCGCACCTGGCGCACGGTCTGCGCCGTCCGCGGTTGCCACTTCGCATCGAGCAGTACCAACAGATCCGATCGCGTAGCGTGCTCCGGCGGGCCCGCCAGCCGCTCACCCGCGCTCAGCAGGGCGGCGATGGTGCAGCCATCCTCAGCCACGCCCCGATGACGGGCTTCCAAAATCAGGCGCGAGAGGCGCGGATGCAGCGGGTAGCGGGCCATCTCCCTCCCCGCACTGCCCTCCGCACCGAGCTGCCCGAGCAACTCGGCCGCATGCTGTACGTGGCTTGGCGGTGGTGCGTCCAGCCATTCGATGGAATCCAAGCCTCCCGCGCCTAATGCCCCAACCAATAGCGCTGGCGGTGCAAGGTCGGCACGCAGGATCTCGGGAACATCGTGCGCCGGGCGCCGAACGAAATCATCCAACGGGTATAGACGAATGGCTCGACCCGGTCCGGTCCTCCCGGCACGCCCCGCCCGCTGGTTGGCCGAGGCTTGGCTGATACGCGAGAGTTGCAGTGTTGGCAGGCCCGACCACGGCGAGTGTCCCGCAACGCGCGCCAGGCCGCTATCGATCACCGCCGTTACGCCTTCAATCGTGATCGAGCTTTCGGCCACATTCGTCGACAGAATCACCTTGGGCTCGCGGGATGGCAGCACAGCCCGATCTTGCTCCTCGGGCGACTGGTCGCCATAGAGCGGCAAGACAACGAATCCGCGGCGGCGAGCCAGGTCGGTGCAAGCGGATTGCGCACGCCGGATCTCGGCCGCGCCCGGTAGAAACACCAGTGTGTGGCCATCGCAGGGCAGCCGCTCGATCGCCGCCACCACTTGTTGCTCAAGCGGCGCCGCGGAGTGCGGTGTGTATTGAATCTCGAGCGGATATTGCCGCCCTTCCGAGCGCAGCACCCGCGCGTCCCCCAGGTACGCTGCTATGGGGGCGGCATGGAGTGTCGCCGACATCACCACGATTTTCAAATCCGGCCGGACGCTCCGCTGCAAGCGCCGCAACAATGCCAGCGCGAGGTCGCCTTCCAAATGCCGTTCGTGGAATTCATCGAGCACCACGCAGGCCGTGGTTTGCAGTGTGGGTTCCGAGAGCAGGCGGCGCGTCAACACACCCTCGGTAAGAAATCGCAGGCGCGTCCGCGGACCGGCCACTTCCTCGAAACGCACCTGGTAGCCAACCGTTTCGCCCAATGGTTCATTCCGCTCACTCGCCACAAAGCGCGCGGCCAGCCGCGCAGCCAGGCGCCGTGGTTCCAGAACCCACACTTCACCGGGCGAAAGGTCGAGCAACGCCGGCGGCACGCGTGTCGTCTTGCCCGCGCCGGGCGGGGCTTCGATGATCAGATTATTGCTAGTGCGCAGATGATCGAGAATTTCCGGAAGCAGAAGATCGATCGCAAGACGCGGGGAGGAACGAGCCACCAATTCAGTGGCCACTCGCGCCGCGCAGCCCCGCGATCGTCTCGCGCATTTTGGTGGCCTGCGGCCAATCTGGGTGATGAGTCAAGAAATCTTCCAGGACGTCTGCGGCCGCTCCCTTGTCGCCTTGCCGGAAGTGAATCTCGGAGAGCAGCAATTGCGGGTAGGTGAAACTGGCCGGGTCGAGTTCCCGCGCGTGCTCCAGGTACTTGGCAGCCAGATCATCCTCGCGCAGCAGAAAGTAGGCCATGCCGAGCTGGGCGTTCGCCAGCGGATCATTAGGCCGCGTGAGCACCGCCTGGACGTTGTACTTCATCGCCTCGTCCAATTTTCGTATGGTCACCAGGACGCCTCCCAGATTGACGAGCGCCTCGTAGGACTGAGGGTCCTGTGTCAACGCTTCGCGAAAACATTCTTCCGCCCGATCGAATTTGTTGGACTGGTAGGCGATGGTCCCCAGGTTATTCCACGCCGCGGAGAATTGAGGCGCCAGGTCCACAGCCTGCTCAAGGCGCTTCACTGCGGCTGCAACATCGTGTCTGGATAGATTTTTCTGCGCATCGCGGTACTCGTTGATGGCACGTTGTGGAACGGAGAGTTGCGTCGCCCATACCTTGTACAGGCTCGACGAAAGGGCCGGAACCCAATCGGAATCATGCAGTTGCCACGTCAGCTGGACGCGGCCCTTCGGATCAGCGGCGGCTGGCCCCACCTCCACCGTGCGGCGGGCCTCGCCTCGCCGGCGAACGAATATGGCGAGCGAGTACAGGCCCGGCTTCAATTTCTTAAAACGGAAATGGCCGGTGACGTCGGCCAGAGTGCTGGTGGTGAATGGAGTCGTCGTGCCGAACAGGGAAACCGAGGCGCCCGAGCGCGGAATGAGGCGTTGCGGAAGAATGCGTCCTGACAGCTCGTACACAGGGGCAGGAGCCGCCGCGAATGCTGCCGATGCGACGGCCAACCAAGGCACCAGGACGCGTAGCATACGCTGATCCGATTGTAGCGTGTGGGGTCAGCCTTTCGAGGTTGCCGCCGCGCTCTTCCGCGGGGCGCCTCGCAATCCCGCCGAGGTCAACAGCGCCGCCCCAAAGGGCGGCGGCAGGCCGGAAGGCCTGGCCCCACAGCGGTAAGCTAGTGGCGATGAAGCTCTTTACGTTTGCTCTTTTGTCCACGGCCTGGCTGAGCGTGCAGGCGCAGGAACGGCCCCTGGCCTCTCTGCCGTACACACCGAGTCTGGACGCCTCTTTCATGGACCGCGCCGTGGATCCATGCGTGGACTTCTATCACTACGCCTGCGGGAACTGGATCAAGCTGAATCCCATTCCGGCCGACCAGCCGCGCTGGGATGTGTACGGCAAACTACACACCGACAACCTCCGATTCCTGTGGGGCATTCTCGATGAAGCCGCAAAGCCAGCGGCCAACCGCAGCGCCAACCAACAGAAGATCGGCGACTATTTTGCCTCCTGCATGGATGAGGCGGCGGTGGAAAAAGCCGGCGCGGCGCCATTGGCAGCGGAGCTCGACCTCATCGGTGCGGTGCAGCGAGTTTCCGATCTGCCGCCGTTATTGGCGCGGTTGCACCTGGAATCGTCGCAAAGCAGTCCGCTGTTCGGCTTTGGCTCTTCACAAGATTACGCCGACTCGAACCGCGTGATTGCCTTCGCGTTTTCCGGAGGCCTCGGTTTGCCGGACCGCGATTACTACGTCAAGACCGACAAGAAATCGCAGGAGACGCGTGCCCGCTACTTAGAGCACCTCGCCATGACCTTTCAACTGCTCGGCGACAGCGCGGCGAAAGCCAAGACCGAGTCCCAGGCAGTGATGGATATCGAAACCGCGCTGGCCAAGGCTTCTCTCACGCGCGTCGATAAACGCGATCCGTATAAGATGTTCCACAAGATGAACCAGGCGGAATTCATGAAGCTCACCCCCGCATTCGATTGGGCCGCCTACTGGAAGGCTTTGGGAATTCCGCCGCAGACCGAGATCAATGTTACCGAGCCGGCGTTCTATCAGGAAGTGAACAAGCTGCTCGAGACGCGCGGCATGGCCGATTGGAAGACCTATCTGCGCTGGCACCTGGCCCGCGACCGGTCGCCGTATCTCTCGGCGCGCTTCGTCGAGTCGAGCTTCGATTTCTATTCCAAGTATTTGCGCGGCGTCACCCAGATTCAGCCGCGCTGGCGGCGCTGCGTTCAGTTCATCGACCGCGATCTGGGTGAAGCGCTGGGCCAGGTCTTCGTGGAAAAGACCTTCAGCCGGGACACCAAAGCGCGCGCCTTAGCCATGACCAAAGAGATTGAAAAGGCCATGCAAACGGATCTGGAACAACTGACCTGGATGGGCCCCGAGACCAGAAAGCAGGCGCTCGCCAAGCTGCACACGGTCGTGAATAAGATCGGCTATCCCGACAAATGGCGGGACTACAGTTCCGTGAGTATCGCTCGCGGGGATTTCGTGGGCGATGTGAGCCGGTCGGTGGTGTTCGAATCCAGGCGCGAGCTCAACAAAATCGGCAAGCCGGTCGACCGTACCGAATGGCAAATTACTCCGCCCACCGTGGATGCCTACTACGACCCGCAGATGAACGATATCAATTTTCCGGCGGGCGTCTTGCAGCCGCCGCTATTCGACCCCAAGATGGACGACGCGCCCAACTACGGCAACACCGGGTCGACCATCGGGCATGAGCTGACTCACGGTTTCGACGATGAAGGCCGCCAATTCGACGCTCACGGCAATCTCAAGGACTGGTGGACCAAGAAGGATGCCGATGCGTTCCAGCAACGTACGGCGTGCGTGGTGAATCAGTACGCGCAATATACCGTGGTGGACGACATCAAGATCAACAGCAAGCTGACCGAAGGTGAGGACGTTGCCGATCTGGGCGGCACCATCCTGGCCTACCTGGCCTGGAAAGATGCGACCAGCGGCAAGAACCTGAAACCGGTTGATGGTTTCTCGCCCGACCAGCGCTTCTTCATCGGCCTGGCGCAGTGGGCTTGCGGCGACGAACGGGCAGAGAGCAAGCGGGTTACCGCCGTGACCGATCCGCATTCGCCGCTCCAGTATCGGATCAACGGCGTGGTATCGAACATCCCCGAGTTCGCCAAGGCATTCGCGTGTAAGACCGGCCAGCCGATGGTGCGCGCGCCGGCTTGCCGCGTGTGGTGACAGTGCGCTGCTATGTAGTGTATGAAGTCGCTCGCGACCATTCTCACCGTGGATCAGGCGGACTTCGAGATATACCGGATCGATGGTAAGCGCCGCTTCCGCGTGCTACCAGCCCAGCGCCCCAGCCGGTAGCCAGCCCTTCGGGCGACCGCTGCTAGTTGACGTTGGCGCTGATGATCGAACCGATCTTACTGAACACGTTGTTAATGGTGGAACTGAGGCCCGGCATCGCCGCAACTGCTGCCACCGCCACCATGCCCGCGGCGAGTGCATATTCCACCAGGTCTTGACCGCGAGAGTCCGACCACATCTTGCGAATTCGATTTAGCCAGTTCATGATTTATCCATCCCTTTCGTGGCGGAGGATCGAGACGTCAGCGCGTCTCTAGAATGCCGGGGCACTCCCGGAACTGGTTCCTGGCCGCCTTTCTACGAGTACCTGAGGAGCAAGCTCCCTGTACTAGAACTTAACAGGTAAGCCGGGCCAGACCCATTCGGTTGAACACTTAGTTGGCTCCGCTTTTTGTCTCTAAGGTGGGCGGGCGACGGGACGGTTTCACTCCGGAAATGCAGTTTTCCGATCAGGCCGTTGAACCCGATTTCCTGGAAGGCACACAAACCCCATGCCGGTTTGCGAGAAATGCGCATCGCCGGTGAGCACCTTTTCGAGCCGCAATTCGTGCATCACTACGAAGCTAGTCAGATCGGTGAACGAAATCCGCGCCTTGTCGTGACAGCGCAGCCGCAAGCGCCAGGCGCGGCTGAAGCGCTCGGGCGTTACGTGTTCGATGTCCACGGCGCCTTGCTGAGACGCTTGGAAGATCCCCTCCGAAAAGCGGCGAGCGTTCGCGAACGGAACCGCTGTGAAGAGCCGCGGCTGCCCGGAGTTGGGTGACGCGGCCAAAAGCGGGGTCCCGGTCATTGGCCAGAACCAGCCATCCCCAGGTGTCGACGAAGAGGCGTTACTGCCCATACAGCGAGTCGTCGATACCGCTGGACAGGACGGCTCCGCTGCCAACGCCCGCAACTTTCAGGATGGGGTCTGGTGACTGCCGGCGCTTTCGCGGCGCGGCCGTAGACTCTTGCAGCCTCACGCGGATGAGTTCGGCCATGCTGATCTTGCCCGAAAAGCGTCCTGCCGTAGCTGTTCGTGCAGTTCATCCGGAAGGGAAATGGTGGTTCGCCGCATGGCGGTGCTTCCTCGCTGATCCACCCTCAGTTCTTGGGGTATCCCGGCGAAGCCTTCACCTCGAGCAACTGCGCCGTGTGCCGCTCAGTGTGGCCGCTCAGCATGAGAACCATCTGGTAGGCGCTGGTAACGTTCGGTGGATCTCCGCTACCGTGTTCGCGAAGCGCGTCTTGCGTGGTCCGCACGTATTCGAGCGTCTTGGCGCGAGTGGCTTCGAAGGCCGCGATCGATTGCGCCTTGGGCTGCACCTTGCCCGTGGGCTCGAGGACGGTGGGGGCTTTGAACTTCATCGAGCGGTTGCGGACCATGTTCGAGATTACGGCATCGCCGGCGCTGCTCTGTTGCTGAGCGGCTAGCGGCGGACTCTTCAAAGCCTCGCTCACGCCTTGCCGGAAGTAATCTTCGGCAGCGATGATATGGGCTGCACATTCCCCCACCGACCAGCGGTCCGGCGCGGGTTTATAGTTCCACTGCGCTTCGGTTTTGACGTCGGCAATGGCATCCAGGAAGACCTGGCGCGAATGATCGAGGTCTTGGATCAGCTTGTCACGATCCTGTTGAGTGAGCGGAGCTGCGACCAGAGGGATGGCCGCCGCGAAGAGGATGGCGGTTTTGCGCATAGAAACCCATCATAGCGTGCCTATCCCTCCGCTTCCCACCGGAAGCGAGCTACGGCCAATAACCCGAACAAGAGAGCGAACAATAATTGCAGGGCCATCGGCACGAGCGCGGCGCTGAATCCCAGGCCCCGCCAGGTCATGGCTTCGAATCCGTCGATGGCCCAGCGGGTCGGCATCACCACGGTCACCTGTTGCAGCCATTGCGGGAACAGGAACATCGGCACCCAAGCCCCGCCCAGCATCACCATGAATAGCGTGGCCAGGATCGCGAGCCCGCGGGTAGCATCTGGGGTCTTGCCCAGGGCCGCGATGAGCAAGCCGAAGGCCGCGGTCATCAGTGCGAAGGCGGCCGAGACGCCCAGGAAACCGGCCATGCTGCCCTCCACGCGGACGCCGAACACCAGCCGCGCGAACAGAAAATTCGCCAGCACGATCACGAACGCCAAAATGGCGGCGCTGATGATGCGGCTTCCAAGCAGTGTCACGCGCGATAAAGGCGCGGCTCGAAACCGCTTCCACAAGCCGCGCTGCCGTTGCAAGAGCAGCCCGATCCCCACATCGATCCCCAGAAACAAAACGAACTGCACCGCCATGCCGGCAAATGCGTGCGCATAGCCGTTGTACCGGATGCCTTGCCGCGAGGTCACCGCCTCCTCGTGCGTCGTATAGGGCATGGTGAGCCCGCGCGAGAGTCCGTAGTTGGCGACCGAAGGCGTATCGTTCCAGCGCTGGACGCTCTGCAGCAGATTGATGAGGCTCTTGCGGTCTGGCGCGGGCAGGTCCTGGCCGGTCTCAGCGCGGTCCAAAGCTTCCTTCAAAGTGGCGCGGCCAGTGGCGCCCCCGAACATCTCCTGGCTCACCACCTGCATCACATCGCCGGTGAGCATGCCTTGCACCATGGCGCGCTCGGCGGCATGTGAGGGGTCGTAGAGCACCGCGATTTGCGGCTTCTGCGACGCGCTGAAAAAGGCCCGCACGGCATCCTGCCCGAAATGGGGAGGGATGATGATGGCCACGCTCACGGTTCCTTTGCGCACGGCCGCGCGCGCATCGTCCGTACCCGCGGGCTTCACTGCCAGAGCCTTCTCGGAACTGAGCCGCTGGAGGATTCCATGGGATATGGTGTCGTCATCCTGGTCGGCCACCAGGACGGAAATCCGGCTCGGCTCGGATTGGCTGCCGGCGCCGCCCAGCGCGTATCCGAAGAACGACGCGATGGCGATGGGCGCGATCACGCTCATCATCAGCGCGCGCCGGTCGGTCAGGAATAACTGAATGTCCTTGCGGACCAAAGCGCGAAGCGGCGTGATCATGAGTCGCGTAAACTCCTTCCCGTGAGAGTGAGAAACACGGTTTCCAGGTCCGCCCGTTCGCTCACGACGTGCCGGTAGGGATGGCCGCGGTCCACCAGCCACTGCAGAATCCGGGGAGTCTCGGTAGCCAGGTCGCGCACGCCGATGCGCAGGGTGCCGCCGTGGAGCTGTGCGGAGCGTACTTCACCCAACGCCTGAAGCTGGTCGAGCGAAAGACTATCGCCGGCGCTTTCGAGCTCGATCGTCAGAACGTTGGAGAGCGGCATCAAGCGCGAGAGGCCCCGCAGGGTGTCGTCGGCGATCACCTTGCCGTGATCGATAATGACGACGCGGTCGCAGAGGCGTTCCGCTTCTTCCATATAGTGGGTCGTATACAGCAATGTCTTTCCGCGCTTCTTGAGCGTCTCCAGGTTATCGAAAATTGCGTTGCGGCTTTGCGGGTCGACCCCTACCGTGGGCTCGTCCAGAAGAAGAATTTGCGGGTCGTGCAGCAGCGCCGCCGCCAGGTTGAGCCGCCGTTTCATCCCGCCGCTGAACGTCTTCACACGGTCGTGGACGCGATCGGAAAGGCCGACTAGATCGAGCGCGCTTTCGACGGCCGGCCTGGCCTGGCTGTTCGTCAAGTCGTACAAGGCGGCGAACAAATGGAGGTTGTCGAGGGCAGTCAGCTCGTCGTAGAGGGCCAGATCCTGCGGCACCAGGCCGATGCGGCGTTTGGTGGGATCGGTGTCGCCGCTCAACGGGCGGCCTTCGATGAGCACTTCGCCGGCGTCGGGCACGAGCAAGCCGGCGATGATGGAGACGGTCGTGGTTTTGCCCGCGCCATTCGGTCCGAGCAGGCCCACCGTTTCACCGGCGCCCGCCTTCAGAGAAACCCCCGCCACCGCGACCAGGTTGCCATAGCTCTTTTTGAGACCGCGAACCTCCAGCATATTTCGCACGTGTTGCACAGCCGGTAGCGCAGGCCTCCGGGCCCGCGGGCTCTTCTTCCTGAGCCGCTACGTCACTAAACGCACGGCGCCGGCGTTTTGTTCATAAATTCGGCGGAAGAAGTTGTCGGTCATACCGGCGATATAGTCGCAAACCACGCGGTGCAGAGGCTCCTGGCCGGCCTTCTGCTGGTACGCGAGTGGGAGCCGATCGGGATGATCCAGGAAGCACTGGAACAACTCGGCCAACATCTCCACGGAACGGCTCCGCCCGTCGGTCAGCGCGGATGCCTCATACACCTTGGCGAGCAGGAAACGTTTCAATTGCCGGCTGGTCTCGGCGGCCTCGGCCGTGAATGCAGCCAGGCGGCGCGGGAACGTGCGAACCTCGTCAACGTTTTCGACGCCAGCCAGCCCGGCCTGGTGCACCGTCCCCTCAATTACGCCGGAAACCAGAGTGTCGACTAGCTGGCGCAGACTTTCATGGAAGCGCTCCTTGGGGCTCGCTCCGGGAAACTGCGTGTCGACGGTATCCAGGATCGCCGCGAATTGCGGAACGCTGGCCGCCACCTCATCGGAAGTCAGCATGTCCGCGAAGAAGGCGTCGTCGAGATCGGCGGTATTGTAGGCCACTTCGTCGGCTAAATCGATCAGTTGTGCTTCGAGTGGTGGACGAAGCCCCGGCAGATATGCGTCAAGCGCGGGTTCCTCTCCCGGCGCAAAATCGCGCGAGTGCTTCACCATGCCCTCGCGCACTTCGAAGGTGAGGTTTAATCCGGGGAAGCGCGCATAGCGCTGCTCGAAACTCTCCACGATTCGCAGCGCATGCAGATTGTGATCGAACCTCTCGCCGAAGCGCCGCATCTGGCGGTCGAGCTCGTGCTCGCCGGCGTGCGCAAAGGGTGGGTGGCCGATATCGTGCACCAGCGCCAGGGCCTCGGTCAGATCCTCATCGAGTTGCAGCACTCCGGCCAGCGTGCGCGATATCTGCGCGACTTCGATGGTGTGGGTCAGGCGGTTGCGAAAATAGTCGGACAAGCCCGGCGTGAACACCTGGGTCTTCGCTTCCAGGCGCCGGAATGCGCGTGAGTGCACCACGCGGTCGCGGTCGCGTTGAAAGGGATTCCGGTACGGGTGCGGCGGCTCGGGATATTGCCTGCCGCGGCTTCGCTCGACCGGAAACCGAAGCCTGCTCAGCATGGCATCGAAACTAGCTATTTGGCCGGCAACTGGCCGTAGAGCGTGCGCGCGACCTCGCCCACGGAGTCGCTTCTGGTGCGGATCGGATCGAGCAGCTTGCGCGCCTCTTCGGGCTTGGTAGGGATCAGCGCGCGCGCCAGCGCAATGGTGGCCTGGTCTTTGGAGACAAACATCGTCGGATGGGCGATCAGGTCTTCCAGCACTTTCCGGCCCGAGTCGAGATTTCCCTGCGCCAGGTACACTTGCGCCAAGGATAGCTTGGCCAGTGACGCGTACCGGTCGTCGCCCTTTTGCGCCACTTCCTGAAAACTCTTGGCGGCTGCCGACATGTTGCCCTCGTCGGCGCGAATCGAGCCGATCCAGTATTGTGCGATCTCGCCTTCCTCGCTGCCCGAAAACTTGCTGTTGATCTCGGTAAACGCCTTGATCGCCACATCGTCCTTGACTTGTTGCGTGGGGAAGGTGGTAGCGGCCCCGGGCGCGGCCGGCCCCACGCTGGTTTCCTGAATCTGGATGGCGCGCGCCAGCGCGGCCTCGCGGTTGGTGTGCTGGTGCCGCAGGTAGATGCTGAATAGGAAATACAGCGCTACCAGTCCCAACACGACGCCGCCATAGCGGAGGACCTCCTTCTGGTGCTCCTCGAAAAACGTTAGGCCCTGTTCGACCTCAAGCGCAAATTTGTCTGTTTTTAATTCTTTACGGGTGATTCTCGCCACGAAAACCTCAGCGGTAATGGAAATTTCATGTTAGCATGCGCACCACCGGCGCAACGAAACGCGCATGCCAGGATGACAATAACATTGGTAGGTGCTGCCGGTGGCGCGAGCGTTTCTTCCCTTCTTCGGTATCGGCCTGATGGCTTGCTGCGCGTTCGGCCAAGTTCGATATCCGCTCGAACCGGGGGACACCTGGGTCTATCAGAAAGAGTCACTGGATGGCGATATGGCGCACCCCGATTTTGAGCGTTGGACGACAGAGGAGACCGTCGTCAGCCGAGTGCCGGTTCCGGATCTCGCGGCGATCCTGGTCACCAAAAGGATCAAGGTGCTCAGCGACCAGCTCTCGCCCGATTACATTCCGGAGAATGACCGGGCGAAGCGCGAGCTGCCCGAATCGCACGTCCTGATTCACAAGAACTGCGTGTACGTTTTGGATGGTGTCGATGCGGAGGGTGCGGCATGCAGTTGGGCCCGTACGGCTTGCCTGCGGCCAAACCGGCACGATCTGCTCGATGGCAACATTCCGCCCGATTATTGTTTTCCGATGGCCGTCGGGAAGTCATGGGGCAGAGCTTCGAACACGTCTCCCGCCGGTGAGTTCATATGGCATGTTCCCGGAATGAACGGCGATCCCTTCGGAGCGCCGCGCGGGACCACGTTTCATCTATCCGCGCACCAGGGTTCCGGTACCCAAATGGACCGTTGGTTCGCAGAAGGCGCCGGCCTGCTCCAGGAAGTCATCGAACACCACGGCACTTATGACGAGGATCGCAGCCAACTCTTGCGAGCCACGATCCACGGACAAATGCGAAGCTTCCAACTGACTCCGGCCCGCACCATCCCGTTGAGCGACTGGGATTGCCAGGGTCCCGGCTGGAAACATTTCGTCCGCGCAGACGGTATCGCATTCCGCGATCAAGCCGACTGCATCCGCTATTCCTCGCGCCGAAAGTAGCGGCCCGGCGCGCCTGCTATGCTGATTGCATCGCATGTACCTGAAGATTCTGGCTCATCCCGTATTCACGCAACTGAATTTTCACATGCCCATGATCGTGGATCTGTCGCATCCGCTGATCATGCTGCAGGGTGAAAACGGCTCCGGAAAATCGACGCTGCTGCACTCCATCCACTACGCCCTCCGCAAGGAGCAGGTGGAGGGATTCGTGTACCGGCTGGAAGCGGGCGAGGTAGAAATCGGCCGCAGCTTTCTGTTCGACGCCGAGCAGCACAACCCGCGCACGCAGCTCGATTTATTCCACGACCAGCCGGAAATGATCGAGTTTCTGAAGATGGCCAGCCACGGCCAGGTAATGCTCTCGATGTTTCGCGAGACCTTCCCCAAACTGCCCAATGGAACGATTCTGCTGCTCGACGAGCCCGAGATGGCGCTATCCGTTTCGAACCAGCGGCGCATTTTGAAGATGCTCAAAGAACTGGTAGATCAGAAGAATTTCCGCATCATCTGCGCCACCCACTCGCCCGTCCTGATTGAGGCTCAGGAGACCTACGTCATCAACCTCGACCGGCACATCAACCGCAATGTCGTGCCATCCGACCAGGGCATCGAAGGCGCCAGCACCATTCAATGACCTGCTGCGCCGAACTGGAACGGCTGATGGACGGCGACCTGGCTCGCTACGCGCAGCCGTATCAACTCACCAACGGCACCATCGTCAATGAGATCGATACCGAATACTACCTGGTGTTCGGAGAGGAACGGCACCGCTTCGTGGGGATCCACTATTGCCCGTTCTGCGGCCGCGTTTTGTCGCGTGGTTTGTGGAACCTGGAAAAGAAGAAGTAACCGCGGTGCCGCGCGTATCGAGCTCCGCGGAAAGTGTGCCGCCGTCGCGGATCCGCGAGCTGGCCGAAATCGCGATGTCGATGGATGGCGTGCTGCGGTTGTACTTCGGTGAATCGAATCTCCCCACGCCCGAATACATCAAGGACGCTGCCAGGCGCGCGCTCGCCGAGGGCTACACGTTCTACACCGAGAATGCGGGCTTGCCCTCGCTGCGCCGGGCGATTGCCGGGCACTATCAGCGGCTGCATGCGGTAGACCTCGATCCCGCGAGCGAGATTGTAATCACCGCGTCCGGCGTCCAGGCACTGAACCTGGCGATTCGGTGCGTGCTCGATCCGGGCGACGAAGCGCTGGTGCTGACGCCGGTTTGGCCCAACGGTCCATCCAACGTGGTGATGGCCAACGGCGTCGTGCGCGAGATTCCGCATCCCTTGTGCGGCGACCGCTACCAGGTGGATTTCGCCGCGCTCGAAGCCGCCATCACTCCGCGCACGCGGCTGCTGCTCTACACATCGCCCTCGAATCCACTAGGCTGGGTGGCCACCGGCGAGGAGCAACAGGGCCTGCTCGATTTCGCGCGCCGCCACGGCCTCTGGTTGATCGCCGATGAGGTCTACGACCGCTTGTATTACGCCGCGCCGCATCCCGGCTGTCCGGTTCCTTCGATTCTCCAGCAGGCTTCGCGCGACGACGCGGTGATGGTCGTGCAATCGTTTTCGAAAAGCTACTGCATGACCGGCTGGCGCCTCGGCTGGCTGATCGCACGCCGTGACCTCGTGGCCAAAGCGACCCAGTTGAACGAATTCATCATCTCGCACGCGGCCAGCTTCACACAGAAAGCTGGGGAGATTGCGCTGCGCGAAGGCGAAGAAGAACTCGCCGGCATGGTCGTGCGGCTGCGTGAGAATCGCGATCTGTGCGTCGCTGCTCTCAAGGGGATGCCCGGGGTGACCGTCCCGGTTCCGGATGGCGCCTTTTACGTGTTTCCGCGCATCGCCGGCGTCACCGATTCCTTCGCATTCTGCAAACGGCTGCTCGAGGAAACGCGCGTCGGTCTCGCGCCCGGTGTTGCCTTCGGCGCGGGGGGCGAAGGCTCCGTGCGGATTTGCTACGCCGCCGAGCGCTCGATTCTGGAACCTGCCATGGAACGGTTGGGGCGCTTCCTGCGGCGGGGCTAGACAGCGGCAAGTCCCGGTGATATCGATTGCCATGTGAAGGCGTGGGGCCAGCCCTTCCGGGCTGCGGCCGCGCTTCCGCGCGGCCTGCCGGGCAGAAGCCCGGCTGCGGGCCGGAAGGCCCGACCCCACGTGGCAATCACCATGACGCGTAGAGCCCCGAAACGGGGAGTGCTAGCGCAACCATCGGGTCACTCCACGACGAGGGCGCCGGCCAAGGTCGTTTGACAGCCGGGGGAGCGCGCAGAGCCCGAGGAGTCCAAGCCGAACTAAGCTGCGCTCATGGATCGCCTGCCACGACCTTCGATTCCACCCGGAACTTCTTGTAATCGCGCCACGTAATTTCCTGGTCTTCGGACAGTCTCTTCAACATCCCGATCCGCCCGCTGCCGCTCACGAATTCGCGCTTGGGAAGCCACACCTCGCCGTTCACTCGCGTTTGTTCGATCACGAGCTTCGCGCCCGGATTGAGGCGCGCCAGAAACCACCCGAACGAGATCGTTTCCGTGGTTACACCTTCCAGCCGAACCCACTGGTAGCCGGCCTTCTCAATCCAGATCCTGCCGCGAATTTTGAGGAGCGCTGCGCCGTCACGGCTCTTAGGGCGATAGCTGGGATTGGGCGTGCCCGAGATGACCCAAACGTCTTGCCCATCGATCGTTTGGTCGCCGTCCAAGTGAAGATCGAAGGCATCCGGAAGTTCCAGCAAGAACGCGCGCTCCCGCCGCCGCGACTTTTCGTACTCAGCGCTCCTTCTCTGTTTCTGTTCGGGCGTCTCCTTGTCCAGCCGGGCCACCGCGGCGTCCAGCTTTTCCTGTTGCTTCCGCTGCTCTGGGGCCGGCAGAGGCTTGTGATCGCGCTCCAGCATGCGCCGGTACGGCTGGCTGCCTAAAATCAAGGTTTCCCACGCCTCCTGGTGATCGGAGGTGACCCGATTCCGCGAATCGAAATGGCGCTCCTGCGATTCTGCGATCCAGGTGTAATCGGCCATGCGCAGCCAGTTGACTTGATCCAGCTCCACAGACTTGCGCACAATTTCCCGCGCATCCTGCGCAACGAGCGGCACTGCGCCGCAAGCGGCCGCAACCAGAATCCAACGCACACCTATTGAAACGGCGGGGACCACGGGCCGGTTACCAGCGAGAAACAGCCGACAAATTCCGGAGGATTTCGAGGATTCATTCTCTAGGCGCCGCAACCACCGGGATGCCTGAGCCCGATCGAATTTCTGGCGAAGAGAGTGGGACTCTTAGGTGTGCAATAGAACCTGTAACTTGCAGATTCTCCGTTGCTGGGAGTGCCACGATTGCCATCTCTGCCGTCGCGCATTACCCAAAATTGCCCAAATCTCTGACTCGATGGGAAGGGCTGTTCTCCGTTCTGAAACGTCCGGGCCAAAGAGTCAAGCGTCAGAATTCTGTCTTGGCTGCCGTGATCCGCCCTCGCCAAAGGACAGAAACGATGTAAGCGATCGCGGGAAGCGATGTGTCGCGGCGCACTGGACCAGGCCACGCAGGCTGGCCGACCATATACTGTTGCCGCAGTGTGCGTCACGATTGAACGCAGTGCAGCGTCACGGACCAGCGCTCGGCTCTTTATTCTCCAACTCCCTGGAGAGTCGCGGGAATCCTTAGGGTGAACTCCGTACGCTCGCCGGCCTTATTGGAAGATTCCATCGACTCCCGATGCGCCCTGATAATCCCATATGAGAAGGCAAGCCCAAGACCCGTTCCCTGGCCGACCGGCTTGTTAGTGAAGAAAGACGAATACTCTGCTACGAATTCTTTCGGTATCCCTTACCCGTATCGTAGATCCGAATGACAACATCGCCGTTTTGCTGCTCGGTCGTGGGAGTGATTCGGCGATGACGTTCATCAGGACCTGGTTCAACTCGCCCGCGAAACAGGTCAGCTTCCCGACGTCTCCGTATTTCCGTTCCACCACTTTTTGGCCCGCTCACATCCCAATGGTCATAGAGTATCGCTGCAAAAACTACTTGTGTTTGACGCACCTTGGGCCCGATGTTATGATTCTGGGAGCTTCCGTTTCCCGTCATTGTGCCCACACCAAGCTGTTGGGCGTCACGTGATCGTCCCAAGTTTGGGCCAGGCATCCGTTTCCCGCCAAAGAACTCAAATCGGCCTGTGATGTCCGTGTCCGTAAGGAATGGGGTTTCTGGAGGTGCAAATGGGCGAGACCGGCGGCCGGGACCTTCGTCCGGCTGCGAACAACTTGGAACACTTTGGGCCGGATCGGATCCGCGAGCAACTCCGCTCGATCCTTTCCAGTCAAGCTTTTCGGGGCGCGCAAGCCCAACAGGCTTTCATCAGCTATGTCGTCGGGGAATCGGTCGCCGGCCGTGGCCATCTGATCAAAGAGTATCTGATCGGGATCGAAGCCCTCCATCGAGGGGACGCTTTCGACCCGCGGCTCGACCCGATTGTTCGCACGCAAGCATCCAAGCTTCGGACGCGGCTGCGCAAATACTACGAAACGGAAGGTGCCACGGATCCGCTGTTGATCGAGATCCCTAGAGGTTCCTACGCACCCGTGTTTCGGCCGGCTGGCCAAGGCACCTCGGAATTCGATATCCCGTCCCTCCCTGGGCCGTCGGTGCCCGCTGCGACGCAGTCGTCTCCCCAACCCGCAACAAATCCTCAGGGTCTGCGCTCGCTGACACTGTTGGCGTTTCTCGTTGTCCTCGCTGTTGCTGGGACGGGGGCCGCTGCCTTCTACGCACTGCAGTCAGAATGGTGGGAACAAATCCGGCCGCACGAGGCTCCTTCCGTCGCGGTGATGCCATTTATTCAGGTTGGCGACCGCAATGATAGGGACTCTCTGCGTGTCGGCTTAGCGGACGAGGTCATTAACGCATTGCGCGGCGTCCCCGGCCTGGAGGTTGTGGCTTCCACTCCGACGCTCCCCTTGAAGGGCAAACTGCTCGAGATCCCCGGTATCGGTTCGAACCTTCATGTTCAGACAGAACTCCTGGGCTTTATGCGCACATTCGGAGACAAGCTGCGCATCGACGTGCAATTAAATACGTCCCGGGGCAAAGACCATCTCTGGTCGGGCAGCTATGAACGCGACGCCGTGGAGGTTCGCTCGGTGCCGTCGGAAATCGCCGGCGCCATCAGCAGTGTTCTGGGTTTGGACGTTCCGTCCAGTCCGGCGACGATTCTCGCCGGCCGCCCGGCGCGTGTCCGCGTTCCTGCCAATCCCTCCGCCTATCAGAATTACCTCAAAGGCCTGTATTTCTGGAACAAGCTCACACCCGAAGGCCTTCGTCTCGCAGTGCAGTATTTAGGGCAGGCGATCTCGGAGGATCCTTCATTTGCTCGCGCCTACTCCGCTTTGGCGAACTGCTACGTGATGGCCCCGCAGGTCGCGACTGCCCCTCCTCCCGAGGTACTCTCGAAAATTCGGGCCACCGCGTTGCGGGCTCTCCAACTCGATAGCACCTTGGGCGAAGCCCACTTCTCGCTGGCGATTGCCGCCGAATATGAATTCCAGTGGGCCTTGGCTGAGGCCGAATTCCGAAAGGGGCTCGCTCTCAGCCCCGGAAACTCTGTGGGTCACTTGTGGTACGCCAAGTATCTGGCTCTTCTGGGCCGTAAGGAAGAAGTACTGGCTCACCGGAGGATTGCTGCCGAGCTCGATCCGGTTTCTCCCTACGCCGTTCAAGCGGTGGGTGGTTACTTCTCTGTAATGGGCCAATACGACAAAGCGATTCAACATTTTTCCAGTGCTTTGGCGCTCGATCCCGGTTTCGGCCTGGCTCACCAGGGCTTGGGCGTCGCCTACCTCTTAAAAGGTATGCCGGACGAAGCCATTGCCGAGTTGCAGCAGGCGGACCGACTGATGAGCGGCCCCCGCAGAAGGGCTCTGCTTGGTTATGCCTACGCGCTTTCTGGAAGAACTGACGAGGCCCGCCGCATCCTGGACGAGTTCCTGGTCCAAGCCTCGGCTGAGTCCTTTCCGGCTCTTGCCATCGCGCAAATCTATATCGGCTTTGGCGACAAGGATCGGGCTTTCGAGTGGCTGCAAAAAGCCATCGATCAAAGAGACCTCGATGTGACTCTGCTGTGGGACTCTCCCTACGAATCTCTGCGCTCGGATCCTCGTTTCACCGCCCTGTTGCGACGCATGAAGCTCGCGTAATTATGTTCCCGGTTACCGTAACCGAAAATGTGACGCGCGTTTTCAGTCACTTGCGAACCCGACAGAGTGTATTGTGCTCTTGACTCCGCAGCTGGTTTCGCTGAGACTTGAACAAACATCGTTGCTCTGACGCAGCGATTGAAAACTCCAAGTTCCCTGTCGGTTCCCTTGGCATCGTTGCCATATTTCTCCAAGGACCAGAGATTGAGTGTAGTCACCCAACTCCGCGGCCGCCGCGGAGGATATCGCTTTCACACGGAGAAACAATGATGACGTTCACAAGATATTCGCATCGGGCGCTTGCAGCACTCGCAATCTGTCTGAGTAGCGCGTATGGTCAATCGACGTTTTCGTCCCTCTTGGGTACGGTTCGCGATCCGTCGGGTGCGGTCGTTTCCAATTGCCTGGTGACCGTCGAAAACACGGGAACCTCGGCCAAACGTACCATCGGCACCGGCCAGGATGGTTCCTATTCGGTTCCCAATCTCGAAGCGGGCAACTACAAAATCACCATGGAGGCAGTCGGTTTCCAGACCGCTGCCTACGCGATCGAGCTGCTTGCCCGGCAGACCGTTCGCGTGGATGGCCAGATGTCCGTGGCGTCCCAAAGACAAACCGTAAATGTCGCCGAAGCCGCGCCCGTCATCAACACCGAGGTCTCCAATATCGCGGAAACGAAGACCGGCCGGGAGTTGGTGGATCTTCCCGTGGCCATTGCCACACGGGCCAGCGGTTCCACCAGTCCGATGTCTACATTAACTACGCAGCCCGGCGTGCAGACGGACTCCAGCGGAAATATTTCGGTGGCCGGCGCCAAACCCGCGATGCTGCAAATGAGTATAGACGGTATCAGCAGCATGGGGCCGCGCACCAACGGGCCGCTCAGCGAGTTGTTCCCATCTTTCTACTCCATAGCCGAAATCCGTGTTAGCGAGATCAACAATGCCGCGGAGTTCGGGGGGATCAGTGACATCACTACCATTTCGAAGAGTGGATCGAACAACTTTCATGGTGGTGTATTCGAGAATTTCCAGAATACCGAACTGAATGCTCGCAATCCCTTTAACGCCGTGAAGCCCGTGGTGAAGATGAACGACTTCGGCGCCTATGGCGGAGGACGCATCTGGCGTGACCGAACCTTCTTTTTTGCCAGTTATGAAGGCCTGCGACTCCCGCGGCAGACTACGCTTGTCGAAAGCGTGCCCTCCGTTGCGCTAAGGAACGGAGACTTATCAATCTACTCCAAACCCGTTTATGCTCCGGGCACTGGGGTCCCCTACGCCAACAATCAGATTCCTCAGACTGAGATCTCGCCTGTTTCGCAAAATGCCCTGAAATATCTGTTTCCTCTCCCCAATACCGGAGCGCCCAATGCAATCGCCAATAACTACGTCCAGAATATGCCCACGCCGATCTCCAGTGACCAGGGTGACTTACGTCTGGACCAGGTGATCAGTGCCCGGCAGACCGCTTTCGTTCGCGGCAGTTACAAGACGCGCAGTGTAGAAGTGGCGCCTTCTCCCGGCGGATCTCCTACCCCCACTGGCTCGGCTTTGCTTGGCCCGATCTCTACTCCCGAAATCGATTTTGGATTCACTGCCGCCCACAGCTTTATCGTCAACCCTAGTATCGTCAACGAGGTCAGGATCGGATACAACGGCAATCACACCGCTACTAGCTTCGGAATCGTCCCCTCCCAGATCGTCAGTGAAATCGGCCTGACCGGACTGCCAGCGTTACCTTCCGGAAACGCAGTTCCCAACTTCAACATCGCCGGATTTCAGCAGACCGGCGGGAGTGCTTCTAACATTGGACGGAATGGGACGCTCCAGATCCTCGACAACCTGACCTGGACCAAAGGCAGACATACCATCAAATTCGGCGGCGACTATCGGTACCTAACGGGCCACTCCGAAAATGTGTATGCCAATTTCCGCCTGGGTCAGTACAACTTCAATGGTGCCGCCACCGGCGTGATTGGCGCTGCGAACCCTTACATCGGAAACCCCTTCGCTGCGTTTCTGTTAGGTATCCCGGACAAGACTTTCCTGGACAGCGTGGTGGAGAATCGCCTGAACGGCTATGATCCCGCGTATGCCTTCTACGCTCAGGACGATTTCAAGGCCACCTCGCGGCTCACGTTGAACTTCGGCATGCGGTATGAACTGCATCCGAAATTCTACGATCACTACCTCAACATTTCCAACTTTCTGCCCGACTATCAGAGCATCGTGAATGGTCAGTCCATCCTGGGGGCAGTGGTCATACCGGATGGATCGCAGAAGATTCTTAGTCCCGATTTCGCCGCTTCCATTGCTCCAACACCGATTCTCACGGCCTCACAGGCCGGCACCGGCCAGAATCTCCATCACACCAGCAAGACGGATTGGGGCCCCCGTATCGGCTTTGCGTGGCGGGCGACCTCCGATGGCAAAACCGTCATCCGCGGCGGTTTTGGCAGGTTTATCGAGGTTCCTCTGGGCACGTTGCTGGGCGCCGGTTACGCCATTCACAGCGCCGACCAGGGCTTCTTCAACCAATCCTTCGTGAACGGGCAGCCTGCATTGACATTCCCACACCCATTTCCAAGCGATCTGGCGCAGCCTGGGTCTCAGTTCTTCCAGCAGGCGAGTGACTTGCATTACAAGGAAGGCGCCGTCCTGCAGTGGAATTTTACGGCTGAGCGCGAATTGGGTTATAACACGGCGGTTCGAGTATCCTACACCGGCAGTCACGGTAGTGATCTCGGCGTTCAGGTCAATCTCGGCCAATTGGCGCCCAACACCCTGGGATTCGCCCAGGCCAGCTCCCTGCTGAAGTACCCGCTGTTCGGCGAGGTAGAGTCCGAAGTAAATGGGGGTATTCAGAACTATGAAGCATTGACTCTTTCCACTATCAAACGGTTCTCGAGTGGTCTGCAGTTTCTGGCAAGCTATACCTTCACCAGAAACCTGACCGACGCGCAAAGCTACAATCCGTCGGCGTTCACCACTGAGGCCGGCGGCGTCGCGACTTATGTGAATGACTTCATGCTGGACTACGGTAACGTGGCCTTCACACGGCGCAATCGCTTTTTGGCCACGTTCCTGTACCAGCTTCCCTTCGGCAAGCAAGGGTCTCTGCTGAAGACGGCCAACGGATTGGTCGACCGCCTTATCGGAGGTTGGGAACTCGCCGGTTACCTCTTGTTCCAGAGTGGTCCGTTTCTTACCGTCACGGTTCCCGGCGCTGACCCCTCTGGCACGGGATTCCCGCAAATTGTCGGGAATGGGCGCGCTGACATCGTTTCCGGCGTGCCCTTATATCCAGCGCATCAGTCCATCCAACAGTGGCTCAATCCTGCTGCCTTTGCCGTGCCACCTAATAATATTGGCCGGTTCCCGACGGCGCCGGTCGGCAACGCCGTGGGCCCCGGAACGCAGTCCGTTTCCGCGTCATTGATGAAGGCCGTTCCGGTCACCGAGTCTATCCGGTTGCAAGTAGGTGCGCAAGCGGCAAACCTTTTCAATCATCCGAACTATGCCGCGCCGAACACGATCTTCAACACGGCGGCGTTTGGCACGATCTCCAACGTCCAGTCTGCGGAGGGTGCGGGGCCGCGCACCATTCAGGCAACCGCGCGATTTAGCTTCTAGGCAATGAATTCTTTGGGAGGAGAAAGGAAACAACAAATGGTTGTTTGCAAGACACTTGGTTGTAGCTTACTCATGGCTCTGCTGGGTTCGGTCTCTCTGGCCGCGCAGGAGGCTGCCAGCCCCGGCATTCCCGTTGACCACCAGCTCACCATTGCGAAATGCGGAGGCTGTCACCAGCGTGACGCCAACGGCATGATGCGCCGCATCTCCTACGTGCGTACCAGTCCCGAGGTTTGGGAACAAATCATCAAGCGCATGGTCCGTCTGAACGGCTTAGTTCTGAAACCCGAAGAGGCCCGCGAGATCTTGCGCTATCTCAGCGCCAATAACGGATTAGCGCCCGAGGAAGCCAAGCCGGTCTTCTGGGAAGCGGAACACCGCATGTCCCGCGACCAAAGCGACAAGATCCCGTCCGACGCGTTGCAGCATACTTGCAACTATTGCCATACCATCGGACGAGTGCTGACCCAGCGCCGGACCCAAGAAGACTACGAAAAGCTCATTTCGATGCACATCGGCTTGTTCCCCGGGGCCGAAAATACTCTCCGGCCGCGCCGGCCGTCCCGGTCGCTCGAAGGCGCGCCCGCAGCGTACTCGGCGCCCACCGGCGGCAACCCTTCGGTTGTAACGCCTACCGGTCCGTCGAACACCTACTTCCGCGCGGATGGCCGGTATCCGGCGGATGTCGCCGTCGAGTATCTCACCAAGGCTCAGCCGCTAATCACTCCCGAGTGGACCTCCTGGAAGGCTGTGATGCACGCGCCCAAGTTGGAAGGGCAGTGGTTGCTCACCGGTTACCAAGTCGGAAAAGGTCGTGTTTTTGGGACCGTGACGATTGCGGCCGGCGCTGCTCCCGATGAGTTCACCACCAAAACCGAGATCGAATATGCCGCCACGGGAGCGACGGTCACGCATACCGGAAAAGGCATCGTGTATACCGGCTATAGCTGGCGCGGCCGCAGCACCGGCCCGAAGAACGCTACCACAACCGCAGATCCGGGCACGAATCCCACCGAGTGGCGCGAGGCGCTGTTCGCGTCACGCGACGGCAACACACTCGACGGCCGCTGGTTCTGGGGCGGCTATGAGGAATTCGGCATTGACGCGCACTTGGTCCGCATCGGCTCCCAGCCCATGCTTGCCGGCACCAGCGCCTATTCGTTGAAATCGCCTTCCACCACCGAAATCCGCGTGTATGGCGCCAATTTTCCCGCCGATATGAAGCCCACGGATTTCGATTTGGGTGCCGGCATTTCGGTCAAGCAGGTAGCACGCAAGTCGCCTTCGGTCGCCACCCTTACCGTTCAGGTCAATGACAAGTTGCCCAGCGGTATCCGCGATATTTCCCTGGGCCGCTCCACGGCTGAGCGCGCCGTGGCCATCTACGACAAAATCGCCTACATCAAGATCACTCCCGATGCCAGCATGGCGCGGCTGGGCGGCACAATTGCCGCCAAACAGTATGCGCAATTCGAAGCGATTGCTTATGCCAGTGGGCCGGACGGAAAATCGCAAACCGCCGACGACATTGCTCTTGGTCCGGTAACGGCCCGCTGGGGACTAGAAGAGTTCGTCTCCACTCCCGACGATGACGACATCAAGTTTGTCGGATCGATGAACGACTCGGGATTGTTTACGCCCAATATCGAGGGCCCCAATCCGGCGCGCAAGAAGCAGTCGAATAACTATCCGACAGATAATTGGGGCGATGTCTGGGTAACGGCAACTTTTGATTCTCCCGCCGGGAATCCCATGAAGGCGCAGTCATACCTGGTTGTAACTATCCCCGTCTACATCAAGTACGACCAGCCGGAGGTTGGCCAATGAGTAGTGGAACAGCCGTCCTGACGGAGACGCCCTCCTACCGGCTTGGCGAGTATCATGCCTTTGACTCCGCCGGCAAGCGCTTTCTATATCTGGTTCCGAGCGGAGCCATCTTCGCCCTGGATCCGATTGGAACCGAGATTCTGGAGCGTGCCGGCGAGCGTGATCCCGGCGGGCGGGAGTTGATCCAGATTCTACTCGCCAAAGGTTACACTCCCCGTGAAATCCAGATCGCGCTCCGGGAGTTGCAACAGGCTGAAGTAATTCAGTTTGGCGACGAAACCGTCGAAACGCCCAAGGTGCCCGAGGCTACCTTTCCGCTGCAGCGCATTGTGCTCAACGTGACCAACCAGTGCAACCTGGCCTGCACTTACTGTTACGAATACAGCGCGGACAAGATCAGCAAAAGCGACGGGAAGCCTAAGTACATGGACCAGGAGGTGGCGGAATCGGCCATCGATATGCTGATTCGGGAATCCGCACAGCGCCCTAAGATCCATGTGACATTCTTTGGCGGAGAAACCCTGCTCAATTTCCCGTTACTCCGCTCGTCCGTCGAGTATGCCCGGAAGAAATCCACCGAGGCCGGCAAGCATGTGGATTTCAGCCTGACCACCAATGCCACTCTCCTGAACGAGGAAGTGATCGACTTTCTTTCCACTAACCGCGTGGGCGTAACGGTCAGCATGGATGGCGACCGGGAACTCAACGACCGCATGCGCGTCTTTCACGATGGCCGCGGCAGCTACGACGTGATACTGCCGAAAGTCAAGATGTTGCTCGCACGCCACCGGACGAATTCGATTGGCGCGCGTGTCACGCTCAGTGCCGGCGTTTCGCATGTGCGCCGGATCTATGACCATCTGACCAGCGAAGTCGGCTTTGATTCGGTAGGCTTCTCGCCGGCCACGGCCAATCCGAATCGTCTGTATCACATCGGTTCCCAGAAAATGTCCGCCATCCTGGGCGGATTCGAGGAACTGGCGTGGGAGTATCGCGATTACGCGGTAAGCGGCCGCCAGCACGGATTCACCAATGCCAGCGACACGTTGAAAGAGCTACACTCCGGCATCAGCAAGGCCTATTCCTGCGGAGCGGGCTTGGGCTTGCTCGGCGTCGGCACAGCCGGCGACATCAACCTGTGTCACCGGTTCGTGGATTCGCCTGTAGGAAAGATGGGGCACGTGAGTCAGGGTGGAATCGACCACGCCGCTCGTAAGACTTTTCTCGAGACCCACAATCTCGGCAGCCGCTACGACTGCCATACCTGTTGGGCCCGGCCCGTCTGCGCGGGCGGCTGTTACCACGAAGCGTATATCCATTACGGTGACACCTCCGCGGCTAACCTCCATTACTGCGATTGGATTCGCGGGTGGAATGACCTTTGCCTCCGGATTTACGGCGAAATCAGTGTCCGCAATCCGGCGTTCCTCGACCGATTCAGCGAAAACTAGAATTCGACTGAGAAAGGACCTATTGATGAATTCCATGAAGCCTATCAACCGCAAAGCACGCAAAGTAGAAGAAGCCTTCATTGCGGCAACTGGTGACGTTCAGGCCTTACAGACCCGCGGCGGCGAAGGGAAAATCTATTACCCGATGGGCTGCACGCTCAACTTCACGCCGGGCTGGGAAGTAGACGTTTCGGGCGGCACGGCCGGCCTTTGCCAACCCGTAGAGCGCGACCTGTTCGACTGCTACCTCGGTTGTGGCTGGCCAGCCCAAGTGCCCGATCACCTGAATAACGCGCCGGACTGGACGGATAAATGCGCCTCGGCTGCCAATGATTGGCGCAAGGTCGACATTGTATTCCCCTAAACGGAGTCTCTCATGAAACGAACAGCCAACTTACTCCTTTCGCTCTCACTGTCGGTGATCGCTTATGGCCAGGCGGTATCGTCCGGCCAATTCATGTACATCGGCACGCTCGACAAGAAGCTACTGGTGATCGACGAGAATAAGGAAGACATCGTTGGTGAGATCCCGCTTGGCGGTATCCCCCGCGTTACCGCCGTCTCGCCGGATCACAAAAAGCTCTACATCTTCACCACCCAGATGCTGCTCGAAACCGTGGATTTCGAAGCCCGCAAAGTCGTCAGCAGCTTTAACCTTGCCGATACGCGCTCTCACATCCGCCTGCAGGCCAGCGCCCCCGATCGCGTGAACATCGGGAGCAACTCCCGTTTTTCCGGATTGGCTGTCGATCCGCAAGGTAAGTATCTGTACACCACGATGCGCGTGGTCACCAAAGATATCGATCAGTACCGCATCGACCCACCGCAGTTCGTCGCCATCGATCTCGAAGCGCAGAAGATTGCGAAGTCCTGGCCGTTTCCGAAAGAGATGGACCAGGGGTTCGGCTTTGACGCGACTTACAAAGTATCTGCGGATGGCAAGCTGCTCTACGTCTTCCAGGATGACATCCTGGTGTTTGACCTGAACACGTTCACCCAGGTCGATAAGGTGGAGCTCGCTCAGCCGCCTTACCCGGGAGCGTCGCCCTACCGCCTGGCGGCGAACGAGGACGCGCTGGATAGTCCGGATACCGTCAATTCCGTTTTTACATCGGTTGATCCCATCGTCCACAAGGGTACCTTGGGGATGGCTACCCTCCACCTCAGCACCCGCAAGGTGGAGTACTTCCCCATCGGACCACTGCTGCCGATGATGGGCTTCCTGGTTTCTCCCGATCGCAAGCGCGGCTACTCGGTCATGCCCGTCGCCGGCACCGGCGGTAACCGCCTCACCGAGTGGTGGGTATGGGACATCGAGAATCATAAAGTAATCAAGAAAAAGGAATTCGAATCCCGGCCTACGTTCCGTTTCGCGGTGGGCGGAGACGGCAAGCGGCTGTACCTGTATGGTGCAGGCTCAACCCTCGAAATCTGGGATGCCGCCACGCTGGAATCGAAGAAGCTGATTTATCTCAACCGCGATACCACTACGAATCTGATCACACTGGCGAAGAATTAACCGCCGCTCATGGAAACACAGCCCCGACCCTGGCGAGACTTTCTGCGCATGAAGCGATTCCTCCGGCCTTATGCCGGAGGTCTCGCGCTCATGCTGTTGCTGAGTCTGGCTGGGAGCGTGTTAGGTCTCGCGCAGCCTTACTTATCGAAGTATCTGGTCGATAATGCTTTGCTCCGCCGAGATACACATGCGCTCCTCGTCGCCGCGGTTCTGATGTTCACTGCGACTACCCTAGGCTTTGTGTTTAGCTACATCTCGGGCTACGGGTATATACGGCTGTCGTCTTCCATGCTCTTCGATATGCGTATGACGGTGTACCGGCACCTGCATACGCTCTCCCCTCGTTTCTTTGCGCAAGCCCGCTTAGGCGATCTCGTATCGCGGCTGAATGGTGACGTGGCGGAAGTGCAGCGGATTTCTGCCGATACTTTCCTGGCGCTTCTTGCCAATGCTGTCTTTGTAGTTGGCAGCCTGGTAATGATGATCTGGCTCAGCTGGAAACTCTTTGTTGTCGGCATCGTTCTCATACCAGTTTCCACTGTTCTGTTCCGCTTCTACCAGCAGCGCATTAGCCGGCTCGCCCGGGAACTCCGGGAGCGCAGCGCCGATATCGGAACCCTCTTTCTCGAAACGCTGCTCGGTGTGCGTCTGGTAGCGTGCTTCAATGCTAGTGACTACGAACTCGGCCGCTTCCGGCTGGCGAACGGCTCGTTCGTCCGTACTCTGCTGCGTTTTCAGAGTTCCTCTTTGCTTGGCCGTACCGTTCCGGGCACTCTACTCACAGGCGCCACGATCGGCGTGTTTCTATATGGCGGCCATCAGATCATCCACGGCCGGCTGACCATGGGCACTCTCGTGGCGTTTATGGCGTATCATGCCCGCCTCCTGTCGCCGGTGCAGAATCTGCTCGGCCTCTCCGCCGCGCTTTCTACTGCCCGCGTGTCCTTGGGACGCGTCCTGGAACTGCTGGATACCCAGCCTGAGGTGACTGAACGGCCCGATGCGCTGCCAGTTTCCGACGTTCGCGGCCGGATCGAGTTTCACCGTGTTAGTCTGCGTCACCAGGGACGCGCCGTGCTGGAGAATCTGTCTTTCACGATTCCCGCCGGCTGCTTTTCCGTTTTGGTCGGTCCGAGCGGGGCAGGCAAGTCCACCATCGCTGACCTCATCGTGCGCCTGCTCGATCCCGATTCCGGCACGATCACGCTGGACGGTTTCGACCTGCGAACGCTGCGTCTGCGCGATCTCCGCGAGACGGTTGTCCTGGTAGAGCAATCACCGCACCTGTTCCATGGCAGCCTGTTCGAGAACATCGCTTACGCGAATCCCCACGCCCGCCGGATGGTGGTGGAAGAGGCTGCTCTGGCGGCAGGGCTCAATCCTCTGCTTCGCCGGCTTCCTGCCGGGTTGGGAACCATCGCGGGAGAGCGCGGACTGACACTATCCGCCGGCGAACGGCAGCGAATTGCACTTGCCCGCGCCTTTCTCGCCAGTCCCGATGTGCTCGTACTCGATGAGCCCTCGGCCGCGCTGGACGCTGAGTCCGAGCAGGAACTCTTTCAAAATTTGCGCACTCGATTCCAGGGCAGGACCGTCCTGGCAATTACCCATAAACCATTTCTTGCCACTGCGGCCGATTACGTCTTACGCATCGAAAACGGACGCGTTTCCGAAGACCGGCTGGAGATCATCCCGACTGTCGCATGATCCCGGTCTCTTCCGCAATCTCCGCGCCTTCCCGCTTGCCTTTTCCAAGTGCCACTGGACGCGGGCTTCGTATTGCAGTCGTCGACAGCGGCATCCACGCCGGTCATCCGCATATCTCGGCCCCGACTGCGAAAGTGCTGTTTGGTGACGCGAACGGCGATGCTGGCGGCGAGGACCGGCTCGGGCACGGCACCGCTGTCATGGCCGCCATTCAGGAGAAAGCGCCCGCCGCCCAATACTTCTCTTTGCAGCTCTTCTCGAACTCATTGCGTACCACCACGCCGCGTCTACTGGAGGCCATTGGGTGGGCGATCGACAACCGCATGGATCTCGTCAATCTCAGTCTCGGCACGGCGAATCTCGAATGCCGGGCGGATTTCGAGGATGTCATTGCGCGCGCGCAGTCCGCCGGTGTGTTGCTCGTGTCTGCTTGGCGTGCTGGCGAGCAGCTTGTTCTACCGGGAGCCCTGCCGGGAGTGATCGGCGTCGATGTCGCTTGGGATCTGGAGCGCCACCAATACCGCGCCCCCGCGAGCGCAGGTCCTTTTTTCGCTTCCGGATTTCCGCGTCCGTTGCCGGACCGGCCCGTCAGCCGCAACCTATTTGGGATCAGTTTCGCTGTCGCCAATTTGTCAGGTATCGCGGCGCGCGCGCTGGAAGGGCTAGACCGCCGCTCCCTCAGCTCGCTTCGCGAGTGTTTGGCTATGGAGACACACCGTTTGGCCTCTGATTGTTCATCATGAACCTCGCTAGATTGGCTTTGTTCGCGGTTCTCGCGCACTCCCATCCTCCGTTTACGGTAGATGCCTCCGAGGATGCGGCCGCCGAGTTCCCTGGCGCGCCGCGGGTGCAGTCGTTCTCCTTCGCCCAGTGGAAGGGCCGTTGGGTCATCATCGGTGGCCGTACCGCCGGATATCACAGCGTCGGTGGCGGCTCCGCCGAGTTTCTCCCCACTGATGCGAATCGCCAGATCTGGGTACTCGATACCACTCAGCGCCCCGTTCGCACATATCACGTCTCACTCGACTTGCTCCCCTCTGCGCTCGCCGATGTCAAGGACCAGTGGTCGGCTGCCGGCCATGCATACTTTCAAGACAACTCCAGGCTCTATATCTGTGGTGGCTACGGTCAGGATCACAGGGGTAAGTGGGTTACCTTCCCGATCATCTCCCAGATCGATTTGCCCGAATTGATCGACGGTGTCACCAACGGTAGAGTCCCCGCCCGAAGCATCGCTTACACAACATCTCCTTTGGTGCAATCGGCGGGCGGTGAGTTGGTCAAACTTCCCGATGGTTATTTCTATTTGGTGATGGGCCATTCATTCGAAGGGAGCTACACCAGCTTCGAGGCTCAGAACGAGCACAATGGGGCTCAGGCTGCGCAAATCTATCTGAATGAGATTCGTAAGCTTAAGATCACGTCCCATTCCGCCGGCCTCATCGTGACTTTGACGGATAAGTTTACCGATGAGGCTGAGTTTCACCGCCGGGATTTCAATCTGGCACGGGTCCTGTCACCGCAAGGACTGGGCTTTGCGGTTTACGGCGGAGTGTTCACGCCGGAGACGCAATTGGATTACGACAAGCCGATTTATTACTATCCCGGCTCCCACCCCGTCGTAGACTCCGAATTTCGTCAGAAACTGAACACGTACAGTGCGGCCAAGCTACTCCTGTACGATCGTGCTGCGGGCGCGATGTACACGACCTTCTTCGGAGGCATCAGCCGCCACTTCTGGGATAGAGCCACGGGCCAGTTCCCGGAGAACCCGAAGGTCGGAACCAAGGTTAGCCCTACGTACTTTGACGGGCTGGAATGGACCGACCAGATCTCGATCGTGCAACAGACTTGGGCGGCCGGTAAGACAACGACCGTCGAATCCGCGAACCCATCCGCGCTCCCGGCTTATCTCGGCGCGGATGCGGTCTTCATTCCGTCTCCGGAGATCGCTCGGGCGCATCCCGACACCGACATCCTCGATTTGGCCGCCTTGCGCGGCACCAAAGCCTTCGTCGGATACATCTACGGTGGGATTCGCGCCTTCCCGCGGCGCTTCCCATATACGAAATCAGCTGCCCTATATAATTCCGGAGCGGTGCCTACGCAACCGAGTGACCTGATTCTCAAGGTCTACGCGACACCCGTGAACCATCGATGATGCGAGTCGCTCTTAGATCGCCGCCTCCAAGGTGAAACCGTTTAGCCGGTACCGGAAGCCGTCGTGGCGGTTCAGGCGTTCTGCCGTCCATTGCAAGCCGCGGTCCAGTTCCGTAACCTGCTGCCGCCACCACGCCCCGGAACCACCGGTTTCGTAGAACTGACGGCAGACTTCCAGGTGCCGCACGAATCCGCCGAGCAGGCGAGCCGTATAATGTGCCGTCAACTCGGTCGGATTCATGCCGCTCGCCGCAGCGCGAATCAATGCCGCGGCCAGGATCGCTTCTCTCGCCGCGTTTCCGGCGCCTTCTCCGCACAGCGGGTCGAACGCCAGCGCGGCGCTTCCACACGCGAGCCAGCCCGGCCGGGCCAGCGGCTCCGTGATTCGGGGATGTGAGGGAAAGCTGCCGGTCCAAGCGCCTGTTTCCCCGATCTGGGTTGCCACAAAGCGGCTGCGTTCCAGTAACGTTTCCGCTGGCCCACCGGCCGCCAGCAGCCACGCGTTTTCCGGTCCACACGGCAGCAGGAATAACCAGCCCTCGGTTGCCGCCTCGATCCAGCAGGTGTCCGAAGCCTCTTCGGCCTTGAGCCTCACCCTCGTCACCGAGGCGGTCCGTGATCCGAAATTCTGTTCCGCGCGAAGGACATCGCCGTCTTCCCGCGGCACTCGCGCAGCCAGGATTTTCCAGAGTGGGAGATCGCCTTGCTCTGCGCCTCCCGGCAGCATTTCGGCCTGAAGACGATTCAGGATTTCCTGCTCGGACGCAACCACCGCCGAGTGCGGTAAGACCGTTGGTTCGGAATTACCCCACAAGACTGCTCGCCGCCGTATGCAATGCAGGCCGGTGAACAAATCGCCGCGATCAAAGACATCCCCTAATAGTCTTTGCGTCACTTCCCCAAGCATCACCGCCGGAACTTTGGGGTGAGCCGCGGGTTCCGAGGCGACCGCCAGACCCGCGCGCGTCAGCAGCCGAGCGCAGCAGCATGCTGCGATTCCCCCGCCGCGAATCGAGATCAGCGTCACGCGCAGTCCTCCGGAATCAGTTGCGCGGAAGCCGCTGGCTTCCGGTTGAAGCGCTACGTGGTTAACGGCGTTCTTGGCCAGTTATCCGGACCAGGTCTTTCGCGCTTAGCGCCAAGCGACCTTCGGTAAGTTGGATCGTCGACAGCTCGGGCCGCGCCACGCCGTCATGCCCGTGCTCCGTGGAACGGGAGAGTATGTGCACCAGTTCGTGCGCCACCACTCGTCCCATTGCACGGCCGAGTACCACTTCTGCTTCCGGCAGCTCCAGACCCGCCACGGTCGGCTGCACTAAATTACTGAGTCTCTCGCACGCTACTTCGCTGAATGGCAGCACCGTCCCGTTTGAGAGGAAGGTAAAGCCCAGTGGGCCTTCCGACGCTTCCCGAAGTCCAGGCCGAATCGTACAATTTCCGCGGAACCGTACGACGGCCATTTCTTCCGCCGTCGTTTCCGTTGCTTCCGCCCATGAGCGCCATTCCAGTGTGCGCCCGGAATCTCGCAGGATGCTCTTCACTTCCCGTTTCATCTCGTCCACGGATCGTGGCGCAAAGGAGCCCCGAAAATCCAAAACCACCGTCAGGGTCGGTGCGGGCAGACCCGCACGCTCAAGACTTCTGGCGTCTCCGGGGTTTGCCAGCAGGGCAAACAGTCCTGCGCAATACCATACGTGGCGCATGCTCTAACCTCGTGGTTGGAAGCAACGTTGCTTCGGCAGCCATTATACACGAGCAGATGCGTTAGTTTGGTTTGCCAACTTCGCTTTCGGGACAAGCCGGTCGCCCACAACATAAGCCGGGGACCGTTGGTATTCCGTCCCCGGCAGGAAACAGGGGAACTGAATTACCGAAGGCGCTACTTCACCTACGTTCACCGGCTTGCGACTACTTACTAACAATCCGGCGCTTGCCTGCGATGTGCGTTATACTTTGGTGGACTGGGATTAGATCGCCAGGCGCGATCCGACCTCGCCCGTCAGACCTACCCCGTTGTCCGTCCAGTCCTAAGAACCACGCAGTTGTCTCACTGATCCCGTGTTACCAGCTCGGTGGAGCGCATGCCGCGGTAATGGAGAAGAGATGACAGCGATCTTGCGAAGACAGACTCGCCTATTCGAATCGAGACTACGGTTCATACCCTCCCAAACGGTTGCATTTGGATTGTTAGCTCTGTGGGCCGTTTTAGTCTCGGGTCAGACGGGGCCTGGACGCGAACATGACGAAGGCATCCCGGTTACGGAACCAGTCGTGATCACCACGTGCGGAACCTGTCATCCCCGTGACGCCCAGGGAAATATGCAGCGCATCTCGTGGACGCGCGCGACACCGGAAGGTTGGGGGGACGCAATCAAACAAATGATCCTTCGGCACGATCTCTCCATCTCTCCTCCCGAGGCGCGGTCAATCGTAAAGTATCTCGGTGATACGCATGGGCTCGCGCCCGAGGAAGCTGCGCCGGTGATGTACGAAGCCGAGCGGCGCATCCATGAGGAAACCGGCATCCCGAGTGAGAGTCTCCGCGAGACCTGTGCCAAGTGCCATACCTTCGCGCGCGCGCTTTCCTGGCATCGCTCGGCCGAAGAATGGAAGCAGTTTGCCGATACGCATGCTGCCCGCTACAACATTCGCTCCACTGGGGAAGCAGTTGCCTTTCTTGCCAAGACCGCCGGCCTGCGTACGCCCGCTTGGGAGACTTGGAGCTCCCACAAGTTTTCGAATCGAACCTTAGCGGGGCGGTGGTTCGTCTCCGCGTCCATGACCGGCCACGGCAACTATTACGGAAAACTGCGAATGGATCGGGACAGTGACGACGAGTACACCACCCAGGTGACTCTAATCTCCGCGCGGGATGGCTCGCGAATTGTTCGCGCGGGTCACACCACCGTCTTTGGAGGCACGGCGTGGCGAGGGCGTTCCAAAGGCGGCGGGAACGCAGCCACGGCCCCAGACGACGTGACAAGCGAAGCACGCGAAGTGCTCCTGATTGCGCCGAATCAATCGGCGGCCGAAGGCCGCTGGTTCTGGGGACAGTATCAGGAATTCGGTTTGGACGTGAAACTGCAGCGGGCCCCGACTGAGCCAACTCTAGCGAGTGTTGATCGATTATCGTTGAAGGCCGGCTTGCGAGCCGCCCGTGTTCGCCTCACCGGAGTCAATTTTCCGGCGCGGATTGCTCCAAGTGATCTCGTTTTCGGCTCCGGTGTGACGGTGCGCCGCATCGTCTCCAACTCGCCTGGCGAAATCGTTGCCGAACTGGACGTCAACGCGGACGCTGTCCTCGGAAGGCGCGACGTGGTTTTCCGCGGGTCATCGCTGCCGGGCGCAGTGGCGATCTACGATCGTATCGATTACCTCAAGGTCAACCCGGATTCGACCGTGGCCGCATTCGGAGACCGGACACACGTGAAAGGTTATCAGCAGTTTGAGGCAATCGGATACCAGCGTGGTCCGGACGGCCGAGCCCATACCGCCGACGACCTCCCGCTCGGGCCCGTGGACGTTTCCTGGGCGGTTCAGGTGTTTCACGCTGCACCAGGTAGCTACTCAGATGCGGTTGGCACAATGAGCGCCCTGGGTCTCTTTACGCCCACTGACAGTAGTCCCAAAACCAACTTGGATGTCTGGGTGATTGCAACGGCTGACGATGACAAGGATCGGAATGGGGCGCCGCTCGTCGGTAAGTCTTACATGGTGGTTACGGTTCCCACTTATACCTTTAATGGGCGTCAGTATGTTCGCGACTTAAACCGCTGGGTCGACGACGGGCCTGCCCGGCCTTGACGGGCCGCCGGCGCGGTGACTCGACAGATGGAGACTTAAGATGAAGAACAATTCGTTTGCTGTCGTGCCTCTGCTGGCAGGCCTGCTCTCGATACCGGATTCGATCGAGGCGCACCATGGGTGGATGGAATTCGATGAGGGAACGGAAATCACGGTTGAAGGAACCGTTACCGACTTTCATTACGTGAATCCTCACTGTGTAGTCGAGTTCGAGGTAAAGGACGACAAAGGCCACGTAAATAAGTGGCAGGGTGAGTTCTCGAATCCCGGAGTGCTATCGCGCAGGGGATGGAATGCGGCTACGCTGCAAGCCGGTGACAAGCTAGCCATCACCGGTCACCCCACCAGGAACGGGGTCCTCGCGATCCATGTCAATAGAATCCGCTCGTCAACTGGTGAGGTTAAGCTCGAGCTGCACGAGTAGCCCAATCACGGTTTACGGGTAGATAGCCAGTTCGCAATATCATCCAAAACCTCGGGCGCTACGTTTCCCGCATTGTGGTACTCGGCCGGAGATCCTCTACCCTCGCCTTTGATGAATAAGTCATTCAGCGAAGAGTAACTCCGCAAAGTGACATTATCGTGCCCCGCCAGGCCAGATTTCCAGAGAGCAAAGTCCTTCATGGTTACCTGGAAATCCCGCTCTCCCTGCAGGATCAGCATCGGTATCCCCAGCCGTTTGGCCTCCTCTACGGGGGAGTAGGCTTTCAGATTGAGCCACCAGTTTGTCGGGAGACCCAGAAGAATCGGTGGGTTATCGGCAGCCGGATCGAGCCTCTTGATCTTGTCCGCCTCCACTCTCAATTGATTGAGCCGGGTCTGCTCACTCGGGCCTGGTTCGCCCTTCAGGTGCGCCACGTAGTCGGTCTGATCGAACGCTATATCTTCGATGGGTCTGGCGGGGCCGGCCATTACAATCAGGCCCCCAAGTTTACGGTCGCGGGCAGCGATTCGCGGGCTCGCGTAACCACCCAGACTGTGGCCGAGTACAAACACGCGGGCCGGATCGATCTCCGGTTGTTTGCGCAACAAGGCCGCCGCCCGGGTTGCATCCTCCACCGTCTCTTCTTCGATGGTGTAACTCATACCGCTGAGTTCTTTCCCGTAGACCTTGGTCCGTTTGTCATACCGGAGCACAGCGTAGCCGCGTGAAGCCAGCCCTTCTGCGAGATCCTGAAAAATCCGCGTCGCGAAGAGCGATTCGTCTCGATCATTCGGCCCCGGGCCGTGCACCAGGACGATTCCGGGCACGGTGCCTTTCGCGGCGGGAACGCTGAGCGTTCCTCCGAGCTTCCACATGTCGTCTCCGATGGTAATCTCACGCTCGCTAAATGACTCGGGCTTGCTGTAAGTCGGCCGCTTCCAGGTGGAGGGGAGCGGTTTATCGGCTGGACGAAAGTACATGCCGGCAACCTGCCCGGACGGATTCAGCGTGAATTGAACGTGAATGTTCGTGTTCGCGAAGCGCACCGGAAAACTGACGAGGTTGTTCGATCCGTCCACACCCAAAACCGCCTGGCCGATCTCCTGCGGCTTACCGAACTCCTTCAGCTCGGCGCTGACGCGCTGCTGAAGAAACTCGAGTGTAACCGTCTGTTTGAAGCTCTCGGAAAACATCCCGCTCAGTTCCGGGTAGTCTTCCGCGAGGAGGAGATCCAGCGCTTTCCTTCCCTGCTCCTGCGGGTTTCGTACCGTCTGGGCAGGCAGCCATGCCACAGTAACCAGGCACAGGCTGATACGAACAGAATTCTGAAGCAACATGAAGCCTCCATGCTCTTTGTGGTGTGAAGAGGTTAACGAACGAGGTCTCAGAAACTAAGTTGCGCAGACTCTGCGCCGGGAACGCCAACGACGCGGGCGAAATGCCCGCACATCCTGGGTCAAAACGTAGCATTAACACAACGTCTTGTCAATTAGGTTCGGTTCCTTGTCGCGGCAAAGTAGAAATGTCCCCTCGCTGGCAAAGCCGGCGAGTCGGCAGCAATCCAGCGCTGCCAGGTGCACAAACGGCGTAATGCGCTGGATCAACTCACCGATGAACAGAAACCGGGCATCGCGAAGAAGCTGAACGTGGCCTACGCTCTGGAAGACTATGGCGCCGCCAAGCAAGCGCTGGCACCTTGACAGGCCAAGCCCACGAACTGGCGAGGGCAGTGCGGCGGGGGGCGATCAGCAATGGTTGTCCCTACCGCGACCCTGATCCGGTCAGGATGGCCCAACCGCTTCAATCATCAGGAGTTCCAACTGGTCCGCCAGCCGCGTCCAGAAATGGGGGTTGGCGGCCCTTCTGCAATTCGTTGTCGCATGAGTTCATGGGCGCGAGAGTACGCATCCGCAGTCGCGAGGGCTCACCAGCACCCAGGGCAAATAGTCCAGAATACGGAGATGATGTCGCTTGGGTCCGAGCGCGATGACCCGCAAAATCGAGTAATCTTCCCGCTGACACGGATTGAGAGCGGGTGCGCGACCCAGAAGTGGAGATTAAGCCGCCGCACGGCGCGCCTCCCAGTAGTCCTCAAACCGACCGTTGAGATGACAGCAGCGCAGGGCGAGGATGGCGTTGGCGCCGCGGACGGTCCAGAACATTCCAGATTGTTTCAGTCGGAAACCAATGACCGTCTTACAGCCCGCCTCGATTACGCCGGAGCCGACAAACATGTGCTGGCGGCAGAATTTGGGGTAGCGCATCCGCTCAGTATTGGTCTCGAAGTACGCGGCCTCGGTACGAATCTTCTCGGCGACTTCGGGGTTGGTGGAGTGGATGGAGCGGATGGCGGCCACCAGTTTTTCAATCTTCCCCTTGTCCAGCCAGCGCTTTTGCTGGACCTTGATCCAGCCTTTCTGGCCGACTTCGTCATTCGGATATAGTTTGCAAGCTAACTCCCAGAGGTGTTGGCGGGCGTGATAGAGGTCGACGATCTGGACTGCACCGGGAAAATGGATCTCCGCCAGGTTCCAGATCCACTCGGCCCCGTCTCCCATGACAACTTTCTTTTCGGCGCGACTCCAGCCGCGCTTCCAAGCCTCCCGATAGAGCCGCTTTCCAAAGTCCCCGGCGGTTTCGATGGCGCCGGTATAGGTGGTGGAATCCGGATCGCGAACGGGGTAGCCTTCCTTGTCCCAGACAGTTTGGGTGAATACACATCCCCACTTGACTTCGCGCGTGTGCGCCGGTTGCCCATCCGTCTTTCCCTTGCGTCCCTCGGTCTCCTTCTTCACGACCGGTACCCCGGTGCCGTCCATCTGCACGTATAAAAAGGGTATCGGCTCGCCGACCACGACGGGCAGATCCAGCTGGACAGCTCGTTGCATCTCCTGCTGTTGTCGCTGTGCGATATGGCCGCCGATGGCCTCTGCCGTGCGCTCCACCGCTTTCGTCGTCACTTCCAAGCCGGCCAGCACCTTCATCTGCTCGCGCCCGTGATCGAAGGGCGCCTCATGACCCACCAGAGCATGCATGCGGCGCACTCCGGGGGAGGATTCGGTGTCCACGATATCCAGTTCCACATCGGCCGGAAACTGACCTTGATGACAGCGCGAACACAGGTAATAGGGCCGTTCCACCCGCGCCCAACCGACCACGGTGAGTACCGGCTTGGAACGG
>Ga0335081_10000863_pt1 | contig 48798 bp, 35 predicted proteins | sample Lox_Sample_35_FD_206713 | JGI IMG/M metagenome (GOLD analysis project Ga0335081, IMG submission 206713) | Soil microbial communities from Loxahatchee National Wildlife Refuge, Florida, United States - Lox_Sample_3.5 | ecosystem: Environmental > Terrestrial > Soil > Wetlands | place: USA... | reverse complement strand
GCCCCAGGATCGCTCCCCAAACCGGCAACCGCTCAGGCAGCCAGGCCTGAGGAGTAAGCATCGTCCAGATTCCCCAGATCGCCGGGACAAAACACCATATCCTGGTCAGCAGACCTGTCCTCATTGCGGCCGCAGCAAAAGGCAACACCAGCAGGGCCGCTACAGCAATCAGAATGGCGCCAATGGCGCTTCCCGCAATAAATCGTCGAAACATAGTCCCTCCTTTTCATCACGTCTATTCGGACTAACTTCGCGCGCCCCGCCGCGGCTGCGCCACGTTACGGGCGCGTCGGATGCTCAACGCTGCGCGAGCTGTCTCAATCACAAGTTCTCTCTCGCAATATCTACGCCGGCTGATATTTGCCGGCTTCAATCACTCTCTGTGCAATCTTCTCCCGCAGCGCAATCGTGTTGAACGGATCGTATTTTGCCAGTCTTCGCAGAATGGCCATCTGCGAACGAAGCATGTCGCCTTCCGCCGCCGCGGCGAGCACCGCTTTGGCCGCGCTCTCGATCTTTTCCATCGCGCCCGCGAGATACACTTGAGTCATCGCGATCGCATGGGCCGACGCGGCTTCTCCATTCCTCGCCACCATCTTCTCCACCCGCAGCACCCCGGACTCCATGGCGTAGGTTTCGATGGTCATGTTCGCGATCGCTCCCATGATCTGCTGCTGGTCCTGGATCGCTTGCATGTATTTCTGCGTAGCGACTCCGGCCGCCAACAATCCGATCTTCTTGGCGGCCGCCACCAGTTTTCGTTCTTCGGCCAGCAGGCCCTCAATGCCCTCATCGCGCGTGCCCGAAAGCACTTCATCCATCAGCTTCTTGATTGCGCCCATCAGCGGCAGCTGCCCCGACATGGCCCGCTTGAGCAGGAATGCCGTAATGACCAGGCGGTTGATTTCATTCGTGCCCTCGAAAATCCGGTTGATGCGCGCATCACGATAGCTGCGTTCGGCCGGGTATTCCTCCACGAATCCGTAGCCGCCGTAAATCTGCACGGTTTCGTCCACCACGTAGTCAATGAACTCCGATCCCCACACTTTCAGGATCGAGCACTCCACGGCATATTCGTCCATCACCTTCCGCACTTGCGCCATATCACTGTGGTTCTCGCCAAGCTGCGCCAGCGCCGCGTCCATCATGCCCACGGTGCGATAAGCCATGGCCTCGCCGGTAAAGATGCCGGCGGCGATGTTGGCGAGCTTCTCCCGCACCAGCCCAAAATCGGCGATCACCTTCCCGAACGCTTTGCGCTGCTTCGCGTACGAAATCGCGCTCTCGAAAGAGTTGCGCGCCCCACCAATGCATCCGGCGCCCAGCTTGAACCGGCCAACGTTCAGAACGTTGAACGCAATCTGATGTCCTTTGCCGATTTCGCCCAGAACATTTTCCACCGGCACCCGGCAGTCGTTGAGAATCAGCGGACAGGTGGAGGACCCGCGAATGCCCATTTTGTGCTCTTCCGCGCCCACCGCGAACCCCGGAAAGCTGCGTTCCACGATGAAAGCGGTGAACTTCTCTCCTCCCACTTTGGCGAACACGATGAACAGGTCCGCAAATCCCGCGTTGGTGATCCACATCTTTTCCCCATTCAGCAGGTAGTGTTTGCCGTCGGGTGAGAGCGTCGCCCGGGTGCGGCAATTCAGCGCATCTGACCCGGAGGAAGACTCAGAAAGCGCATAAGCCCCGACCGTCGTGCCGTTCGCCAGTCCCGGCAGATATTTCTTCTTCTGTTCCTCGGTGCCGAAATACAAAATGGGCAGCGTGCCGATACAAGTGTGCGCGCCCCACGTGGTGCTGAAGCCGCCGTACTTTGCAATCCGGTCGGCAATGATCGCCGACGTAACTTTGTCGAGTTGCGTACCGCCATACTGCTCCGGAACGTCAACCCCGCTGAGCCCCAGTTCCCCGGCTTTCTTCAGCAGCTCCCGGTTGACGGCAAATTCCTTGTGCTCCATCTTCTCGATATTGGGGACAATTTCCTGGTTGGCGAACTCTTCCGCCGTCTGCGCGATCAGCAAATGCTGCTCGCTGAAATCCTCTGGAGTGAACACCTCGTCCGGTCTGCGCTCTTCCACAAGAAAGCTGCCTCCGGAGATCTTCTTGGCAGGTATTTCAATCACAGTTCCCATGATGCACCTCTGTGCCGGTTAGCCTCGGGTTATTAAGAAACAGTACTCTTCTGTTCAGTCCAATACTTTTGCCGCAGCTCCCGTTTCAGCAGCTTGCCTGTGCCTGACTTCGGCAAGCTTTCAACCAGCTCGACCGAGTGCGGACACTTGTAATGCGCCAGGCGCAAACGGCAGAACTGGATAAGTTCAGCCGGCGTCGCATGCGCTTCTGGCTTCAATACGACGAGCGCTTTGGGCGCTTCGCCCCACTTTTGGTCAGGCACCGGAATAACCGCCGCCTCATACACCGCCGGGTGTGCCAGCAGCGTTTTCTCCACTTCCAGCGACGATATGTTCTCGCCTCCGCTCACGATAATGTCTTTCTTGCGATCTACAATCTGAACGTAGTTGTGCTCATCCACGGTCGCGATATCGCCGGTGTGAAACCAACCGCCTTCCATGGCCAGTCGTGTCGCCTCGGGCTGCCTCCAGTATCCGTCCATCACCCCATCGCCCCGGGCGACAACTTCGCCCATGGTCGTGGCGTCATGCGGAACTTCGCTGCCGTCGGGCCCCACCACCCGCAACTCGACGCCGGGAATGGCGAACCCGGCCCGGGCCTGCCCGGCATACCGCTGCTCTCCTTCCCACCCTATGCCGAGTTTCATTGGCGAAATCGCCAGAATCGGACAGGTCTCCGTCAGCCCATACCCCGAGATGCAGGCGCACCCGAGCTTCTGCTCGACCTCTCTCACCAGCGTCGGAGATGACGCCGCGCCCCCGGCCATGATCGCCTTCAAACTCCCCAGGTTGTACTTGGGCCGCTCCGGCGAGTGCACCAGGGCCGCGATCATGGTGGGCACCATCGCGCATCCCGTCACTCGCTCTTGCTCAATCAGCCGGAACACTTCCACCGCATTGAAGTGATGAATCATGACGTGGGTGCCCCCGACCAGCGTGATCGTGTGCGCTCCGCCCCAGCCGTTGGCGTGAAACAGCGGAATCGTGTGCAGCAATACGGAATCGCACGACGTCTGCCCGAACTTCGTCGTCGCCGTCTGTCCCGCTGCGATCACTGAGAGCGCATGCAAATAGACATTGCGATGTGTAAGCATCACCGCCTTGGGACGGTCGCTGGTGCCGCTGGTATAAAAGAGTTCAGCCAGCGAATCCTCATCAACCTGGGTGAAGTCACACTCGAAGGGCGCCGAAGCGGAGAGCAGATCGTCATAATTCTGCGGCTGCAGCCAATCCGCTTCCGCCCGGCCTTCCAGCAGGAAACACATTTCGATGGATGGAACGCCCGCGCGCAACGGTCCCGCCAGGGGCGCGAACATGGGTTCGACAAACAGAAATCTGGCCTGCGCGTCATTCAGCACGAACGCCAGTTCCTGCGGTGCCAGCCGGATGTTCAACGGCAGCAGCACACAACCCGCCTCCAGCACTCCATAGTAGGCCTCGAGCAGACGATGGCAGTTCGTGCTCAGAAACGCGACTCGGTCGCCCGGCTTCGCGCCCGCCGTGACCAGTGCTCCCGCCAGCCGTGCCGCGCGCTCAGCCACCTGCGCATAGGTAAATCGCCGACTGCCGCAGACCACTCCGACTTTCTTAGGGAATTGCACGCGCGCGTAGCGCAGAAAACGAATGGGAGTAAGGGGAATTTTCATATGACGACCTCACCTGCGTGATGTCGGGGGCTGTCCGTCTCAACGGACCAGCCTGAGGCGGCCAGTCCCTGGCGAGTCTATGAAGAAGACAAGCAACATGTCTCCACCCTCTTCTTAGGAAGGACACGGCCTCAGCCGTGCCGCAAGAAGGCGCAATGACCAGGCTTCTGCCCGCCGAGGCGGTTACCTCGGCGGGCGAGGCCATTGATGTACCGCTCCGGTGGCACGGCTGGAGCCGTGTCCCTCCCGGTCCCCGCTTAGGCGACTGCGGCGGCGGCCTTTCGGACGCGTCCCCTCCCGCGCCGGACCGGTGCATTCGCCGGCTTGTGCTCGGCGGCCGGCTTTACCACCGCATCCATCAACGCCTTTTGCGCGTCCACGTAGCTCTTCACCCCTTCCCGCGTCAGTTCAGTCAGCGGCAGAAATGGAAACGGCCGCAGCAGTTCCAGCGTCTTTCCCGCCGTCTGCACCCCTGCATTCATCTGCCGGCCGGCCACATCCACCAGCTGCTTCTGCGCCTCTATGAATGACTCGGTCGCCTTGCGCGCCAGTTCCGACAACTCCGTCTTCTTGATTTTCTTCACCGCACCGTTCGTGCGCTTGCTCCCGGTGGCCTTGGCGGTTTCGTCGGCGATCACGTCGAGGAATTGCTTCTGCGCCTTCACGAAGTTCTCCATCCCGTCGCGCGCCAGCTCCACCATATGCTCGTACTCATACGGTTTCCCGGCTTTCGCCGCCTCCACCCAGCTATGCGTCTGCTTGCCGGCAATCTTCAGGAATTCTTCCTGCATGTGGATGAAGGTGCTCACGCTGCGTTGCAGCAGATCGGTCAGGGCATGCGCCGCCGGCGAGTCCCCGATGCGTTCTTTCACGCCGGTCATCAGGATTTCATTCTGTTGCCGGCCCAGATCCAATAGCACCTTTTGTCCTTCGATGAAGTTGGTCATTCCCTCCCCGGCCACTTCGCTCAGAATGGCGGTGGGCGAGTAATGCGGGTCGGTCAGCTGTTGCCGCAGGGCATGCATGACGTTGGCGTTCTGCCGCATCGCCAGATCCAGCAGGATCCGCTGCGTGGCAAAGAAACTCTGCACTCCCTGTTGCGCCCAACCCGATAGAATGGAAACAAAAGACGACTCCCTGGCATGACCCCGGGAGGTCTCGGTCTTTGTGGCTGCTGGCATATCAAACCTCCATTTATTGCTGCATTGCAGCATCAAGCTAAATATAGGACTGGACGGGCCTTGTGTCAAGAGTTTATTATTATTTTGTGCAGAGCAACATAAGCGCCTGCCTTTCCGGCCTATGACCTCCTCCGCCATCCTCATCAAGAAATACGGCAATCGCCGCCTGTACGACACCACCGACAGCCGCTACGTAAACCTCGACGAGATCGCCGCTTTTGTCCGCAATGGCCGGGAGGTGAAAGTCGTGGATGCCAAAACCGGCCGCGACCTTACCCGTGTTGTTCTCACTCAAATCATCACCGAAGACGCCAAAGGCAAGCCCACCGGCCTTCCCCTTGAACTTCTGCGCCAGCTCATCGTCGCCTCGGATGAGGTGCGCCAGGAATTCATCATGTGGTACTTGAAATCCGCCTTTGACGCGTACCAGAAAGTGCAGGATGCGGTGCAGAACCGCTTGGGCGAGGTGCAGTCCGCCATCCTCTCGCCGGTTGAGTTGATGAAAAAATTTATCGGCGGAACTGCGCCAGCGCCGCCGTCATCGCCCAAACCAGAGAGCGAGCTCGCACTGCTGCGCGAGCGTGTGGCCGAACTGGAGGCACAACTGAAACAGGACAAACGCCCGCGCCGCCGGGCCAAAAGATGAGTTGCGCTGTGGCGAATGGTAACGTGCGCCCCTAATTCATGTCGGCAAGGGCATCGCGTGGAACCAACCTCGCCTGCTCTTTATGACTCAAAGGTACTATGGAGACCTCTTCCACCCCGCGTTATAATCACCCGCGGAGAACGTCTGCGCCGCGACGCGCACCCCTCGTGGTGTGCGGACACGGGGGCGAACCTGGACCACATTTGCGCACACAGGCCAATAACAACGGGTCTTCTAAACTTCGCTCTCGCAAGCAATCCCCCAAAGCTCATTCGGAAGCCGAAACTTCTCTTTGGACGGAAGCACTGTTCGGGGCCGAGGTTTTGCTGCTGCACGCTACACCGGTCTATTACGGTTTCGGCGTTCCTCGCGGCGATGGTTCCGGCGTGGTCATCATTCCCGGTTTTCTCGGCACCGATCTTTATTTGACTGAGCTTCACGGTTGGCTGGGACGGATCGGCTATCAGCCATATTTTTCCGGCATCGGAATCAACGCCGACTGCCCCAATCTGCTCATTCAGCGCCACGTGAATGACACCATCAGGAAAGCGCTGGACGAGACCGGCCGCAAAATTCACTTGATCGGTCACAGCCTGGGCGGCGTGATTGCGCGTTCGGTGGCCGGCGCGCGGCCCAGGGACATCGCCTCGGTCACCACGCTGGCTTCGCCCATTCGCGGCACTGTCGCCAACCGCGCCGTCATCCACGCTGCCGAGGCTGTCCGCCTGCGCATTCTGCAGGAGCACGGCGATGGCGTCCTGCCCCATTGCTACACCGGCCGCTGCACCTGCAATTTCGTGGACTCGTTGCGCCGCGACGTGCCCGATTCCATGCTGCAGACCGCCATCTACACCCGCCACGACGGCATCGTGGATTGGCGCTTCTGCATGAGCAAGAATCCCGGCAGTGATTTCGAAGTTCCCGGCACCCACATCGGGATGGCCTTCAATCCTGCCGCCTACTTCATCGTGGCCGAGCGCCTCGCCCTGACCCATTCGGCAAAGTTGCCTTAACCGCCCGCAAGCTTCCCCGCCATTTCCAGGACCGCGCCGCTCGTGGTATTCAATTCCTCAACCGCGCCGCCTCGCTCCAGTCGCACACTTGCCTTTGCCAGGCTGTTATTGATCACGTCAAAGCTGCCCGAGCAGTCGGTCTTGACATAGGGCAAACGATGCCGTCCCGCGCCGCTGCCATCGAATGCCGCGTCCAGCCGCAGGCCATCGTGCTCCGCAGAAAAACTCCAGCGCAACTGGCCGGCATCCCGCTCCACCTGGCGCACTTTGCGAAATACGTGTTTCTTTCCTTCATGCCACAGCACCGCTTTGCGAAAAACCAGTCCCAGCGGCATGTCATAGAATAATGCCTCCAGCGTGCTCGCCGGGCCTTGCGGACGCGCCAAATACGCATGCGCCCAGCTCCAGAAACCGCGATGCCGGTATCCGCAATTGTGTCCCTGCACTCCGAACCCGAGCGGCTCTGCCCGGAACTCGCGCCCATCGAACGAAATGTGCCCCGAGAAAACCGCGTCAGAATGCGGCGAGCGTGAAAACCCGATCCAGCCCTTGTTGCTCAGCGTCACACAAAAAGTCGAACGGTACTGCATGTCCCACTCGATCTTGTGCCCGTCAACCTGCAGCGCGCCGCGGCACCAGTTCTGGCCGATCTCGTTGTTGCCAATCTTCATCCGGAAGGGATTTTCCCCGCCCGCGCTCAGCTCGAGCTCTCTCATTGCAAATCCCTGGATGAAGCTCTGCGGCTTGCCGTCGCGTGGAAACCACGTGGCCCACACCTGCACCGGCATTCCCCGCGGGTTGCCGGCGCAACCGCCGCGTCCGGGGTTCGTCAGCAGATATCGGAACCACCATGCGCCATCGCCCTCTGCCAGACCCACGCGAACAAACCACACCTCATATCGGCGCCGGGTGGAAAGCGAGGAATACACTTCGTTCAGGGTCTTCACGGGCGTAACCACGCACGATTGTACAGTCGGGGATTTCGAAACCGTGCATCAAGCGACACTGCGATGCGAGAGACGAAGAAAGAAGAAACAAGAGAAAAAGCCAAACTGCGGCTCTACTGGATCCGCGCCGCCGAGCCCGCTGATTTGTGGTCGCGAGTGCCGATCTCGATCAGCATCGCCATGTCTTTGGGATACACCACTTCCCGCCCCCCGCGCCAGAAAGTGGCTGTAAATTGACATCGTCGCCCCATATGCACCAGCCGCGTGGAAGAGAAATTCCCGTCGGTCGCGTCCAGCACGCGCGTCTTTTCCGGCACTCCATCGATGGCGGAAACTTTCCCGTTCACCGTCGTGCCCGCGGGAATCAGCAGCATGTCGAATGAGTAGATTGGGTCAACCGTTTTTCCGTGGATTGCCTGGCCCACGCTGCGGATCCGCACTTCAGAATCCAGCGCCACTTTGATGGGCATTCCCGTCGCCACGTTCATGGGCATCACGATCGGAGAAGTCCTGAGGGCAGCTGAGGTTGCACGCGGGACCGAGGCTGCTGCGCCACTGGAATCTTGTGGTCGCGTTTTCAGCATTTGTCCAAAGGCCCAAATGCCGGAAAAGAAAACAGCCGACACGATAACAACCCGACACCAGCTCAATCCACGCATTTCAGTGCTTCCGATACCCCGCAGCACAAATTCGCGACCGAAATTGGCAATACCCCGAGCTAACCCCGCCGCAAATCGCAAGCAAAAGATCTCAAGGAACGAAGCCCAGGAAACAAAAGTGAGAGTGAGTTATTAACTATGACGCCCGCAGAGTGCAAAATGGTTGTAAATGTTGAAACAATTTTGCCTATCGCGGACTTCTTCAGAAGTTCGAGCCCGCCTAGAATTGCAGAACACTCTTCCATTACGAGTGGCATCACATGCGATTGCAATTGTATGCGGTTAACGATCCGGCGTCTGTCAGCCCCCAAACTGCTTGACTGCCCGGAACCGATCATTTACAGTCCTCGCCATGAAATCAGCCGCGCAGAGCGGCTTTTGCAGGACCGTTGGTTTGCGTTGAAACGTCCAGTCGAGCCCCCAGGTCACCAGTCTTCTGCACGATCGTTGAACTCTCTGAACCGAGAAGTCTGGATCGAAAGATCCGGGGGGAGAACCGTGATCATACTCGCCTGGCTGTTGCTTTCAACGCCGTAAGGCCCGATCTGTTTTTGTCGTCTGATTTCCTGGTCCGAAAGGAAAGTGGGGCTATGAATCCACGCCGGTCGCAGTTTGTTCTGCTTGCCTTGTTGATTGCTGCCTTCGTATTGCTCTTTTCACATTCATCCGCCGCGCAGCAAGTCACCTATTACACGTTCGACAACGCGTCCGGCAACTACAGCTACAGTTGCCTCGATCCGGCATACAGCGAGGACGTCAACAATCCATTGCTCTGCTTCAACAACGGTACTGGCGCGTCCGGAGCATCGCCCGCGCTCACAACCGAGAGTTGCGGCGCCAGCGACACTCGCTGCCCATATAGCGACAGCAGCTCGCACACGGCGATTCAACTGACTCCGGCGACCCAGTCTCAGAAGTCGAGTGTATGGTTTTCGATTCCGCAGAAGGTAACCAACGGGTTCACCTCGTACTTTGCTTTTCGGATCAAACCCGGGACGCCGCCGTCCGGCTATGCCCCCCCCACGGCCGACGGCATCGCATTTGTCCTCCAGAATGCGGAGGGCTGCACTGATGACGAGGAAGGCTGTGTTGAGAGTGGTTCAGGACCAAACGTGGTCGGGAACGACGGTGGGAACATCGGATACGGGGGAATTGACAATAGTCTGGCCTCTGAATTCGATACTTTTGACAATTCTGAATTCAGCGACCCGAGCAACGACACGAACACTCCGAGCAACCCGGGCAATCTGCCTTACCAGGTCGGCCCTCCCGCGAACCACATTGCGGTACAAAGCTGTGGAGTTGGCGCCAATTCGCCGACTCACAAATCTCCCACCTCGGGCGGATGCCTGGTGGGGGGCACCTCCGGCATTAACAATCAACTTCCCATCACTCTGGCGGATGGGCATATTCACGAAGCGGTGATTGAGTACAGCGGAGAAAATGGCAACCCGGCCAATCTGCTGCAGATTTATATAGATCCGACGTTTGTAACAGGAACGCATACGCCGGTAGCCACCGCTACTCCCGTCATTTCACTCACCTATGACGTTGGCGACACCGACAGCTACGGATTAGACCTTCTAGATACAAACTGCCCTTATGGCGATTGTCCCGGACCGTTCGACAGCGCCTACGTTGGCTTTACCGCTGGAACCGGCGGAGAATACGAGACCCAGACAATTCTCAGTTGGACCTTCACCCCGCATACTACGGTCACGCAGCAGCAACCCATCAACAACGGCGGCCAGCCTACGACTTTTCCCTTCGGCAATCACACTTACGCTGTGACCTATCCCAGCGGCACGGCCAGTTCGACCGACATGATCGTCATTGCCAACACGATCAGCCAGCCTGATTTCGCGACGCTGGTAACGGGAACGTCGTTCCAGGGCTCGGTATGCCAGATTTACGACGGCACGGGCGGAAATTGCATCATCTACTCCGTGTACTGCGTTGACCACAGCAGCGGGGTCAAAGAGCCTTGCCCTGCCACGGAAGATCAGACCATCGCGGTCAAAACTGCCTACGAGAGCGACAGCACGCTGGTGCCAGCTTCGCCGGGATTTCTCAAGGGCGACCCTCTGTACAGCCCTATCACTTCCATCCAAGGGAATGGCGCAACCGCGACAGTCTCGTGCACGGGAGAATGTTCGGTGACAGACGGCGAAACTGTCTCAATTCGCAGCGACACGGCTCTCGATCTGAACGCCGAAGGCGTTACCGTGTTACCCGGCTCTACGGTTGATACCTTCTCTTACAATCTTCCTGCTCCGGCCACTGATTCGGGCACCGGGGGCTTTGTCACCTCCGGTCAACAACTGGTCAACATCTGCTATCCCATTAATGGGAATCCGCCCTGCTGGCAGCCGCAGCGGATTGACGCCACCACCCTGGGAGGATCAAAGAACTTCTCCGACCTTGTCGCCCTTTTTCAGACCGCCGCAGCTACGATGACCTCGATCACAACAAACACGATCAATTACGGCGACGTGGCCCAGATCGTAGTGACAGTCACACCGAGTACAGGTCCGGGTCCGGCGACGGGCAGCGTTACCCTGACGATAGACAACGGAACGCCTCTTCCGGCGCAGACCCTCACGAATGGTACGACCACCTTCCTCGTTCCCGGGTTGACTGCCGGCCCGCATTCACTCAGTGTGAGCTATCAGCCTGGCCCAGGATTTCTGGCGAGCAATGGTACCGGAACGCAGATGGTTAATCAGGTGACGCCGACCATCACCTGGGCGAACCCCTCAGCCATCACCTACGGCACCGCCTTAGGCGGGATGCAGCTGAATGCCGTGGCCAGCGTGCCGGGAATGCTGCAGTACATGCCGGCGGCAACCACTGTTCTCGGCGCGGGATTGCAGACGCTGAAGGTAACTTTCACTCCGATGGATGGCACCGACTACAGCTCTACCTCTACGTCGGTGATGATCCAGGTCAACAAGGCCACGCCGGTCATTACATGGGTGCCGGCTTCCATCCAGTTCGGCTATCCGCTAACCGCCGCGCAGCTTGACGCAACCGCCAGCGGACCCCTTGGGAACGTGGGTGGTGGGTTTGTCTATACACCCCCGCTCAACACGGTGGTGAACACGCCATCGAGCTTCCCGCTGTCTCTCTCTTTCACACCCAGCGACACAACGGACTACAACGGCACAACCGCAAACGTTCCACTGACCGTCACCCCCGGACCGATTGGCACGGTCGTGCCGACCAGCATCGCTTTCGGCACCGTGTATCTCGGCTCGATCACCACGAAGACGGTCACAGTCACCAACACGGGCAATCTCGCCATGGCCATCACGGGACCGCTCATTTCAATCCTGAAAGGCGGCAACTCGAATGAGTTCATCTCCGTAAACCTGTGCCCGAAGTCCCTGGCGGCGGGCAAGAACTGCATCATGACGGTGAGCTTTGTGGCCGGTCCGTTCTACATGCCGCAAACTGCTACCCTCAGCGTGATGGATAACGGCGCGCCACCCACCCCGCAAACTGTTCCCATCACGGCGACAGTAATCAATCCGCAGGCCACGCTGAGCACCGGCAGCATCAACTTCGGCAGCCAGAAGTCGGGCACGACCAGCAGCCTCCAGAAGATCACATTGAAGAACCCGGGCGCGACCACGCTGACCATCAACAGCATCTCGGTGGCCGGCGCGAACCCGACCGACTTCACCACCCCGACCACAACCTGCGGCGCCACCCTCAACGCGGGGAGCAGCTGCACGATCAGCATCGGCTTCAAACCGGTGTCCAAGGGAACCTGGTCCGGCACTCTGACGGTGAAAGACAATGCCCTGATCGGCACGCAAACCGTTTCCTTGACGGGCAAGGGCACTTAACGCACGAACAGGAGTTAAACGGGGCGGAAGTGATTATTTAGGGCGCGGCTTCAGCAGCCGCGCCCTGATTTGTTCCCTGGCCTAATTCGTTCCCTGGAAGGACTTCATCGAATCGCGGTAGAGGCTTTGCAGGTCAGCGCGCTCCAGCACCCGCGCGGAGCCGTCCTCTTTGCTGATGTCTTCGAGAATCCGTACCGCCTCGCGGTAGTGGGCAGTGGCTTCGCGTGAATCGCCGGTCTGCAGCAACGACTGCGCGATAAAGTAATGCGCTTTGGCTTGCAGAGTGCGCAGGCCGAGCTTTTCCGCGCGCGCCAGCGCCTGCTCCAATTCGGGCCGCGCGCTGTGGCCATCTTTTTTCGCCACCAGCGCTTCGCCCAGATAGACGGAGCATTCCACCGAAAGCGCCTTGAGCCCGAGAGTGTCAGAATCCTGGCCCAATTTCTTGAGGGCGGCGGCGGCCTGCGCCCGGCCCTGTTTCACATCCACCTTAGCTTCATTCACCCTGGAAATAAGAATGCGCTCGCGGTCGGAGGCCTGCGTGGCGGTCTGCAGGGCGCGATCGTACTGCTGGCGGGCCCCGTTGTAGTCGCCCTTGTAGAAGTCAATGTCGCCCAGCCAATTCAGCGCCAGAGAGCTTTCGGCGGCGCTCTTGATGTCGCGCGCGATATTCAGCGCGTCTTCGGCCGTATGCTGGCCTTCATCGCCGCGCCCTACCTGCGCCAGTACAGCTGCCCAGCCGCCCTCGGCTTCCACGGTGAAAACGGTCCGTTCTTTCAGCTGCTGAAAGATTTTCACGGCATCCTGCAGCGCGCCCAGACCAGCGCCGTAGCGCCCCTGCGCGGCAAAAATCATGCCCATGCTTTCCGATTCCGTGGCCACGCCATGCTGGTCGTTCACGCCGCGGCGCAGCTCGATGGCCTTCAGGTACTGGGAAAGCGCGGTGTCATATTGTCCGAGCTTGGTGTTGGCCTCGGCGAGATCATGCAATGTGTCGGCGATATCGCCCGGCACGTTGAGCTTCTCGCGCAGCGCGTAGGCCTGCTGCAGATAAGTCAAACCCTCCTGATACTCGCCGCGATCGAGGTGCACGCCGCCGATGGTATCGAGGCAGAGCGCCTGGTTCGATTCATCGCCCAGGTCGCGCGCGATCTGCAGCGCATCGTTGAAGTACTTCAACGAATCGTCGCCCTTGCCCCGGCTCTTGTAGAACGTGCCCAGATCGAGCAGCGTATTGCCGATGCCGACTTTGTCGCCGATCTCGCGGCGCACGGCGAGCGCTTCTTTGTAGCTGACGAGCGTGGCATCGGAATGGCCGAGGGTTTGCTCGACTAATCCAATCTCTTCCAGGCTGGCGGCGGCGCCGCGCTTATCGCCAATCTGGCGCTTGATGGCCAGCGATTCCTGGTAGTTGCGCAACGCATCTTCAGGCTTGTCGAGCATGCGGTAGGCAATGCCGGTGGCCTGCAGGATGGCCGCTTTCTCTTCCTGGTTATCAAGCTGGATGGCCAGGTTCAGCGCACGGGTGAGGAATTCGAGGCCGGCCTGCGGATTGCCGGCTTTGATTTCGACGCGCCCGCTGGCCAGCAGCGCGGTGACGTTATTGGGATCGTGGGAGACGACGTCCGCCAGGTGCTTGCGGGCGTCATCGAATTGCCCGGATTGCTCGTAAAGCCCTGCCAGCGCGAACTCGACCTCCATATCGCCCGGGTTTACCTTGGCGAGATTTTCATAGGCGGCGATCGCCTTGGGCGTGTCGTTCATCACGCGGGCGTGGTTGGCTTCGATCCAGTATTTTTCCTGGGTGGGCAGGCTGTCGCTCAGCTCCACCGCGCGGCGCGAGGCCTTTTCGGCCTGATCGTCGTATCCCAGGCTGGAGTAGGTGAGCGCGAGCCGGGAGTAGGCCAGGGCAAAGTTCGGGTCCTGCGAGGTTGCGGCCTCGAATTGTTTCTGCGCTTCCAGATTGTTGCCGGCACGCGCCTGGCGCAGGCCGTCGTCGTAGGCGCGCAGAGCTTCGGCAGAGTTCGTGGAAGGCCGCAGCGCGTGGGCCTGCAATTCCTTCAAAGCTTCGGGCGTGGCGGCGAGTTTCTGGCGGAGATCGGTGGCCAGGATATCGAGGCCGCTCACCAGTTCCTTCGAGCTGGCAATGGTGGTGCTCAGGTTGGAGCTGGTATCGCGCCGCAAGTCGAGAATGGTGGCGTCAATGCGGATTTGCTCTCCCAGCCGTTCATACCTGCCATAAACCACGGTGTCGGCGCTGGCGAAATCGGCAAGGCGGCGGATGGTAGCCACATCCACCTGCGATTCGCTCGAAATGCGCAGATCGTGCAGCACCTGTTGCAGGCGGTCGGAGGAGACCATGCGGATTTGCGAAGACTGACCGATGTCCGTGCTGAGGACGTCGGAAAGATTCGAGCCCAGCCAGTTCAGCGTGGGATCGCCCGAGGCATTCTGAAACGGCATGATGGCGAGCGAAATGGCAGGACCGGAGGAAACGGACTTGGGAGAAGAGCTGAAAAGCTGGTGGCGGAAGAGAAATCCGCCAAGGGCCAGCACCAACGCGACGGCGACGCCGCCGATCAAGGGCCAGGGAAGGTCGCGCCCCCAGGGCTTTTCGCTGGTTTCGAACTTGAGGGTCGTGCCGGCGCGCTTGCCTTGCCAGGATTCCAGGTCAGCCAGAATTTCGCTGGAGTTCTGATAGCGCGTGGCGGCATCGCGCTCCAGGCATTTCCCCACGATGGCGCTGAGCGCGGCGGGGATGGCGGCATCATGGTCGGAAACCGGGGCGGCGCGCTCCTGGGTGCGCTTGAGCAGGCTGGCGATGGCGCTCTCGGCGTGAAAGGGCATTTTGCCGGTCAGCAGCTCGTAGAAAATCAGGCCAAGCGCGAAGAGGTCGGAACGCTGGTCGAGTTCCTTGCCCAGGGCCTGCTCCGGCGACATATATTCCATGGTGCCGACGAGCGCGCCGCTCTGGGTCATGCCGTCGCCGCCGACGGTGCGGGCCAGCCCGAAGTCCATCACCACCACCCGGCCGGCGGTGTCTCGAATAATGTTTTGCGGTTTCAGGTCGCGATGAATCACGCCAACGGCGTGGGCCGCTTCCAGCGCGCGGCAGACCTGCTCCATGATGTCCACGGCTTCTTCGGGCGAAAGTTTCTTCTTCTCGTAGATCAGCGAGCGCAAATCCTGGCCCGCGATAAATTCCATGGTGATGAACTTCACGCCATCACCTTCGCCCAGGTCGTAGATTCGGATCACGTTCTTGTGCGTGACCTGGTGGGAGAGGCGCAGCTCCTGCTTAAAGCGCTCGACGATCGCGGGATTGCGGGCCAGTTCGGGGCGAATCACCTTCAAGGCGACGGTGCGGTTGAGCTCGATATCCTGCGCCTTGTACACCGCGCCCATGCCGCCCTCGCCCAGGACCTTGATGATCTGGTAACGCTGGGCCAGGACGCGTCCCGGCACGAGAACCGACGGATCGCCGGGAAACCCTTGCGCGCGGGCCCCGTTTCCTGGGAGAGCCGAGTCAATCATGGTGGGCGTATCTGGGCCGAAATCCACCTGGCGTGGAGCATCCTGTGGAGGACGCCCCGGAGGCGGTGACGAGTTCGGGCCGAGATCCACCAGGGTGGGAGCGTCCGTAGGTGTGCCTGACGGGGGGCCGCTGGCTACTTTCGGCAGGGTGGCAGTGCCATCCACCAGGGTAGGTGCATCGTGCTCGGGAGGCGACTGGTTTTGCTGCTCCATGGGTCGAGTTTAACCAGGCTACAAAAGGCCGCCGCCAGGCCGACGCGGCATCAGCGAGGTTGTGGAAGTATATACCGTAAAATCGGCCCCGCCAAAGGATTTGGGGGGTGGAGGGGTAGGATTCCGCGTCACTGCGCCCCTCGGAATGCCAAGGGTTGAGGAGTGGGTCTGAAGAGCGGGGTTGGCGGTTGAGGCGGGCTTACTCGTCGTCCCAGCAGTGGAGCTCCGCTTCGACAGTCCGGAACCGGTCGGATCGCGCGGCGAGCTTGGCGGGCGGGTCCGGCGCCCGCAGCGAGCGCGGCCGTTCATTCACACACCTCTCGACCTTTTCGCGCAGGTTGCTGTCTTTCAACAGGCCAATCAGTTCGGCGCGGCGCATGGCGTCAAGTCCCCCCAGCAGCGGGCATTGCAACAGATCCTGGTCTCTCATGTTGATACTCCCGGCGGAGTGTTCTTACCGCAATGGCACTCCTCAGCCTCAATCTATTAGAGAGTTTTCAGCCGGGGGAAGATGTGACCTGCAACACTTCTGCGGGTGAGTGCTGTCACAACGAATCCTCGCCGCTGCGCTCCCCGGAATGGCAAGCTTGACGGGTTACCCAGCGAGGGCTTCGTAAAGAATACGAGTGATCTGCCGATCTACCCTGATGCATTCGTAAGCTGCTGCATCGCGCCATCCCAGGTGCCCAGATGCCATCCGTTGGATTAGCCATGATCGTGAAGAACGCGGCCAAAACCCTGCGCGGCTGCCTTGCCAGCGTTGCCGGGGTGGTAAGCCAGATGGTCGTGGCAGACACGGGGTCTGACGATGGAACGCCCGATCTGGCGCGCGCTTCGGGAGCAGAGGTGTTCCACTTCCCCTGGCAGGATGATTTCTCCCAGGCGCGCAATGCGGCGATTCAGGCAGTGGCGACCGACTGGGTGCTGGTGATGGACGATGACGAGGAACTGGCACCGGAGGGTCGCAATAAGATCGCTTCTCTGCTGACGCGGGCCGCCATTGGCGGCTACACGGTTACGCAAAGGAACCACATTCCCGTCAGCTTTGGCTCGGGCGGACACGCGGCGGCCGTCAAGCCCGGAGGCCTTGGGGCCCCGCCGCGAAATGCGGCGCGAGGATACGCAGATTTTGCCAGTTGCCGGCTGTTTCGCCGCCATCCCGCGATCCGCTACGCCGGCAGAGTGCACGAACAAATCGAACCGCAGATTCGCGGCCTGGACTTGAAAATTGCGCCGGCCGATGTAGTTATCCATCATTTCGGCCACTTGTGCTCACCCGCGAAGTTGCACTCCAAGAACGAGTTCTACAGGAAACTGGGGCGCCTGAAAGTGCAGGATTCGCCGAACGATCCGCAGGCGTGGATCGAGCTGGGCCTGCAGGAATACGAGCAATTCAAGAACTACACCGCCGGCATTGCGTGCTTCCAGGAGGCTTTGGCGCTTGATCCGACTTACTCGACGGTCCCCTATCTTTCGCTGGCCAATCTGTACGTGGAAATTCGGGCCGAGGGCCTCGCGCTCGATCTGCTTTCCCAGGTCCCGATCAAAGGCCGGGCGGCGGGGGTGAAAGAAGATATTTGCGGGGACGCTTTCCACAATTTGGGCTTGTTGAAGAAGGCGCGGGTGGCTTACCTGCGGGCCCAGCGCATCCTGCCAGAGGATGAGCGCATCGCCAGCAAGCTGGGCCTGACAGAGGTGCGCCTGGGGCTGAGGGAGACCGGCATCGCCAGGCTTACGCGCTCGCTGAAACGAAACCCTGCGCTCTTCGAGACCCATGACCGGCTGATCAAGGCCTACATTGTGGCAAACATGCTGCCGCAGGCGGCGGAAGCGGCAGAGCGCCTGGCAACGGAGCTTCCGAACGCGGCAACCATCCTGCGCGCCGCCAGCATTCGCGCCCACATGAAGCAATCGCAGGCGGCGGCAGACTTCGTCATGCGAGGTCTGGAACAATTTCCCCACGATGCGAAGCTTCTGCAGGCCAGAGCGCAATCGTAGAGGTCAAGGTTTCCCTACGGCTGAGATTCGGGCCGCGGCTTGAAAATCATGCCCTGGCCGGCCTTGCCGTTCATCAGCACCAGCAGAGGAACTTCGCAACGCAAATGGCGGACGCAGCCCCTTTCCTCCACGGCGGGTCGCGAGGCAAGCCATTGCCAGTCCACGAAACCCTCGCCGGCATCCGGATTTACGGTGAAGTAGCCGATCTGAAAGGCCATGAGGTTCTGGAAGAAATGGCTGCCCTGCGACGGGGTGACGCGAAAGTCGCGGAAGCCGGCTTCGACGATGATACGGGCGCCGGAAATCTGCTCCCAGGCTACGGGGATGCCGAGCCAGGGATCATCCGATCCCCAGCGGCCGACCCCGATCAGCAGGTAAGGTGCGCCGCTTTCGTTCAGCCGGGTGTTGAAATAGGTAATTCCTTCGGCCACTTCCTGGCTGCGGGCGCGCTCGAAGCGATGGAAGTCCACTACGATGACATCACGCAAGTCCTCGATGCGCCCGTTGCCTAGAACGCGGGAACTTTGACAGATGAGCCGGGCCGGATCTACGCCCTCGGTTTGAACTTCCTGCACATCGCGGGAAAGCGCCAAGGGACGAATCTGCAGGAACCCGAAGTCGGCAGAGTCGGCTGGAATTTGCGGCAAACAAACTGCGAACTCGATTTCGACCGGCCGCGCGAACGCGTCTTCTCCAATTTTCATGAGCCGAATGAGAATTTCGGCAAGCGGAAAAACGTCGTGTTTCAGTACCGGGGCGAAGGTCACAACGCGAGTTCCGGGGCGGCTGACGCCGTCATAGATGGCATGGTTTTCGCTGACGTATGTGGAGCCGAGGGACTGCAAAGCGCCGTCGGCTTGCGCTGCGTCGAGTTCGAAACGCACCTCCCGCAGATTGGCGACCGCTTCCGGCCTTGAATTGTGATCGAGTTCCAGGGCCCAGAATTCGGACTGGGAATTGGCCAGAATGTCTTCGACGGTGGAGAACTGCACCAGATTTCGCGGGTAACGGGGACTGAAGCGCAGGCACTTGCCGCCGCCGACAACTTCGCGGCCCAGCCCGAGAGCGACGGCGGCGATACCGTCCTGCGAATTCATGGGCGGCACGGGATAAAAATTACGCGAACGCACGACACCGGAGATCTCCGGATAGAAGCGCTGACCGTGGACGCCGCCGACCACCTGCTGAACGATCACGGCCATCTTCTCTTCTTCCAGACGATATGGCATGGCCCGCACGTAGGCTTTGGCCCGCTGGCTGAAGGTGGAAGCATAGACGCGTCTGATGGCGTGCATGAGGAGCCCGAGGCGGAGGCTGATCTCGGGCTGATGATTGCCCAGCATGAAAGTCTCATAGACGCCGGTAAAGGGCTGGTATTGCGAATCTTCGAGCAGGCTGGAGGAACGCACGGCCAGCGGAGTGTGCACCTGCGCCAGAAAAGCCAGCAGGCTTTTTTGGATGCTCGCGGGCAAAGAAGCGGCCAGAAACCTTTGCTGTATCTCGGCGTCACTCGAGCTGTGAATGGCAAACTCGAGGAGTTTGTCCTCGGCGACGAATTGATCGAAGACATCGGTGGCCAGCACCAAAGCCGGCGGCACGGAGATATGCACGCCGGGGAAGGAGTTTGCGGCAACGTTCTCGTGAAGCAGATGGCGGACAAAGGCCAGACCGCGGGCCTTACCGCCGAGCGAACCGCCGCCCAGGCGCAGGAAAAAGTTTCCCGTGGCCTCGAAGGTTGCGGGATTGAAATCGCCGGTGAGCACTTCGCTCTGCTCGTTGCGATAATCGGCGATGGACCTGATGAGATCGCGCCGCAGGTCGTCGTGAGTCTCGAAATCGCTCACCTTGCGGGGGCGAAGCTTTCGCGCCAAGGAAAACTCCGTGCGCGCCATGAGCCAATGCGAAAAGTGATTGCGCTGGCCGTGGTAAGCGACGCTTTCCGCGGGGACCTCGTGCAGCAGTTTTTCAAGCGAGGTGAGATCGCCGGCGCGGGCAACTTCGCTGTGATCGGGCAGGCGAAAGACAAAATCCCCGAAGCCGAATTTTTCCATCAACACGGCGCGCAGATCGCGCAGCAGGGTGGGCGAACCTTTGCGCAGAAAGGCGAAACCTTCGTCCAGCGCGCGGGCGCGAAACTGCTCGGTGCGGCTGGACTGCAGCACGATGGGCACATCCGGCACCAAGCCGCGGACCATGTGAGCCAGCTCGAACCCGGATTCCGGGCTAAGTGCTCCGTTGCGCGGAAATTCGACATCCGAGACCACGCCCAGCAGGTATTCGCGGTATTGGGCGGCGAGCGCGGCGGCCTCTTCGTAATTGGAGCTGAGCAGAATCTTGGGACGGGCCCGCATGCGCATCAGCCGATGCGCCATGTTGATTCCTTCGCTGATCACACGCCGGGACTGATTGATGAGCTCGGTATAAATGACGGGCAGGAACGAAGAGTAGTAGCGGATGTTGTCTTCGACGACCAGAATGACGGGCACGCCGAGGGCTTCGGTGTCGTGCCGCGCGTTGCGCTTGTCTTCGATGAGCTTGACGATGGCGATGAGCATGCGGACGTTGCCCTGCCAGAGAAAAATCCGCTCGATGTCGCTCGCTGGACAACGGGCGATGAAGTTCTGAATCTCGCGGTAATCGTAGGCGAGCACGACGACGGGAATATCGAGCCCGGATTCTTTGACCTCGTGGGCGAGCTGGCCGGCATCCATGTCGCCGACATCGATGTTGGTGACGATGAGGTTATAGCGCGGCTCGTAGCGCGCGAGGGCTTCTTTGCCGCTCGACACCTGGGTAATTCCGGGAATGCGCTGCAGATTCAAATCGAGCGATTCGCTGACCAGCAGCTCGTTGAGGCGGCCGTCTTCGCGCAGGATGAAGGAATCGTAGAGGCTGGAGACCAGAAGGATATCCTGTACCCGAAACGGCATGAGGTCTTCGAAGCCTTCGAAGAGGCGCTCGGTAGCGAGAGCAGGCTCCGTGATGTTGGGCCGGGACATGGGAGAATTATCGTCCACCACTCGTGTGGGGACAGCCGAGGGCGGCTTTCCCTACACGATTCGCATTGGTGTGCCCCACCCTTGCCGCAAAGAACGCGGCAAGGATGGGGGACCCAGTTCAGTGGCGCTGCTTAAACGAGGCCCTGGTCCAGCATGGCATTGGCTACCTTGAGGAAGCCGCCAATGTTGGCGCCGTTGACGAGATTGCCCGGAGTGCCGTAGATCTCCGCGGTCTCGTAGCAGTTGCGGTGGATGGCGATCATGATCTTGTGCAGACGGTCATCCACTTCCTCGCGCGTCCAGGTGAGCCGGGCACTGTTTTGTGCCATCTCCAGACCGGAGGTGGCCACGCCGCCGGCGTTGGCTGCTTTGGCCGGGCCATACAGAATTCCGGCTTCCAGAAACAACTTGGTCGCTTCGAGCGTGCTGGGCATATTGGCGCCTTCGGCAACCAGTTTGACTCCGTTCTTGAGCAGGTTCGCCGCGTCCCTGGCGGTGATTTCGTTCTGTGTGGCGCCGGGGAATGCGCAGTCGGCGTTGATGTTCCACAGCGGGTTGTGATCGAGCTTCACATCGGTGGGCATGAAGATCGCTTTCTTGAAGCGGTCGGCATACTCGCGGATGCGGCCACGGCGCACGTTCTTCAGCTCCATCAGCCAGGCCAGCTTCTCGCGGTCAATTCCCTCGGGATCGTAGAGGACTCCGTTGGAATCAGAGACGGTGAGCGGCTTGGCGCCGAAGTCGAGCAGTTTTTCGATGGTGTACTGCGAGACATTGCCGCTGCCCGAAACCAGGCAGAGCTTGCCTTCGAGCGAATCCTTGCGCGACTTCAGCATCTCGGAAGCAAAGTACACGCAGCCGTAGCCGGTGGCTTCCGGACGAATCAGCGAACCACCCCAGTTGAGGCCTTTGCCCGTGAGCACGCCGGTGAATTTGTTGGCCAGGCGCTTGTACTGGCCGAACAGGTAGCCGATTTCGCGGCCGCCCACGCCGATATCGCCCGCCGGAACGTCGGTGTCGGCGCCGATGTGCCGCCACAGTTCGGTCATGAAGCTCTGGCAGAAGCGCATGACTTCGTTATCGCTTTTGCCTTTGGGATCGAAGTCTGAGCCGCCTTTGCCGCCACCCATGGGCAGCGTGGTGAGCGAGTTCTTGAAAACCTGCTCGAAGGCGAGGAACTTCAGGATCCCCAGATTGACGGATGCGTGGAAGCGGAGTCCGCCTTTATAAGGACCGATGGCACTGTTCATTTCGATGCGGAACCCGCGGTTGATCTGCATATTGCCCTGGTCATCGAACCACGGCACGCGGAACATGATGACCCGCTCCGGTTCCACGATGCGCTCCAGGATGCGGGCGGAACGATATTCGGGATGTTTGGCCAGAACCAGGCGCAGGGAGTCGAAAACTTCCTGCACCGCCTGGTGGAATTCAGGCTCGGCGGGATTCTTGGCTCTAACTGTATTGAGTACGCCTTCCATGTAATCTCCCGAAGTTTTGACTCCAGGCGGCGTCATGATGCCAGCGCTCATAGTGTTACCCTCCTTTAGACAAATTGCCTTCCTTGACGTGCAAGGCAAAACGTGCAAGGCAAACTTTCAGGCGCATTCCTCTCGCGGCCTGCTCAACGCGCGTTCGGAAACGCGGCAAGCCGGTGTTTGCGGAACTCGCTTATATCAAATGCATCCTTTTCCAGGGACACCTCTTCCTCTTCCCACTCCTGGGATTCGGCCCGCTCCAACCGCTCCAGCAACCGGGTGGCGCAGGCGAGGCAGCAAAAGCCGGTCGTCTTCTGCGCTTCTCCGTTCTGGTCCAGAGCACGGTAGTCGTAGCTGAATACCGGGGCGTGCTCGGAACAGACCGTGCAGACCTCGGGGACTTCATGCAACGGGTCAAACCCGGCAAAGAATAAGCTGTCAATCACGCGGCACCTCCGTTTTCCAGTTTTGGCAAGACCTTCATAAAATCCCGTTAGAACTTCTCGTCAGGCGTTGCGAGCGTGTTCGGCCAGCCACTGCTGGTACTTCTTCCAGGCCGGGCACCAACGTGTGTGCCATCGCCAGAGGCGCGCCAGCACAGAGTTTGTATTCTGCTCGGCATAACGCCGGAAGCCACAGATTTCGCACTTGGGAACCGTATTCATACGCCGGACCTCCCTCCCCTTACCATTGGCCCGTGTTCAGGTACTCGTGAATGGACCGTGCCGCCCGCCGTCCGGCGCCCATGGCCAAAATGACGGTGGCGCTGCCGGTCACAATATCGCCGCCGGCAAAGACCCCTTTTCGTGACGTGCGCTGCGTTTCCGGATCAGCCTGGATGTAGCCGCGCTTGTCGGTGCCCAGGCCGGGAGTGGTGTTCTGCACGATGGGATTGGCGCTGGTGCCGATGGCGATCACGGCGACGGAGAGCGGCAATTCGAACTCCGAGCCGGCCACTGGGACGGGTCGCCGGCGGCCGGAAGCATCCGGCTCGCCGAGTTCCATACGCTGGCAGCGGGCGCCCGAGAGCCACCCGCTGCCATTGTTGGCGCTCTGGGACCTGAATTCGACGGGACTGGTCAATATGTGAAATTCAATGCCTTCTTCGCGCGCGTGTTTTACTTCTTCGGCGCGCGCCGGCATCTCGGCTTCGCTGCGGCGGTAAAGCACGTAGGCTTTGCGCGCGCCCAGGCGCAGAGCGGAACGAATGGCATCGAGCGCAGTATTTCCGCCGCCGATGACGGCGACATCTTTTCCATGCAGGTCGAGCATGGGCTCGTCGTAAGCGGGAAACTTATACGCTTTCATCAGATTGATGCGCGTGAGGAATTCGTTGGCGGAATAGACGCCGTTCAGGTGCTCCCCGGGAATGTTCATGAAGACCGGCAGCCCGGCGCCAGTCCCGATGAAGACGGAATCGTAGCCTTCTTCGTCCATCAATTCGTCAAGAGTGACGGTCCTGCCCACAACCACGTCAGTCTCAAATTCGACGCCCATGGCGCGCATATAGTCAAGCTGTTCGTGGATGATCTGCTTGGGCAGGCGAAACTCGGGAATGCCGTACACCAGCACGCCGCCCAGTTCATGCAGCGCTTCAAATACGCGGACCTGGTGGCCCTTCTGCACCAGGTCGCCGGCGACAGTCAGGCCGGAGGGGCCGCTGCCCACAACCGCGACTTTCTTGCCGGTCGGGGAAGCCTGCGGCAAGCTGCGCACCCCCATGCGCTGCTCGTAATCGGCGACGAAGCGTTCGAGATAGCCGATGCCCAGCGGCTTGACCTTCCTGCCGATCAGGCAAGCGCCCTCGCAGTGGTCCTCCTGCGGGCAGACGCGGCCCGTGATGGCAGGCAGGACGTTATCTTCGCGGATCTTCGCGGCCGCGCCAAGAAAATCGCCGGCCACGATCAGCGACACGAATTCACGCACCTTGACTCCGACCGGACAAGCTTTCATGCAGGTTGGCTTGGCGCATTCCAGGCAGCGCAGCGCCTCCTGGCGGGCAAGCTCGGCACTGTAGCCGAGATTGACTTCGGTGAAGTTGTGAGCACGAATTCCGGCTGCCTGTTCCGGCATGAGCTGCCTCGCCACTTTCATCCGCTCCTTCATGGGAAGCGGATTCGCGGACCTGGCGGAAGCGGTCACGGATGGACTCCTTCCATGGCGCAAAGCCCGGTTTCTACCGGCCCGATTTGCGGTCCGCGCTGCGACTCGGCCCACGCCGCCATGGACTGCTGCTCCTGGGCGCGGTAGGTGCGATTGCGCTGCACCAGCACATCGAAGTTCACACTATGGGCATCGAATTCCGGCCCGTCCACGCAGGCAAACTGACTCTTGCCATCGGCGAGCACACGGCAGCCGCCGCACATGCCGGTGCCGTCAATCATGATGGGATTGAGGCTCACGATGGTGCGAATGCGTTCGCCGCGGGTCATTTCGGCGACGGCTTTCATCATGGGAATTGGGCCGACGGCCAGCACGAGATCCACGCGCACGCCGTTTTGGATCAGCTGGCGGAGTTTGTCGGTGACGAAGCCTCGGTCGGCGTAGCTGCCATCGTCGGTAGTGATCATCAGCACATCACTGACCGCGCCCATCTCGCGCTCGAGGATGACCAGTTCTTTGCTGCGCGCTCCGACAATCGAAATGATGCGGTTGCCGGCTTGTTTCAGGGCCGCGGCCGTGGGATATGCCATCGCCGTGCCCACCCCTCCGCCGATCACGACGACGGTGCCGAACCGGCCGATTTCGGATGGTTTGCCGAGCGGGCCCACGACGTCGAGGATTTTGTCGCCGGCGCGAAGACTGTTCAGCAGATGCGTGGTCTTGCCGGCCGATTGCACAACCAGGCGGATGGTCCCGCGCTCCGGATCGGAGCTTTCGATCGTGAGCGGAATGCGCTCGCCTTCTTCGTGGATTCGTAGGATGACGAACTGCCCGGGCTTTTGCTTGCGTGCTATGCGGGGGGCTTGAATGAGGAACCGCTTGATATCCGGCGCAAGAAACTCGGCGTGGAGAATCTGGAACAAGCGCGCTCCCTGCCCCAAGTTACGTGCCTATTGTCCAGGATTGCAGGATTGGGCGCTGTGACCGGAATCACAGTAGCCTCGTCCGTTACGCACGCGACCTAAGTAGGCGCGACATCTTGCCACAAGCAAATCTCATTGCCATCGGGATCATGGACCGCGGCAAGAAGTCCATGTTGCTTGGGCTGCGCTGCACTCGCGGCAACCCCCTTGGCGCGCAACCCGGCAATCGCTGCCTGAATGTCATCTACCCGCAAACAGAGGCGAGCGTTGGCGGTTCCGCCCATTTGTGTTTTCCGCTGAGCGGGGACCAATTCGATCGAGACGCCGTCAAGCTCAAAACGAGCGACAACATCCCGTGAGCACAGCTTCAGGCCCAACACTTCACCGTAGAAAGCGATTGCACGCTGCAGGTCGGAGACGTAATAGAAGATGCAGTCGAAATTCACATTCATCGCTTATCCGTGAAGGCGAAGGCTGGCATCGAGGTCAGCCGGCGATTTCCGGAACGGCTTCGGCGGTTTCTCGCGAGATTCGCAAATGCTGCTTTACCGCGATTGACAGTCGGCGTATGCCCTCGCGGATTTCCTCCGGCGCCGGCTTCGAGAAGTTCAAGCGCATGTGCCGCCGGCCCTCGTGATGATTCGCGGCGTAGAAGGAATCTCCGGGCACGAAGGCCACTCCCTGTTTGAGGGCCGACTGAAACAGGTCGTGCGAGTCAATGCCTTCGGGCAAAGTGACCCACAGGAACAATCCACCCTGGGGATGGGTCCAGGCGGCTTCCGGCGGAAAAAATTCCTGCAGAGAATCGAGCATTACATCGCGGCGCTCGCGGTACACCGCGCGAATTCGCTTCACGTGCTCGTCGAGGAAGCCGTCGCGCGTGACTTCATAAGCTACGTACTGGATGAAGCTCGAGGTGTGCAGATCAACCCCCTGCTTGAGCAGCGCCAGCTTGCGGACCACCTCGGGGGGCGCGACCACCCAAGCCAAACGGATTCCCGGCGCCAAAGTCTTGGAAAAGGTACTCAGATAAACCACGTTGCCCATGGATGCGTCTTTTCGGCGCAGGTTTTCGCGATCGAGCACGATCAGCGGCGGCAGGTGGTCGCCTTCGTAGCGCAATTGGCCATAGGGATCGTCTTCAATGATCGGAATACCGTAACGGTCAGCCAGCAAGACCACTTCATGGCGGCGCCCTTCCGACAACGTCACGCCGGCGGGGTTCTGAAAGTTGGGCAATACATACATGAATTTCGCTCCCGCGCGTAACGAAGACTCCAGGAGCCCAGTGCGCAGGCCGTCCTGATCAATGGAGACAGGAACAAATTTCGCGCCATAAATACTGAATGCCTGCAAGGCTCCGAGGTAAGTGGGGGCTTCGACCACTACCCGGTCGGCGGTATTGACGAGCAGTTTGCCAATCAAATCCAGCGCCTGTTGTGAGCCGGAAGTAATCAGCACGTTGTCAACACCGGCCAGGATTCCGTAGCGCGCCATGTTGCTGGCAATCATCTCGCGCAACGGTTCGTGGCCTTCGGTCGCTCCGTATTGCAATGCCGACGCGCCATGCTCCTGCAGCACTTTGCGGCAGGCTTCTTCGAAACGCTGCACGGGAAACACATCCGGCGAAGGCAGGCCGCCTCCGAACGAAATGACGTCCGGCTTCTCGCTGACCTTCAGCAGCTCACGGATAGTAGAGGCCTGAACTCCTTGCGCGCGGTGTGCGTAACGAGAACCCCAAATGGTGGACATAAGCCAATTCTCCCTTCCTGCCAGGCCTCCGAGCTTCGGGACGCGACTGCTGCCAGCCTCCTGCGTAACTAAGACGCTTATCTACCCACCCGGGCGCTCCGCCGCCTGCGGCTTAGTGCCAGGCTTGGAGACGGAAGAAGAAGCGCCGCCCGAACTCGCGGGCGACGCTCGCCAGGCCTGCGCCATCCGGCGCGGCAATGGCGGGCTCACTTCACCCTTTCGGGGCCGGTGACTAGCCCTCATTCTGCTGGCCACCGCTTCCGCATGGGCTTCGCCCCGGCTTGTGAAGGTCCTTTGCATGTTTTCCTCCTAAGTCTGCCTACGCGGCTTTCCTGCGGTCGGACCGCGCCCTCTCGACATAGCGCCCGGTCTTGACATCCACGCGCACCACGTCACCGGGCGCGATGAACAATGGCACTTGAATCCTGATTCCGTTGTCCAGAATTCCTTCTTTCCAGGCATTCTCCTGATGCGCGTGCGCCGGCTGCGCCGTTCTGGCTACGCGGGCGTCGGCAATCTCGGGAACGGCGACATGAATGGGCCGCCCCTCAAAGAACTGCACCGGCGCCAAAATGCCGGACTGCAGGTACCCTTCCGCCGCCCCGACCAGCGCGCGAGGAATCTCGATTTGTTCGAAACTCTCCGGATTCATGAAGGTGCAGCTCTCAGCATCGCTGAACAGAAATTGCAGAGTGCGCTGTTCGAGTTGCACGTCTTCAAGCCGTTCCTGCGGGCGGAAATGGCGCTCCCACGTGCTGCCTGTTATCGCGTTGCTGAGTTTGGTCTTGACCACGCCGGCCATTTTGGCGGAACCCGGTTTGAATTCCGCCTCCAGGACTCGATAGATCTCTCCTTCGATGCGGAGGACAATTCCGTTCTTCAATGCCCAGGCCATGACCATGGCAGTCCTCCTTCCAACCGATTCAACAATACTTATAGGCCAGGTCGCTGCGAGAAACAGTGATTCCAGTCACTGCAATGGAATTGCCCCCGACGTATAAGGAACGTGCGAGGTTTCGGCTTTTCGCTCTGAGAACAAATTCGCAGAGTCGCCGAGTCTTCTGCATCGAAGAGGTGCCTTATGAGCACGGCCAAAGTCATTCCCTTCGCCCCGGAGTCGTTGGAAAGCACGGCTGCCATGGAGCGCTATCGCCTGGCCTACCACGTGGCAGAATCGGCGATGAATTTTGCTGAAACCGTCAAGCTGGTCGGCATTTTTGTGGCGGGCCTTCTGGTCATGACCGCGTTGATGGTATTTCAATGGAACCCCGAAGAACGTTTCGGCTTCCCGGTCATTTCGGTTTCCCTGGTGGCCGGCGCGGTTTTTGTGGTGCTCGCCGCCCACATTTGGGGCATGGTGTTTCGTATTCAAGGCCGGACGCTCGAAGCGGCGATTGACTCGGCGGTCAATACTTCGCCCTGGCTTTCGCCGGCACAGCGCGCGCAGGCAATGTCGCTGCCACGAGAAACGGCGAGCGTGGAGGTCATCCGAAAGAGTGCTGTCTAGCGGCGTTTCGGACGCACCAGCGCTGCTTCAGGTTTCTCTGAATCCTGGCGCAATTGGTCGAAGGTGCATTGGCGTGGTGCCTTGTCCGGACGCCAGCGCAGGAGCTTCGTGCCGTGGCGGAATCGCCCGCCGCTGAGGTGATCAAATTGCACTTCGACCACGAGCTTCGGCGCGAGCGGTTCCCAGTCTCCTGAGCGCGTGCTCCAGCGGCTTGGCCCGCCGGGAGCTTTGCCGGTGAAACCCGGCGGCTTGACCAACTTCTTGATCTTTCTTGTCAATGCAGGCCGTTGGTCTGCTCGGAAGGAAGAAGTAAAACCGACGTGGTCCAGCTTGCCCTCTTTGTCGTAAAGCCCAAGCAGCAGCGATCCCACGACAGGTTTCTTTTCGAGATAGCGGAAGCCGCCCACGACGCAATCGGCGGTGCGCTGCTTTTTGACTTTTTTCATGCCGGTCCGCTGTCCGGATTGGTAGGGCAGATCGCTGCGCTTGGCCATCACTCCATCGAACCAGGCGCCCATATGGAACCATTTGCGGGCCTCGGAGATGTCGGTTGTGGCCGGCGACAGGCGCATGAGGCGATTGGCTTTGAGGTACCGCCTGGCAAATTCTTCGAGCCTTTGGCGGCGTTCCGCGAGCGACAGCGCGGTGAGCGATTTTCCCCGGTCATCCACGAGCAAATCGAACACCATGAATGTCGAGGGCGTAGACTGGCTCAATTTCAGAATGCGGCTCGCAGCCGGATGGATGCGCATCAGCAGATGATCGAAGGAAAGAGAATCACCGAGCGAGATCACGATTTCGCCATCCAGCACAAAGCGCTGCGGCGCGAGCGCCAGGAAAGCGGCGACTAACTCAGGGAAGTAGCGGGTCAGCGGCTTGCCGGACTTGGATTGCAGTTCGCAGCGTTTGCGGTCGCGAAATGCGAGGCAGCGGAAACCGTCCCACTTGGGCTCATACTGCCAGCCGGAGCCTGATGGCAGGTCTCTTGCCACCGTCGCTTCCATCGGCGCGTAGGTTGTGGCCAGCGGCAAACTCATAGTGACTCGGAAGCAGGAACTTTGATGCCACGAGATGGCGAGGACGCTGTGCGGGAAACTGCAGAGCTGCCAGAGATCAATGCGGCGTCCAATGCGGGCTGCTGCCGAAAAAGCCTTGCACTACGCAAATCTGGTACGCGACTACGAGACCGAAGGTCACGCTCACCACGCCTGAAATCAGTGCCAGGCGGCGTCCAAAAACCTGAAAGCGGTTGCCCACGAAGCGAAAGGCGGAAGCGATGCTCATGGTGATCAGCATCATTCCGGCGATGGTGCCGACGCCAAACACCAGCAGATAAGTGATGGCCCAGGCGGGATTGCGAATGGTGGCGAGAATTAACAGCGCGACCGCGGCCGAACCGGCGAGCCCGTGAACGATTCCTACGATCAGCGGGCGCAGCGCCTGGTACAAACGCCGCCTGCCCAGACTGCGATCGAGCCGCGCCAGCGGAGTCTGTTCCGGCGAATGGGCGTGGGTCTCGGGCGAATGCCCGTGCGCATGGGTGTGAATGTAATCGCCGTGACGATGCGAGTGCGAATGCATAGTGGGTTGAGATGAGTTTTCACCCACCGGACCAGCGGGCACAGACTGCATAAAGCTGGCCAGGTTCCACCCGCCGAGCAGAATCAGCATGAACCCGACCGAAAGTTCCATCGCCAGGCCGAGGCGGACCGGGATGACGACATTGAACAGAATGATGGCGCTGCCGACCACGAAAATCGTGACCGTATGCCCGACGCCCCAGAAAATTCCGATCAACGCGGCGCGCTTTGTGTTGCGCTGCTGCGTGACGATGGTGGTGACCGCGATCACGTGATCGGGATCGGTGGCATGGCGCATGCCAAGGAAAAATCCAATGGCGATGATGGAGAGCAGGCCGATCATGTTCTATTGGTGTCCTCTAATCCAGTAAGTTGTCGAAATGCCTGGGAATGCCAATTGGCTGACACGCGATCACATCACCGCCGCACTGCGCGATTCCGCCAGCCGTGAGCGAAGATAGTCCCAAAAATCCTGCGCGCCGGCGCCGGTTTTTGCCGATACCTTAAAGACCTGCATCCCGGGCCTTACCGCCTGAATGTTCGCCAGGGCCGCGGTCTCATCAAACTCGACCGCCGCCGCAAGGTCCATTTTCGTAATCACCGCGACGTCGGCGCCGTTGAAAATCGTGGGATACTTCAGCGGCTTGTCTTCGCCCTCGCTCACCGACATCAGCACCAGCCGCAGATTTTCGCCCAGGTCGTACGACGAGGGGCAAACCAGGTTGCCAACGTTTTCGACGAACAGAAAATCGAGTTGGCCGAGTTCCCAGTCCGCGAGCGCCTTCTGCACCATCGCCGCTTCCAGATGACAGAGCGTGCCGGTGACAATCTGCTTCACCGGGGCTCCACTGCGGGCGAGACGCTGCGCATCGTTTTCCGTCGCCAGGTCGCCAACCAGCGCCGCGACCCGGTGCTCAGCGCCCAGCGCGGTGAGCGTCTTTTCGAGAAATGCCGTCTTGCCCGAGCCGGGACTTGAAACCAGACTCACCACGAAGACGCCCGCGGCGCGGAACTGTTCGCGCAGCGCGCGAGCGACCACATCGTTGGCCTTCAAAACATTGCGCCGCACTTCGATCAGCCGAGGCTCATTCATGATTCCAGCTCCAGCGAAACGACTTCGAGTTCCTTGCCCTGCATGATCTCAGACGCCGGCGTTCCGCACTCAGGGCAGCACAACCATTGCGGGGAGCGCAGTTCGCGCGGCGAATCGCATTGCGGGCAAAAGACCACGATCGGCACTTCTTCGACGATCAGCCGCGAACCGGCGAGAGGCGTGTCGAGGCACGCCGCCTCGTAGGAAAACAGGAGCGCGTCTTTCACCACGCCCGAGAGCGCGCCAAGTTTAAGGTGGACCGCGGAGACGCGGCCGTTGTGCCGTCGCGCTTCCTCTTCAGCTGCTTCCACAATGCCCATCGCGATGGAAAGTTCATGCATAAGCGCTTCTTCATTCTGATGCAGCCGGCGCGAAAGCGGCCAGCGCCGCCTGCCCCAGACTGATGCCGCCATCATTGGGAGGAACACAGCGGTTCGTCCAAATGTGGACCGGTTCAGCCTGGGTCAAAACGCGAAGATCCTGCAGCAGCATTTGATTCTGAAACACCCCGCCCGAAAGCACAATTGTGTCGAGCGCAAACTGCTCGCACACGGCCAACGCAGAATCACGCAGGCCCTGAGCCACGCCGCGCTGGAAGGCGCGGGCAATTTCCGGGGCAGCTCGCCCTTTCAGCCGGTCCGCGATCACCGCCTGCAGCAGTGGCCGAAAATCGAGCTCACCGCCGCCGAATGGCAACGGATAGGAATCGTCCGTCGAAGCGCTGCGCGCAACCTGCTCGAGCCAAATGGCCGCCTGTCCTTCGAAACTGATCGGCCGGGTGAAGCCAAGCAGCGCCGCCACCGTGTCGAAAAGCCTGCCGGCGGAAGTCGTGGGAAAGCAGCGGACGTTCTTGCGAACTAACTCGAGCGCGCTGCGATAACGCTCGGGAAACTGAAACGGCAGAAGCATGAAATCAGGCGCGCCCTCGATCTGCGCCAGAAATCCGGCCGCCGCCTGCACTGGAAACTGCGCGGCCGCATCGCCGCCGGGCAACGTGGCGGCGCGAAGATGCGCAACCCGCTCGAAACCTTCCGCAACGCTGCCGACAAAAACTTCTCCGCCCCAGATACTGCCATCATCGCCGTAACCCGTGCCATCCAGGCTCACGCCCGCCACGCGCTTCTTCCATTCCCCTCGCTCCGCCAGAACCGAAGCGATGTGGGCGCGGTGATGTTGCACAGACCATCTTCGCGCCGCCGGAAGCTCGAGCGCGTGCACGGTAGAGGCGTACTGCGGGTGAGCATCGTGCACAATCAAGAGTTCATCCCACGAAACCTCGTACATCGCGACCAGGTCTTCGATGGTTTGGCGAAATGCGCGAAACGCCTCATAGTGGCTCAGATCACCGATATGCTGGCTGACGAATGCCTGGCCGTTGACCGCGAGCGTAAGGGTATTTTTCAGGTCTGGGCCGACCGCTAAGATCGGCCGGCGCGCCGGCAATGTAGCCGCCGCTCCCGGAGCGTAACCTCGCGCCCTGCGCAACGTCACCGGGCCGAATGGGCTGACGCAGGCAACCGAATCGTCCACGCGGCGGGCGATGGGCCGCTCGCCGATGAGAAATGCATCCGCAATTCCGGAAAGATCTTCGAGCGCCGCGTCATCTTCATACGCAATCGGCTCGCTGGAGCGATTGGCGCTGGTCATGACCATCACGCCAGGCGCGCCCGCCGCGAACAGCAAATGGTGCAGAGGCGTGTAAGGCAACATCACGCCGAGATCGGCATTCCCCGGTGCAACCGCTTCAAGATGCGCCCTCGCCGGCGCGAGAACGATAGGCCGGGGGACGGAAGTAAGAAGAGATTCGGCATCCGCGCTCAGCTCGACCAGTGCATGCGCAACTTCGAGATTCCGCGCCATGACCGCGAAGGGTTTTTCTTTGCGGAATTTCCGTTCGCGCAGAGTCGCGACCGTCGCGAAGTTCCGCGCATCGCAGGCCAGGTGATAGCCGCCAAGGCCCTTCACAGCGAGAATCTTGCCCGCGCGCAGAAGCCCGGCGGCCTGCTTGATGGAATCGTTTCCCGCCGCAATTGTTTTGTCACCTTCGCGGAGAAAATAATTCGGTCCGCACGCCGGGCAGGCCACCGGCTGCGCGTGAAATCGCCGGTTGCCGGGATCGTGATATTCAGCACTGCAATAATCATCCAGCGGCCATCGCTGCATGGTGGTGTTGTAGCGGTCGTATGGCAACTTCAGCACAACTGAATAGCGCGGGCCGCAGTCGGTGCAGTTGATGTAGGGATACCCATAACGCGGGTCGGCAGGATCGAACAGTTCGCCAACGCAGGCCTCGCAAACCGCCAGATCAGGCGAGATGCGAACGGTGGGATGTTCGCGGCGTTCACTGCTGCGGATGGTGAAATCGGTCGCGCCCGCGAGTTCGGCATGTTCGACCACGATCTCCGCGATCGTGGCAGCCGGCGGCGCCTGAGTTTTCAGCTCGCGCACGAAGGCATTGAGATCGGGCTCCGCGCCTTCCAGGTGAATTTCAACGCCCTGCTCGCCATTGAGCACCCAGCCGTTCAGCGTGTTCGCTCGGGCAAGGCGATACACAAAAGGGCGGAATCCTACGCCCTGCACCACGCCGCGCACGCGAATCGAACAGGCACTTGCCATAGCTATTCCGCTTTCATCACCCTGATTCACGGCGGCACTCGTCGCACTGGCGCTCGAAAGACTTGATTCTTTTCTGCGAGCATTGAAAGCGCCCGACTCGCGAATTCAGGCCGCATGCCCGTATGCAGCCCGGTTTAGAAGAGCCTGCGCGGACAAATGTCGCCGAGCGGCTGGCGGTCTGTTTAATTGTACGCCGGGGTTGGGCCGCGAAATTCCTCTTAGAGCTTACTGGGCGGGTAGATATCAGACGATCTGCGGTGCGAGGAGTTCGCGCTCCAGGCAAGGCTTCGCGGCTCCCACGCAGTGCTCCAGGATCGCCGGAATTTCAAACAAAGCGTGGTTGGAATACCTGTTGACGCTCTGGCGAAATTCTGCGAATGCAGCGGGCTCCAGCAGGCGCCGCACAGCAGGAGCGATTTCGCGCTCAAAGTCGTTCACCACAATTCCGAAGCCGTTTTCTGTGATCCATTCGGCGTTGTAGCGCTCCTGCGGCAAAGTTTTCGCGTTGCGCTCCACAATCACAGGCAGATGAAACTGCAGGGCCTCGCTGATGGAGCCCGGCCCCGGTTTGCCCACAAAAAAATCGGCCAACGCCATGTAGTACTGGACATCGGAGGTGAAGCCTTCGACCAGAATCGGCTTGCGCGTGGGCAGGCTCTTCAGTCCATCTGCGAGTTTGGCGTTGTGGCCGCAGAGCATGATGAGTTGCACGCCGGCCTCGCCCGCGTCGAGCGCTTTCGCAATCTCAACCATCACCTGCGAGCCATGGCCGCCGAACAGTACGATCCCTGTCGGACACTCAGGCTCCAACCCATGGCGCTGCCGTTCGGCTGCGCAATTGATGCTGATTTCCTGATAAAAGCGCGGCTTCAGCACCATCCCTGAAGTCTCGAAAATATGATCGGGCGCATGTCCGAGGGCCAGAGACTGCTGCTTCGCCCGCTCCGTGCCGGCGATGACGTACTGCGATTCGCGCTCAATCCAGAAATGCGGCGGGTAATCTGCCAGGTCGGTCAGCAGGGTGACAAATGGGACTTCTTCCGCACCGTGAAGGCTCTCCGCCAGCTCGCGATTGAAGTGCGGGATCACCGAGAGCACCAGATCCGCAGGATTCTGCGACCAATGATGCCGCAGCACGCGCACAATTCGCGAGTGATACAAGCGAATGATGCGCTGCAGAGCTCGCAGCAGCTGCGGCGAAAGCCGGGTCCAGCCCTTGCGCAGGATGAGATTGTAGGTGTCCTGAATGCGCAGGCCGGTCACGCTGTGCACCACGTCGAGGGAATCGAGCACTTCCTGCAGATTGAGCAGGCTCACGTCCCAGGAGGAGGCAAGCATATCCCTCAGCGCGAGCCCGGTGCTGCGGTGTCCGCCACCGGCATCGTGAAAAACAATGGTCAGCTTTCGCAAAGTTTCCTGGTACTCCACCTTTACTGCTTCAGCTGCTGATGTTCTCGTACTCAAAGGCGCGCGCTTCCTCCGAGTCGTAAGCGAGTTCCGCAAGGGCAGAGTCGCCTTCACTCTCGTCGCGTGCCGGGACGGCCGGCTCCGGCCGGTACTCATGGATCACAACTCCTTCGGACCCTACCGTGATGTAGGTGGGCGGAAAATCCGCCCAGCTGCCGGAGTTGTAATATTCAATCCCGTCCTGGCGCTGCACCAGCGCGGCATGTGTGTGTCCACAGAAGATTCTGTCTGCCAGATGGAGGCGAGCGTGGGCGATTGCGCCCGCGGCAACTTTCGGCGAAAGCCGCAGCCAGCGCGTGCCCAGGCGGTCCACCAGCCGCGAAAACCATTTGCCCTTGAAGTCCAGCTTCTGCAGCAGTAAGTGCAAAAACGTATTTACATTGCTCAGCAGCCAGTTATTGATCAGAAACCGGTCGAACTGGTGGCCGTGAATCGCCAGGTGGCGATGGCCGTCAAACTCCCATTCATAGTCCTGATAGACCTTTACCCCCACCAGGTGTGACATCACTTCGGTCAGTCCCTGGTCGTGATTGCCTTCCACCCACACCACTTCCACCCCCCGCTTGGGATTGGAAAGCTTGCGGATGTAGCCGAGGAACTTCCAGTGCTCTTTGGTGAGGCGGCGAAAATTCAGGTCGGAGAAAATGTCGCCCAGCAGGATGAGCCGGTGAAACTGATTTTCCTTCAGCATCCGCGTGGCGTCTTCGGCGCGGCTGACTTCCGACCCCAGGTGCACGTCGGAAAGGATGAGCGTGTCATAAACCGCGGAACTCATCAATTCTCTTGTAGCGCATTTGTGTTAAGGGATGATGAATATTGCACCGAAATCAGGGCAATTAACCAAGAAGTTAATAGCGGGAAATCGAAAGCGGAGCGGTTCTTCAGTGCTGCGCGGGCGGGACGTATTCTTTGGGCAGGGCCGCACCTTCCCCGAAGAAGAACAATTCCATCTGCTTGATCAGCACTTCCTGGTCTTCGCGCCGGGCGGGGTTCAGGCGATATTCGTTGAGCAGCATTTTGCAGTGCTCCATCCACATGCGCCAGGCCTCCTGCGAAACATTGTCATACACTTTGCGGCCGAGTTCGTTGTCAAACGGGGGCTCATCGAGCCCGGGAAGCTCCTTGTGCAGCTTCGCGCAAAATACTTTGTGCTCTGGCATTGTTGTTCCTTCAGCAATGTGACGAAAGCGAAATTATCTCACAAGGATGAATGATTGATTGCAGCACGGAGCCGCCACCAGCAAAACAGGCCCACCGCGGCGGGCCTGTTGAATTGTTCTCGCTCGGGTTTCAGGTTACTGGGGCGGGGCACTTCCCGAGTTCGGCGTGGTGGTGCTGCTCGGTGGGGGACAGCTTGCACCAGAGCAAGGCGTCGGCGATCCGGAAGGATTGTTGCCTGTTCCCGGCGTAGTAGTGTTCGGATTACTCGTGCCCGTGCCCGGAGTTGTGGTTCCCGGATTGGTGGTGCTGGGAGTTGTGGTCCCAGGGTTGGTTGTATTCGGCTTGCTGTTGCCAGTGGTTCCGGGAGAGGTTGAACCGGGTGTGGTGGATCCCGGCGTCGTAGAACCCGGCGGCGGAGGATTTTGGGTAGAAGCGCCCGGCGTAGGCTGACCGGCGGCGGGCGGAGCTGCCGTCTGCGGATTCGGGTTGGCGGGCGCCCCTTGAGGCGTTGATGGTGAACTGGAGTTGGGGCTGGTGGTAGTCCCCGCGCCCGTTCCCTGGCCTGACGCGCCGGCGGCAGCCGCGCTGCCTGCACTACCCGCGCCACCCGCGCCGCCGCTACCGCTCTGCGGCAAGGCAGCGCTGGCAATCAATACCGTTTGTTCAGGCGACATGGCAGCGCTTGGACCGCTCGGGCTGGAGTTGGAAGTGGGAGTATTGGCCGTACAGTGATCGGCGACTTTGGTCACATTGCTAACCTGGAAAGCAGTGCTGGCGCCCGTGCTGGCCGCGCCTGATCCGATGCCCGTCTGTCCGGCTGAACCCGGCTGCGCATTCGCTCCGGTCGAGTCTGGCGAAGCGGCAGCCGTGGCGGGCTGGCCGCTCACCTGAATCTCGTTTCCAACCAGAGTGCGGAGGTCGTTCATATCACCAGTCAGCTTGTAGGTGGCTCCGGTCTGGTCTTCCGTCAGGGTATAGGTTCCGCTGACTGGAGAGCCGGAAAGGCATCCTTTCAATGTCTGACTGCCAGTTTGCGCCGCCGCGCCGGAAGCTGCACCGGGCGAGGTCGTAGAGGGTGCGCCCGGCGAAGTCGTCTGGCTCGCTCCTTCTCCACTGGGGGTAGCACTGGTGCCGCTCTGGCCGCCGCTGGGCGCCGGTGTCGTGGTGCTGGGGGAACTGTCCTGCGCGAATACCCACATCGCAGAAAACAGCACAACTGAGAAAATCATTGCCTTGCTTTTCATGGCAATTCAAACCTCCAATTGGAGAATCAAGCTCAGCTTCGAATGCAAACTTGAGTCTAGGAGGGCGGGCAGCACAGTCGAATCCGGTTGAGCACGTAATTCGAATGCGGGCTTTTCGTAGGGTGCGACGGGTACTGAACTCCTCGACAGACTTGATGGAGTGGAGATCAAGATCATCGGCAAGAAGCGCCCGCAGCGGCGCCAGGACAACTTGCGCGGCGCCTGTTTGCTGATCTGCTCAAGTCTCAAGTTGCATTCCGCAGTTCCAGATAACTGCAACTTTTTTCCACTTGAGCTCTTTTTCGCCCCATTAACTTGTTTGTTTTCAGACGGCTTGGTGGAACATGCTTTGCCATATCAACAGCGATACCAGACATTCCTCCCTCTTGCAGCTTTAGTTCCCCCGCAACCGAACTCAGTCTTCGCAGGACAGGCCGGGACCAGACATCAACAAATGATCAACAACATTCAAATTCTCCGCGCGTACGCCGCCATCTCGGTTGTGATGCTGCACATCGCCTACCCTCTCATTTTTGGCATCGCGGTGGGAAATTTCGGCGTAGATGTTTTCTTTGTCATCAGCGGCTTCATCATGGCGCACATCTGCGCCACCAATCCCGACCAGTTCCTGTTGCGCCGCCTGATTCGCATCGCGCCCATTTACTGGCTGCTGACGATTGCGCTGTTTCTGGTCGCCATGGCGCGCCCCGAGCTGCTGCACTCGACCAAAGCCGAATTCGGCAACCTGGTTAAATCGCTGCTGTTTATTCCCTACCCGCGCTGGGACGGCTTCTTTGCTCCCATCCTGGTGCGCGGCTGGACCCTGAACTACGAAATCTATTTCTACGGATTGATCTCGGTCGGGCTGCTGTTTTCGAGGCGCTACGCCACCATCATTGCCTCAGTGCTGCTGATTCTGGCGAAGATCGCAATCGAGGTCTCGGGCGCCACCTTCTTGCGCTTTTATTCGCGGGACATCGTGCTCGAGTTTGTCTTCGGTGTGGTGGTTTATGAATTGATCAGGAAGCTGAAGAAAGACTCGCTCAGCCGCGGATTTCTTGCAACCGTATTTGCCATCTCCATTCTGACCCTGATCGCTTTCGAGCGCGTATTCACGATTGACTATCATCGCGCGCTGCTGCTGGGCATTCCGGCGGTGCTGCTGGTTGCTACTGCCGTGCTTCTGGAACGGAACTCCACCAGTCCGGCCAAGAAGTTTGGGGTATTGCTCGGCGATGCCAGTTACATGATCTATCTGACCCACCCGTATGTGATGGAGCCGGCGCAGAAGCTCCTGAGCCGCGTGGGAGGCTGGCTAGATCCCACCCGATTTGCCGGCGCCATGCTGGTGACCAGCGCCGCCGTGGCCGCCGGCGTGGCCGTGCATCTGGGTCTGGAAAAACCGATCTTGAATGTGCTCAAGCGCCCACTCGCTCGCACCAAGAAAGCGGCTGCACTCAAGCCGGCAAAAGTGGCGCCCATTCTAGTGGGCGAAAGGGCGTAACGCGGGGGCAGTTGGAGTGGTGGGCCCTCCAGGATTTGAACCTGGGACCAATGGATTATGAGTCCACTGCTCTAACCGCTGAGCTAAGGGCCCGTCGCAGGCCAATGTAGCACAGGACATGGATTTGCAACCCTCCCACTCTCCCCCTGGTTGAACCGTACGGAGTTGTAAGCGCTGCTGACTCCACTCCGCTCGATTCTTTTCCTCCTCTCGGTCGGAACCGAATGCGCCGCATTTCACAACTTGATGGTCTGCGCGGAATCGCTGTCCTTCTCGTCTTCGTCTATCACGCGTTGCATGTGCCGCTGTGCTGGGCCGGAGTGGACTTATTTTTCGTCCTCAGCGGATACCTGATCACCGGCATCCTGCTGCACTTGAAGGAGACCCGTTCCGCCGGCGGGTACTGGCGGCCTTTCTATGCCCGCCGCCTGCGGCGAATCGTGCCTCCGTATCTAGGATTCATCGCGGTTGTGAGTCTATTCTTCGCCGTGCCTTGGCGAAACATCTGGTATTGGTACTGCTTCGGCATAGCCAACATTGCGGGAGCATTCGGCAAGGACATTTTCCGTCCCTTCGTCCCGCTCTGGTCCCTTGCGGCTGAAGAGCAGTTCTACCTGGTATGGCCGCTCGTGGTTTTGCTGGCGAGCCCCAGGATTTTAAAACGAATTGCCATCGGGATAATCGTAGGTGCGCCGCTGCTGAGGATGCTGTTTACGCCGGTGTTCTCCAAACACACTCCCATCTACTGTCTCACTCCGTTTCGGGCAGATCTGCTCGCTTGTGGCGCGCTGATAGCAGTTTGCGGGGCGCCGGACCCGCAGTGGAACCTGCGCCGCCGGCGCGCGGCGGCGTACACGTTTGTTGCGGCGGGTAGCGTGCTGCTCGGCCTATCCGTACTGCATCGTTTCCGTCTGACGGCCAACAGTGTGCTGTTCAACGGGCTCGCCTATTCGCTGATCGTGGCCATCTTCGGCAGCGCTTTAATTCAAACTCTCACGCTCACTAAAGGACCCCTCCATGCCCTGCTGACCGCACGTCCGCTTCGCTTCATGGGAACAATCAGTTACACCTTCTACCTCTACCAGGCGCCAGTGATCCAGAAGATCGGAACCCGGGGGCACTCGCCTCTCGCGACCGCCACGGCGGCCTTCGCCGTTACCGGCCTGATCTCTGCCGTGTCGTGGCGCTTTTTCGAGTCTCCGATCCTGAAGTCAGGACTTAGAACTGACGGCCCCAAACTTTTCAGGCTCCCGCTTCCACCGCTACGAGCCCGCAAGCAACCCCTGCGTGAACGCGTAAGCAGTTGAATCTGCGGCCGCAACGGCACCTCTTTCATTCTGAAGGGCAAACATCGGAGTATGGCGAAAGCCGGTCTCGTTCCCGGCCCGCGGGAATCCCACGCGCGATTACCAAAGTTTGTCGGTGACATACGCAACTCATTGTCCTAAGTGGCCTTAGCGGTTAACACTGGATGGATTCCGGCTCGCTGGAAGGTCCCCGAGATCGAAGATCCGACGCTCGAATAAGCGCCGCGCCAAGAACCGCAGCGCAAAGATCGAAGATCGAAGATCAAGGAGTCGCACGGAGAAGTATGGCTGCCCGCTTACGGTGGAGAATATTGGGGCTCGGCGCTCGGCTGCTGGTCAGCGTCGTGGTTGTGCTGGGCTTTAGTGTCTTGATCGTCGGCACGATCAATCCTATCAGCCGTAACATCGCCGAATACATCTGCTATCTGCTGATCGTCCTGCTGGCGTCGCGCTTCAAGGTGGAGCTTCCCGAGGTCGCCGACACCATGTCGGTGAATTTTCTGTTCGTTCTGATCGGAGTGCTCGAGCTGAGCTTTACGGAAACTCTCACGCTCGGCTCGGTCGCGGTCCTGCTGCAGTCGTTTGACCGCGAGCGTCCGCGTCCGCTGCGAGTGACTTTCAATATCTGCGCCAGCGCCTGCGCCATTGCGCTCGCCTACACCGCCTATCGCTGGACGCCGGCCCACTGGAGCTTGGACGTGCGCCCGCTCCTTCTGGTGCTGGCCGCATCGGTTTATTTTCTGGTCACAACCGGGCTGACCGCGGCCGTGCTTTCCATGACCGAAGGCAGGTCGTTGCGCAGAATCTGGATTGAGTGCTATCTCTGGTCTTTCCCGTATTACCTGGTGGGCGCGGCCATTGCCGGAATGATTGGCTGGCTCAATCACGCTTTCCAATGGGAAACCTCGCTGCTTGCGCTGCCCGTGGTGTACCTCATCTATCGCTCCTATCGGCTTTACCTGGGCAAGCTGGACGGCGAAAAGCGCCACGTGGAAGAGATGGCCGACCTGCACATGCGCACCATCGAGGCGCTGGCGCTGGCGATTGAAGCCAAAGATCACACCACGCACGATCACTTGCAACGGGTGCGCGTGTACGCGATTGAGTTAGCCAAGGAACTCGGGCTGGATGCCGGCGACATCGAAGCTCTGCAGGCGGCTTCGCTTCTGCACGATATCGGCAAACTAGCCGTGCCCGAACACATCATCTCGAAGCCCGGCCGGCTCACGCCGGAAGAGTTCGAGAAGATGAAGATCCACCCGGTGGTGGGAGCGGAAATTCTCGAGCATGTGCGCTTTCCGTATCCCGTGGTGCCGATCGTGCGTGCCCACCATGAAAAATGGGATGGGACGGGGTATCCGAATGGGCTGAAAGGCGAAGAAATTCCTATCGGCGCGCGCATTCTTTCGGCGGTGGATTTTCTCGACGCGCTGGCTTCCGACCGGCAGTATCGCAAGGCGCTGCCGCTTGAAGAAGTCATTCGCCGCCTGGCAGCGGAATCGGGCAAGGCGTTTGATCCGAAGGTGGTCAGCATCCTGCAAAGCCGCTACAAGGACCTGGAACGTCACGTCAAAGCCGAATTCGATGAGGAAACGGGCTCGAAGCTTTCGACCGAGCTGATCGTAGAACGTGGTAGCGCTCCCGACGCCGGATTCGAGAGCAACACGGCGAAAGAGGGTCAGGAGACGAATTTTCTTTCTTCGATTGCGGCGGCGCGCCAGGAGGCGCAGACGCTTTTCGAGCTCAGCCAGGACCTGGGCGCTTCGCTCAGCCTGAGCGAAACCCTTTCGGTGTTCTCGGTAAAGCTGCGCCGCCTGGTTCCCTACGACGCCATCGCCATTTATGTGCGGCGCAACAACGAGCTCGTTCCCGAGTACGTGAATGGCGATAACTTCCGGCTGTTCTCGTCTTTGAGAATTCCACTTGGGCAGGGCCTTTCTGGTTGGGTCGCGCTGAATAAGAAGCCGATCATCAACGGCAATCCTTCGGTGGAACCGGGATACCTCAATGATCCCAAGAAGTTCAGCACGCTGCGCTCAGCGCTGGCGATTCCGCTGGAAGGCCTGGCCGGCGTGGTCGGCGTGCTGGCGCTGTACAAAGCCGAGCCGGACGCATTTACCTCCGACCATCTGCGCATTCTTCTGGCCATCAGTTCGAAGATGGCGCTGGCCATTGACAACGCCCTGAAATATCAGCAGGCCGAAAGTTCCGCCACGACCGATTACCTGACCGGCTTGCCCAACGCGCGCTCGCTGTTTCTGCAGCTGGATCGCGAACTGGCCCGCTGCAAGCGCTCCAACGATTCGCTCGTGGTCATGGTCTGCGACATGGATGGTTTCAAGCTGATCAACGACCGCTTCGGCCATCTCGAAGGCAATCGCGTGCTGCGTCTTTATGCGCAGGCCCTGAAGCATACCTGCCGCGAGTACGATTACGTCGCGCGCATGGGCGGAGATGAGTTTGTGGTCGTCGCGCCGGGCTTGACGGTTGAGGCCGCCATGAACAAAGCCCACAACCTGCGCGAGCTGGCCAAGCAGGCCGGGGTTGAAGTCTGCGGCGAAAACATTCTGTCGCTGAGCGCGGGTTTCGCTCTTTATCCCGAGGACGGCCAGGACGCCGAAGCTTTGCTGGCGGAAGCCGACCGGCGCATGTATCTGGAAAAACAGAAGCAGCCATTCCGCAAGAACCGGCGGCTTTATCCGCGCATCAAGTGCCGCATCACGATCGAGTTGCAGGCCGATGGCAGCGAGTCGTTAATTCTGGGCAACCTGACCGATATCAGCCAGGGCGGCTGCTTCATCGAAACCAGCGTGATTTTGGCCAAAGGCAGCACGCTCAACATCGGCTTCTCGATTGACGATGGAAAGCTGAATGCCACGGGCAGCGTGGTCCGCATTGACCCCGGATCAGGCCTGGCCATTCAATTCAGCGACATGAACCGCGAAGAGCGCAACCGCATCCAGCGCGTGATCGAATACGTGCAGAACGCCTCCACCATGTACGACAACAAGTACGTCGCGAAAATGCAGGAGCGCTTGGTGGTGAAGTAGCGGTTAGGATCGGGCGGAAGCCTGATCACATCCGGGATCAGGCTCCTTCTACGCAGCCCTTCACTTTTGATTTCGCCATTCGCTGAATTTCGGGATCATCGCCAAATCCTTCCAGCCAAAACACATCGGGCTCACGGCGAAACCAAGTCATCTGCCGTTTGGCGTAATTGCGATGTGCCTGCTGCGCCGCGCATAGCGCCGCTTCGTATGCAAGCTCGCCGCGAATCAGCTGTGCGGCCTGCTTGTAACCGGGCGCAGCGAGCGGCTGAGCCGTATTGCCGTGCTCTTTCAGCAAGCGGCGCGTTTCTTCGATCAGCCCAGTTTCGAACATCTGCCGCGCCCGCTCATTGAGCCGTCCGTAGAGCGCGCTTCGTTCCGGATTCAATCCCAGACGCAGGATGCGGAAGCCCTGCAACGGCTCGCGGCCGCGCTTCCAGGCCTCCGACATCGGCTGGCGCGCCGCGATGCAGACTTCGATGGCGCGAATCAGCTTGGGAGTGTCATGGGCGTGAATTTTCTCGGCGGCCGTTGGATCGAGCCGCCGCAGCATCCGATGCAGATAGCCTGAGCCTTTCTCCCCGGCACGTTCCCGCAATCGCTCGCGCAACTCTTCCGAGCGCGGCGGCCCGGGAAACAGTCCTTCGAGCAGCGCGCGCAAATAAAGGCCTGTGCCGCCCACGACAATCGGCAGCCGGCCCCGCGAACGGATCTCCTGCAGTATCGCCCGCGCCCGGCGCGCGTACTCGCCCGCGTTGATGAACCCTGTCGGCTCGACAATGTCAAGAAGATGGTGCGGGACGCGGGCGCGTTCCGCGACGCTCGGCTTGGCCGTACCGATCTCAAACTCGCGGTACATGGCGACCGAGTCGCAATTCACGATCTCGCCATAAAATTGCTCGGCCAGATTGAGCGAGAGCGCAGTCTTGCCGCTTCCCGTCGGCCCTAGGAGCACGATCAGCAAAGGTTGGGAGCGCACGTCAGCGGGCATTCCAGGCGATGTTGTGCCAGTAGCGCACGAGGATCACAACCAGCACGATCACTGCGATGATGAGAACGCCAGTCACTTCGAGAACAGCGACTCGGGACTTGGAATGTTGCCGATCGGGGCGCGGTTCAGGCTGGCGTTGCGGAGCGGATGCGGCCACTCAGACATTTTACCCGCAGGCAAATGCCGGGCCGGTCATTTCCGTTCATTCCGTGCGTTCATTCCGGAGTAACCTCACGCCGGGCGGGCAGAATGCTAAACTACGCTCCATCTGCCATTGGATCTCTCGCCGATGATGTGGTCACTCCCCAGAAGGAATGCAATGTCTTCGAAATTGTGTTGGGTCTTTGTGTTATGGGCTCTTTTCTGCGCAAGACCGTTGGCTGTGGCCCAGGCAGTTTCATCCGAAACCGCTCCGCCGCCCCAATCCGTGCTCGACGTGGACTGGCTCGACCGAAGCGTTGATCCCTGCAGCGACTTCTTTGCTTACTCCTGCGGCGGCTGGCTGAAAAAGAACCCGATTCCCGCCGACCAGACAAGCTGGAGCGTTTACTCCCAATTGCAGGATGAGAACAAGCTGCTGTTGCGGCAGATTCTGGAGCAGGCGGAGGCGCCATCGCCGAAGCGAAATGCCATCACCCAGAAAATCGGCGACTACTATGCCGCTTGTATGGATGAAAACGCAATCGAGGCCGTCGGCGCGAGACCGCTGCAGGCCGATCTGGCGCGCATCGCCGGCCTGCAATCCAAGTCGCAGATGGCTGATCTGGTCGGAGCACTTGCCGCCGATTCATTTCTTTTCAGCTTCCACTCGGTGCAGGACTTCAAAGATTCGACCCAGGTGATCGCCAATGCCGACCAGGGAGGATTGGGGCTTCCCGATCGCGACTATTACCTGAAACTGGACGCGAAATCGAGGAAGCTGCGCGCCGATTACGTGGCGCATGTTGAAAAGATGTTCGAGCTGTTGGGGGACTCACCGCCGGCAGCCAGGCGCGAGGCAAAAAGCGTGCTGCGCATTGAAACCGCCCTGGCCCGCGGCTCGATGAACCGCGTGGACCGCCGCAATCCGTACAAGCTGTATCACAAAATGAATGTGCCGGAATTCGAGGTGCTGACTCCGGATTTCCAGTGGACCGCTTATCTCACCCGAATTGGCCGGACGAATCTGCAGTCCGTGAACGTCACCTATCCCGAATTCTTCAAAGTGATGAACCGGGAGCTGAAGAGAGAGAACCTGAAAAACTGGCAGGCTTATCTGCGCTGGCACCTGGTGCATGCCAATGCTGCCTATCTTTCATCGCCCTTCGTGAATGCCAGCTTCGCTTTTTACGGAAAAGAGCTGCAGGGGGCGCAGGAGATTCAGCCGCGCTGGAAGCGCTGCGTCGGCTACGTGGACGATGACCTTGGCGAGGCGCTCGGACAGGCGTATGTAGAGAAATATTTCAGTCCTGAGGCGAAGCAGCGGGCGCTGCAAATGGTGCGGCAGATTGAAGACGCGATGCAGAGCGACATTGAGTCTTTGCCCTGGATGTCGGCTGAAACCAAGGCGCGGGCCCTCGAGAAATTGCGCGCCGTGAGCAACAAGATCGGATATCCGGATAAGTGGCGCGATTACAGCTCGCTCACGATTTCCCGCGACGACGAAATGGGCAATGTTGCGCGGGCGCGCGAATTTGAGTTTCATCGCGTTTTGAACAAGATCGGCAGGCCGGTGGACCGCGGCGAGTGGGAGATGACCCCGCCGACCGTCAACGCCTATTATTCGCCGCAGATGAATGACATCAACTTTCCCGCGGGAATTCTGCAGCCGCCGCTGTTCGATCCCGCGTCCGATGACGCGCCGAACTATGGCGACACTGGCGGCACCATCGGCCATGAACTGACGCACGGCTTTGACGACGAAGGGCGGCGCTTCGACGCGCAGGGCAATCTGCGCGACTGGTGGACCGCCGAGGATGCGCGGCAGTTTACCGACCGCGCCAGCTGCATCTCCGACCAGTATTCGCGCTACACCATCGTGGACAACATAAAGATCAACGGCAAGCTGACGCTTGGAGAAGACGTTGCCGATTTAGGCGGATTGATTCTTGCCTACATGGCGTGGCGGGAGCAGACCAAAGGGCAGCAACTGGAACCGATTCAGGGGTTCACCCCGGAGCAGCGCTTCTTCATCGGCTACGGGCAGAGCTGGTGCTCCAACACGCGAGAAGAAACGCAGCGCTTGTGGGCGACCATTGATCCGCATTCGCCGGATCGCTATCGTGCCAACGGCGTCGTCTCAAACTTGCCGGAGTTTCAGCAGGCCTTCCATTGCAAAGCGGGCGCGGCCATGGTGCGGAAGAATCAGTGCCGGGTGTGGTGAGAAGGTAGATCGAGTTGCGGTCGGGCAAGCGGGCGTTCTCGGAATCGTCGCTAACATTCAGAAAAGATGAGAGTTTAGTACGATTTCCACAGGTGTTCCACGTGGAACACTTGACTCGACTTAAGTCATTTATTTTCTACGACTTCCCGTTACGGGAAAACTCTCGCGGAAGCACCAGAGCTACTGAAAGTCAGACTTATCGGGATTGTAGAAGAAGTGAAAACGCAAGGCGAGATATTGGCCGCCGAATTCGGTGGGCAGCGGCGGAAACGGATTAGACGCGGTAATTCCGCCCCAGGCGGCGCGGTCGAGCGCCGTGTCTCCTGAGGTGCCGGCAAGGGTCATACCGGCAATGCGGCCATCTTTCATGATGGCAAACTCAATCGAAACCTTTCCCTTTTTCAACAGCGGCGCCATCGCCGACTCGGGAATGATGCGGTACCAGTTCTCCCGCACGTCGTGCACAACCCGGGCGAGGTAAGGACCGAAGTCCACACCCATGGTGTCACTCAATACATCGTATTGGCTGACGGCCCTGGGTGCCTGGCGGCTTCCGATTCCGAAGCCTCCGCCTTCGCCGCCATAAGAGCCGCGATTCGCCATGGCGGCCCGCGCGGCCTGCGCAATGGCTGAACCGGCGCTCAGCGGTGCCGTGTTAAAGCTGGGCGCCGGAGCTTGCTGCATGGGCTGCTGCAGTCTGGCGACCTGGTTCTGGCTTGGCGGCGCGGCGGCCGGCTCTGCCTGTTGCTGCGGGGCCATGTTTTGCGCCATGGCCGGCGCTGCCTGTGCTTGTTGCGGCGCAGCCGGAGCGGGAGGATTCGGCGCGCCGGGGCGAGAGCTGTCGAGGATCTTTCGCAGTTCCTCGCGGTTGAGTTGCGGGTTGCGCGAGGTCGCAATGCGGTCCTTGTCCGAAATGATGTTGGTGTTCGGACGCTTGGTCAGCTTCTGCTCGTCTGGCGGCAGCTCCAGGTAGGTGAGGTCTTTCTGCCGAAGCCAGTCGTTGGGTCCGACGACCAGCGTCTTGTGGGGAAAATAACGGGCAAACTTGGGTGAGTTGATGATCAGAATGACGACGATCAGGTGCACGACCAGCGACATCCAGAAAGCTTCGCGCTTGTGCGAGCGCGCCAGATCGTCCTGCAATTGCACCAGCAAGGCGGGGACGTCGTGCAACTCGCGGTAAGCCGATTCCCAGCGGCGGGCGTCGTAAAGGTCGCCTTCAGAGCGCTGCATGGGCCGAGGCGCCATGGAGCTCTTAGGCGGAATTTCAGTGGCTGGCATCGAACCCCGGGCCCTCACAGAATTAGACACGACCGGCTTGTACCGCGTTGCAGGCGGGCTGCGCCGGCGCATGCAAGCGGGCAAATTGCGGTCGTGAGATCTGGTTGGCGCTTCGCAGTCTCGACTGTTATTTTCGCATCTTTCCGAAGATTCTGCGAAAGGCTGAAGGTGCAAGCACTTAGGACTGCACCCAAAGCGTCAATGGAAAGCGTACATCGGATACCCGCCAGTCAATGTCAAGAAGTGTAAAACCGGGGCGGCTGAATCAGTTCACGCGCCCTGCATCTGTTCGAGTTTGGCCTTCTTAGTGTGTTTTCCGATGGCCGCGATCACATCGAGAGCAACCGCCAGCGCCTGTCTTCCCTGATCCAGCGGAACCAATGGTTGCGAACGCGCGCGCACCGCCTGCAGGAATGACTTTAGTTCCGCGTACAGAGGCTCTTCCGACAGCACCGCCGGACGAAAGACTTTGATCTGCGGATTTACCGAGGGCGTGGCCGATGCTTCAGTTTCGCCCACGCTGAAGACCAGAATGTCCTGGCGGCCGTAGTCGAGCGAAA
>Ga0335081_10000862_pt1 | contig 48894 bp, 43 predicted proteins | sample Lox_Sample_35_FD_206713 | JGI IMG/M metagenome (GOLD analysis project Ga0335081, IMG submission 206713) | Soil microbial communities from Loxahatchee National Wildlife Refuge, Florida, United States - Lox_Sample_3.5 | ecosystem: Environmental > Terrestrial > Soil > Wetlands | place: USA... | reverse complement strand
CCCGCGAGAGACGGCGCGGAGCGAGCGGCGCGCTGGCGGCGAACGAGCCACTCGGCGACGAGGAGATTCGGGACCCAGCAAAGCCAGGAGATGGTGATGTATGCCGGAGCGAACGCGAAGTGCGCAATGAAACTCAGCGGGAGATAGATTCGCAACGTGACGGCAGCGAGCGTGAGCGCGAAATTGCGGGTCATCCAATCGCGATGCGATTGGACTCCGCCCTGGCGAATGCGGACGTAGGCCATCAGGCCGGTGGCAAACCAAAGAACGGCCAAGATGCCAAAGCCGAGGTGAGTCGGAAGACCTTGCTCCGAGAAAAGAGCGAGGCCGAAGCCAGCGATTGATCCAAGCGCGACTCCGGCAAGGTAGATGCGGCCGAACCAGCGATGAAGGCCGAGGGCGCGAGCGCGGAGGCGGTCGGAAAACTGCCAAGGGCCAAAGAGCAGGGCGATGCTGCCGCCGGATACGTGTCCGATGAGGAGGCGGAAATGTTCGCCGAAGTGGCCTCGCGGACGAAGGAAGAAATACTGCATGGCGTAGAAGGCGATTGCCGCGCAGGCGAAAGTCGTAAGGCAGCGCAACCAAGGCAGGTGCGTGGCTTGGTGATCACCGGGCAGTTGTGAGCCGAACGGCCGGCCTATGGGCGTGGATGCGGAAGTCATGCGATTCCCTGTTTTGACTACGGTACGAAGATTCGGCGCGCTTAGTTCCGTACGCGCCCGCTCCGGTTTGCCGAGTCAGCAGGGGTTTCCTACGACTGAGGCGGGCTGGGTGCGCTAGCAGAGCCGGCGACTTCCGGGCGCACAGCTAGAGGATAAGGGACGACGACTCGGCGTAACATAGCATCGCAGTAAGCCCCGCGATAGCTAAGCGGGATGATTGCGTCCGTTATTTGGTCGCTGCGGTAGAACAAGGCGGCAGGGTGTGCTGGAAAACGAGGAAAAGTTCGGGGGATTTTTGGACCAGGCGCAATTCGACCTCCCGTTTCCCGCGCGGCGGCTCCGGCAACTCAATCTGCATCTTGTTGAGATCGGCGATAAAGCGAGCCTGCCAGTCAATCTCAGTGGCCGAACGGGTCTTTTTGCCAGCGTCATCACGCAGATTTTCGGTGAAAGGGAGCCCGTCGAGATGCACTCGGCTCAAGAATAGAACGACCGGGGAGCCCCCGGTGAACGTAATCATGTCCGGCAGGTTGTCGCCAACACCAAAGTCGACTCCAAGCCATTTGATCCGCATACCAAACACCCGAATTCCGAGCCGAATCAGTTCATCATCCAGTTCGCCCCACTTGATCTGGCTCGCATGGTCCACCCCATCTGAGATTACGTACAGACTGTCGCCCTCCTGTGCTGTTCCGAATGCTGACTTCCCCTGATGCAGCGCGTCGAACAGAGCAGTACTGCCCTTGGGTGTCCTCGCAAGATCTTGGTCGTCGCGAAAGCTCTGGAGTTGTTTACGAACGGAATCGCGATCGGTTGTGAATATAGGTGTGACAGGCGGTCGCTTGGCGAACACCATAACCCCGACGTATGTACCCTGTGGCAGGTCGTCTAGGAGTTCGTCTGCGACGTCGGAATCAAACGCGTGAGTGCTTTGCAAGTTGCCGCTGGCGTCCATGAGAATTAGCACCCGGCGCGGGCCAGGACTCGGTGTGATTGAAATTATTCGAACGGGCTTGCCTCGATAAGTCACCACGAATTGAGACGGGCTCAAATCGGCGACGGGTTGGCCTAGGTGATTGAGCAAGCTGAACTGAATTGTGTGGCGAAGGCAGCTATCGTCCTGACCGCGCGCGGTGGGAATATTGAAAAGAAATGCGCAAATCAGCAGAAGTGGCTGCGCGCACTTTGCTACAGGATACATGGGAGATTTCTTAGTTGGAATATACGTATCCCCTGAAGTAGTCAAGCGAATTGCGGCGTGGGAGCGCGGTCGAGCAATTGTTCGTCGGAAGGACGCGTCGGTATGCATTTTGGTCGCGCTTCAAATTCGTGTTAACACCAGGACCTGGCAACTGTGCCCATCCGGTGGGCTCAGACGCGGTGCCATTTCTAAAATGGCGACAAGGTCCCGATTGGCGGGCTTTACCGGAAACTTGGGATGCTCTGGTGCCCCCAGGTTTCTTGACCCATCCGGGCAGGTCGACTAAACTAACCGTTTGACTTGCGCTTGAGATTCGTTCCCGAGCCCGGGGAACCGGCGGCAGGCAAGCGGTTCTTGCGCGGCATGCGTCCCGGTGGGCCGGGGCGACACACAGGACAAGCAGAGGAGAAACATCGTTGCCGAAACGGACGTATCAACCTCATGTGCGCCGCCGTCACAAGAAGCACGGCTTTCGCGCACGCATGAAGAGTCAAGGTGGACGGAAGGTCCTTGCGCAACGACGCAAGAAAGGGCGCCATAGCCTCACGCGCGTTTGACGCGGCGCGGCAAGGGTTTCCGCGCGCCTGCCGGCTGGTGCACCGGGCCGAATTCGACGCGGTGTACAGCGAGGGGCGACGGCGGACAAGCCGCGAATTTACCGTTTTTCTTCGCCCCAATGGCCTCGAACTCAGCCGGTTCGGATGGAGCATCAAGAAGGCGCTGGGAAACGCGGTCCGGCGCAACCGAATCCGGCGCCGCTTGCGCGAAATTCTAAGGCTGCACCGACGGGAGATTTCTTCGGGATGGGACATTGTCATACATCCGCGCAGCTCGACGGCGAAAGCGCAGTTTCCGGCGCTGACGCAAGAGCTGCTCAAGCTGCTGCCGCGCACGGCAACGCCGCCGAATCCGGGCGCCGCGACGCCGAGTTGAACAAGCGCGCGCAATCACCTGGCTCTTGGGTGCTGCTGGCGTTCGTGCGCTTCTACATCGTGTTTCTCTCTCCGTTTTTTGGCGGCGCTTGCAAATTTTATCCGTCGTGCTCGAACTACGCGCGGGAAGCGATTGCAATGCATGGCGCGCGGCGGGGGATGGCGCTGGCGGCGAAGCGGTTGCTGCGCTGCCGCCCGTTTACAAAGGGCGGGTTCGATCCCGTGCCGGAGCCGGAAGAGTACGGAGGTTCTCCTCGTTGGCGCGATTCCGCTGACACTTGGCCGGCATTCCTGCCGGATACAAGACCTCAGCCACCCAAGGGACGGAAATTGTGAGCGACCTCTCCGACCAGTCCCGCGGGATCATTTTCGTTATCGCCGCTCTTGCGATTCTTTTTCTTTGGTCCCATTTTTTCCCTCAGCCAGTTCCACCTCCGCAAAAGCCGACTCAGCCAACGCAGGCGGCAGCGCCGTCGCAATCGGGAGCGGAGAAGACTGAGACGCCACCGGGTGCGACCGCCGCGGCTGCGAAGCGCGGCAGCATTTCCGTGATTCGCGCGACGGCGGAGAAGGCGATCGTGGTGGAAAGCCCTCTTTATCGCGTCGAACTCTCGAATCGCGGCGGCGTGGTTCGAAGCTGGAAACTGAAGAAATACCTCGACGATCAGAAGCCGCCGAAGCCTCTTGATTTGGTGAATCCGGATTCCTCGCAGCAGCTTGGCTGGCCGTTCTCGCTGACGCTGCCGGACGCACAAGCAGAGTCGCTAGCCAACACCGAGTTCTACCAGGTTTCAGTGGCGGCGGGCGGAGGAGGATCCCCGGCGGACCAGGCGCAGCTCGAAGCCCCGGTCAGCATCAGCTTCCATTTCAGCGACGGGCATCTCGACGTCACGAAGAGGCTCGATTTCAACCAGGACTATCAGACGACGGTGGAGGTGTCCGTCTCGCTGGACGGCAAGCCGCTGCCGGCGGGAATTGCGTGGCGAGGGGGATTCGGCGACAGGGCGGTCTACAAGGCGTCGCAGCTGCTCACTGTTTTTTACAAGCAGAACGGCAAACTGACCCTGCTGCAATACAAGAACCTGGGCGTCAAGGACAATCAAAGCCAGCCCGCGCTGGTGACGGGGCCGCTCGAATTTGCGGGCATCGAAGACCAGTTTTTCGCCGCTGCGTTCATTCCCGACGGGATGGCCGAACTCTCGCTGTGGGATTCGACGCAGAACCACAACATCGTGGTCGACGGCAAACCGGAAACGGAGCCGGTGGCGGAAATGGCGGCTGGAGACGCGCGCGGCGAACCCCTGCGGATGCGTTTGTACGTCGGGCCAAAGGACCTCGCGCTTCTGAGCCGCGTGCAGCCCAATCTCGAACAGCTCGTGAACTTCGGTTGGACCGGCGTGATCGCGAAACCGCTGCTGTTTGTCCTGCAATGGGTCCATCGATACGTTCCGAACTACGGCTGGGCGATCATCGCGCTGACGCTCATCATCAACTTCGCCTTGTTCCCGCTGAAGATGAAGAGCTGGCGGTCGATGCAGAAGATGCAGAAAGTGGGGCCGGAAATCCGGTCGATCCAGGACCGCTACAAGAAGTATTCGATGAGCGATCCGCGCAAGCGGAAGATGAACGAGGAAATCATGGCGATTTACCAGCGGGAGGGTATCAACCCGATGGGAAGCTGCCTGCCTATGGTTTTCCAGATGCCGATCTGGTGGGCGCTCTGGCGCGTGCTCAACGGCGCGATCGAGCTTCGTCACGCGCCATGGCTCGGCTGGATCCACGACCTATCGGCAAAAGACCCGTATTACATTTTGCCGATCCTGATGGCGATCACGATGTACCTGATGACCAAGATGACGCCGCAGACAACGGTCGATCCGGCGCAGCAGAAAATGATGAACCTGATGCCGCTGATGTTCGCGGCGTTTTTCTTCACGCTCTCGAGCGGCTTGAACTTGTACATGTTTACAAGCAACCTGGTGGGCGTCGGCCAGCAGTACTATCTGAACCGCACGCAACCGCTTCCCGCGAAGGGGAAGTTCAAGAAGAAGACCGAATGAGCGACGGAAGAGCCCACGCTTCGAAGAAACCGCCCATCAAGGTGCGGCCGCAGAACGCAGCGCCGCTCGACCGCCAGCGCGCGGCCGAGGAACTGAAGCGTCTCCTCGATCTGGCGCTGCGCGAGATGAAACTCGAACTGGAGTATGAGATTTCGTCTGAGCCGGCGCCCGAGGGTGAACGCGAAGATGCGGACCTAACAGTGCGATTCCGCGGCGCGGATGAGGAACTTCTTTTATCGCACAATGGAGAGCTGCTGCTGGCGCTCGAATATCTGGCGCATCGGTGGCTCCGGCTGGAGCCCGTGATGCACGATCGCGTGCGATTCGATTGCGGCGAGTACCGCGCGACGCGGCTAGAAGAATTGAAGCTGTCCGCGCGCGTGGCCGCGCAGCGAGTGCGCGAGACGGGACAGCCCTTTCGTTTCAACCCCATGTCGCCGCGCGACCGCCGCCTGATTCACCTTGAGCTCAACGGCGCGCCGGGAGTTCGCACCGTGAGCGAAGGCTCCGGCGATCACCGCCAGTTAGTGGTTTATCCCGCCACACACACGAAGAAATAGCGACACACCCACGAAGACTGCTCCGGGAAACGTCGCAGGTCTAAAGCTGCACGATGTGACCTTCCTTGCCGACGTTGAAACATTCGGTTGCGCCGATGCGATCGCGCAGACCGGCCGTTTCGTGAATGTGGCCGCAGAACAGAAATGCGGGCTGAACGCGTTCGACCCATTCGCGCAACGCCGGGCTGCCGGCGTGCCTGCCAGGAGCGAACTCGTCGAGCTTCGTGTCGCGCGGCGGAAAATGGACAACAAGATAGAGCGGCCGCTTGCCTTCGAACATCGTGAGCGCGCCGGCGATTTCGTCTTCCGAATATTCGCCGGGCGTGTTGAACGGAGTGATGTTGCTATAACCGAGGCCGGCCCAGTACGTCGGGCCCGCTGACGATTCGAGCGCACGCACTTGGCGGTGGAAATCGACAAAGCCGAACCGCTGGCACAACGAGCGCGCCTGTTCGTGACTTTCGTGATTTCCAGGGAGCAGCCAGAGGCGCTCGCCGAAGGGCCGCAACACTTCGCCGCACCGTTCGAGGCTGCGTCCGAAAGTCGAGAGATCGCCGGCGGCAATGTAAACGTCGGCAGGCTGCGCCATCACGCGCTCGAGGGCGCGGATGTCTCCGTGGATGTCGCTAAAAACGAGTACCTTCATCGCGCCCCATCCGCAGGCTTCGGCCTAACGCTTCTCATGTTGCGCAACAGCATTCCGTTTGTCAGCCAACCTTCTTCGACCACGTTGCCGGATGAATCGAAGACCACGCCGTATGTGAAGGGTTGCGGGCCTTGTCGCCGGCGGCTGACAAACCGGTTTTCGCCGAATTCAACGATGTGATCGCTGCCCTCGGTGAGCGATTGAATCAACGGAAAGCGGGCAAAAGTCCAATACAGACGAACTTCGGGCAGCTCCAGGGCGCGTGCGGTGAAGACGTCCGGCGAAGAATCTGGACTGAAGTGAAACACCGGGGGACTGGAATCGCGAAGATCGAAGCGAGCGGCGTAGACGCCGTCCGGCGTTCGAATCGCGTCGCCCCATTGGAGCAGCGACGGAGGTACAGGCAAGGCGCCAATGCGAACCACCGCGATGTGATTCGCCGCAGCAAAATCCTCCACGCGGCGCATCGCGGCGTGGTGGGCAATGCCACAGGCGAGAAGATATGCAATCGCCGCGTAAAGGGCCGCCTGACACCAGGCAGAGCGCGTTACGCCAAAGCCCCAACCGCGGACCGCCGGGAGAAAAAACAAAATGGCCATAACGACGGATGCGACCGCAACCACCCAAAGATGAAATGCAACGGCGAACGCCATAGCGATCCGCCACACGCCGACGGCAGCGGCAGTGAACACAATCCACATCGACACGGCGCGGAGCGGGGCCTTCGCGCGCTCGCTGTAAATCCAAGCGGCGATCTGAGGCAACAGCAGAATCGACGTGAACGAGAAGTCGACGATGAAGAGCAGGTCCCACGCGACGCGGGTCGATGAGAGCGGCATCCACATTCGGGTGCCGAACGACGTCATGCCGTCGAGAACGATGTGGCTCGCGATTCCGATGGCGTAAATAAACGTCAACTTCCCAAAAGAGGGCGCCTCGAATTTGTAACGGCGCGCAACCCACCGCGTCAGCCACGCGAGCAGCACGGCGAAGAACGGCAAGCCTACGAACGAATGCGTGATCGCGCGGTGATATCTGACAATGGCGAGAGGGTCGCGCGAAATGGCGTCGGCGAAAACATCAACGTCTGGAAAAACTGCGCCGAGCACCATCGCGGCGATCGAGACGCGCGCTTCACGTTTCGAAAAATACGCCTTGCCAAGCAGAGCGCCCGTGATTCCGTGGGTTATCGGATCCATGAAAGAGGTGAAAAAGCGAGAGTGTACACGATTCGGCGGAAATCAGGAGATTTCTATCAGCGGCGAGCGCTTGTCGACAACGGCCCCAATCACGCGCGCGGGGACGCCGCGGCGCTCGAACGCAGGCATCGCGGCGTCCGCAGCCGCCGGGGCGAGCGACACAAGCAGGCCGCCTGAGGTTTGCGGGTCGTAAAGCAGCGCACGGAACTCCTCTGGGACGCTGGCGGAAAAGCCGACGCAGCCTTCGACGAACTCAAGGTTGTTCTTCAGGCCGCCCGAAAAGAATTTCGCGCGTGCGGCGTCGATCGCGCCGGGGAGGTATGCGATGCGGGTGGGGTCGATTTGCATCGAAACGCGGCTGCCGACGGCCATCTCGCGAGCGTGTCCGAGCAGGCCGAAACCGGTAACATCCGTGACCGCGTGAATCGAAGAGTTGCCATCGTCCGCCACTTCGATCTCGTGCAGCGCGTCGGCGGCGTCGCGATTCAGGCGCGTCATCGACGCTGTGGACGCGGCCACCCAAGGTTCCTCAGCCTTGCCCTGTTTGAGTGCGGTCGAAATCACGCCGGTACCGACGGGCTTGGTAAGGATCAGGACATCGCCGGGTTTAGCGCCGACGTTCCGCCAGATATGCTGCGGATGAATCAAGCCAGTCACCGCGTAACCGAACTTCAGCTCGTCGTCCCGAATCGAGTGGCCGCCCACCAGCGTGCATCCGGCTTCGTTCATCTTGTCCAGGCCGCCGCGAAGAATCTGTTCGAGCGTGTCGGGTGCACCCGCAGCGGGGAAGCCAAGCACCGAGAGAGACGAGATCGGCCGGCCGCCCATGGCATAGACGTCGCTCAAGGAGTTCGCGGCAGCAATCTGGCCGAAGACGTAGGGGTCGTCCGCGATGGGCGTAAAGAAATCAACCGTCTGAACCAGAGCGATCTCATCGGTGAGCCGGTAGACGCCGGCGTCGTCGCTGGTTTCGAAGCCGACCAGGAGATTGGGGTCCGTGGGCGGCGGAAACCGCTTCAAGACCGAGTCCAGCAGACTGGGACTCATTTTCGCTGCGCAGCCGGCCGCCTTCACTGCCTGCGTCAGGCGAACAGAGCTTTCCGCCACGGGAATTCTCCTAAATGCCAACTGGTGATTATAGCGCCCTGCGACCCTCGTGCGGCCCCCTAGGCGTGCGCCGCGGCGGAACGGATGACAATTGTTACGGGCTTTGCGGATTCTCTCGGTGCGAGCACATGACAATTACCGTCAAAGATGCCGCCTGGTTCGATGATCAGACAGGGAGTGTGAATCTCGCCTGCCACGACGGCCTTTGTGTGAATCTCGACTCTCGTCCGCGCACGGATGGTGCCATCGAACCGGCCGGCAATGATCGCCGAGCCGCAGGTCATCTGCCCTTCAACCAAGGCGTGCTCGCCCAAGATCAGGGTGTCCTCCGAAACGAGGTCGCCCTTCATGCGACAATCCACACGAAACGTCCCGGGCGATTCGAGCTTCCCTTCCAGGCGAACCCCGTCCTCGAGAAACCCGCTCCAATCACCGGAAGGCTGACGTTTACGGTCAAAAAAGCCAAGAGGCATTTTGAGAGCCCTTCATGCTATCTGTGTAGTTATACTATCCCTATTCATTGCATGAGGATGTCGTACAGGCGCGTCAAATCACTATCTGTATAGTATTCAAAGATGAGTTGACCGGGCTTCTTCATGTGGGCGGGATGGATTACTACGCGAGTCCCGTATTCCCGCTGTAGCTCCTCGACTGCCGCCTTCGTGTTGGGGTCAATTTGGCGGGGCGGCTGCGCGCGGTGCCCGGGTTTGGCGAGACGAGCGGTTAGTCGCTCGACCTGGCGCACAGTCATGCCGGTGCGCGCGACCTTGCGTGCGAGGGCGATGCGCTCGTTGGTGTCACCGACGGCAAGGAGAGCGCGTGCGTGGCCGGCGGTGATGCGAGTCTCCTCGAGGAGTTCCTGAATGGGTTCTTCAAGACGCAGGAGGCGCACGGAGTTCGCGATCGTGGCTCGGTCTTTGCCCGTACGCTCGGCAACCTGTTCTTGCGTCAGCGCGAATTCGTCGATCAGGCGCTGAAAAGCGCGCGCCTGCTCCATCGGATTGAGATCCTCGCGCTGGAGGTTCTCGACGAGGGTCATCTCGAGGGCCAGCTCTTCGGGCACGTCGCGGATAACGACAGGGACGCGCTGCAGGCCAGCTCGTTGCGCGGCCCGCCAGCGACGTTCGCCGGCGATCAGCTGGTATCTCGCGCCAAATCCGCGAACGACCAGAGGCTGGACGATGCCGCTCGCCCGAATGGAGCGGGCCAGCTCGTCGAGGGCCTCTTCGCGAAAACGGGTGCGGGGCTGGTAGGGGCTGGGATCGATCAGGTCGATATCGACCTGGAGCATGCCGCTACTGGGTGCGAGGGCCGGCGCCGCCGCCGCTGCTGCTCCCGCTCCCGGGGCCGGTACCTGCTGCTGCGGCCGAGGCGCTGGCTCCGGTTCCCGGATCAGCGCGCTCAGACCCTTGCCCAACGCGTTTCTGGTCATTGGCGATAACCTCCTTGGCGAGCTGGATGTAAGCCTCCGCTCCTCTACTATGTATGTCGTAGAATATGACTGGCATCCCGTGGCTAGGAGCCTCGGCTAGACGGACGTTCCTAGGTATGACCGACTCGAATACCTGGGAGCCGAAGAAGCTCCGGAGGTCAGCCGCAACCTGCTTCGAGAGCGTCGTCCGGTCGTCATACATCGTGAGGAGAATGCCCTCTATTGCGAGGGATGGATTGATTGTCCGGCGGAGCCGCATGAGCGTGTCCAGAAGCTCTGAAACGCCTTCAAGGGCGAGGTACTCACACTGGATCGGCACTAAGACGGAGTCGCTCGCTGCCAGAGCATTCAAAGTCAGGAGATCGAGTGCCGGCGGGCAGTCGATCAGGACATAGGCATACTTGTCGCGGATGTGCTGGATTGCCGCCTTGAGGCGGTATTCCCGATGGTCGACCGATACGAGCTCTACGGCGGCACCGACGAGGTTTTTGTCTGAGGGGATCAGCTCAAGGCCCTCGACTTGGGCGTCAATGGTTATTCGCTCGATGGGCTCGCCTAGGATGAGGGTCTGGTAGAGCGTTCGGCGAGCCGGATCTTTGGGGAAACCGAGGGCACTGGTAGTGTTCGCTTGGGGATCGCAGTCGATGATTAGGGTTGGCTTTTCGGAGGCGGCGAGAGAGGCGCCAAGGTTGACAGCTGTAGTTGTCTTGCCGACGCCCCCTTTTTGGTTGGCGATCGCGATGACCCGCGCCAAATCTGCCCCCAGGATGAAAGTGGAATGTAGCAGAGGGTTCCGGTGGCTTGCAAGATGTTTCACGTGGAACAATTTGATCGGCGCGCCATGGATCGGCACTGAGCCAGAGGACACTCGCTCGAAATGTTCCACGTGGAACAAATTCAATCGGACGGCCCGTCATCATCGCGATTTGGGGCCTGCTGAAGAACGCGAACCGACCAGAAGCGACCGTCTCTCCGTTCCCGGGATTCTTGTTGGAGGGAGCCAAATCCAGTCTGAACTCTTCGAGACGTCGCGGGCGTCATCCTCGCCGAGCCAAAGAACGAGGTTGCCATTCGAGTTCAATCTCGGCGCAGCCCAGGCAAGAAGTTCCCGAAATCGTCCAATCGCTCTCGCAGTTACGAAATCGAACCCTGCCTCTGTTGACGACAAATCCTCCGCGCGCCCGCGAAGAACGCGGACGTTGTGCAGTTGCAAAATTCGCTGCACTTCCAAGAGAAACGCCGCCTTCTTGGTGTTCGACTCGATCAAACTGACATCCAAGGCGGGTGCGAACAAGGCGAGCGGGAGACCAGGGAATCCGGCACCGGAACCAAAGTCGGCGAGCCGACCATTTTGAATCAGAACAGTAGACGCGGCAAATACGCTCTCGCCAAAGTGAAATCGGAGAATCTCCTCAGGAGAGGTAACCGTGGTAAGCGAAACGCGCTGGTTCCAGCGAAGCAGGAGGTCCGTGTAAGCACGAATGGCATGGCAGACGGTGGCGTCCGGAGTGGCGCCATATGGCGCCAAAGCCTCCCGAATTCGGTCGTCGGTCAGGAGGTGCCCTCCACTCGCCGTCATGACGGATTGTCTTCCGCCGAAGCCGCAGGCGAGACTGGATCGGCGGGTTGAGCGGCGAGCGCAGCACGCAGCCGCCCCGGCGCAAGCAGACCCACCGTCAGATCTGCGACGAAGTGAGCCGATATCGTCGGAAGCAAGCTCCCGGTCCAGAATCGAACGGATGCGAAAACCACGCCTACGAGGAACGTGGAAAGCAGGCCCCTTCCGCCCTGGTAGAGATGGGCGAACGCGAAGAAGACCGAGGAGACGACGATGCCCCACATCAGTGAGTCCGGGCCGAATTCTTGGGCGACATGCTGCACAAAGCCCCGATAGATCAATTCCTCGCAGACAGCTACCGTGCACACGAGGGCAAAGAACACCAGCCGCTCGGCCCCATCTTGGGGAAACACCTTGAGGGCGAGCTGAGGAAGAAGTCCTTTTATTCCAGCGGGGTGCGTGGCGAGTCGCCGGATGCTGAAGATCTGGTTCACGAAGATGAGTAAGGAAAGAAGGATCGCGATAGCGGCCGTGAGAGCCGGGCGCGGGATCGAAAGTCCAAGTTCCGGCGCTCGCCAACCGTGGGCGGTAGCCCTCCAAAGGATGACAGCTGCTATTGTAATCTGTGAGGCAATAGTCGATGAGTAAATCGAGAGTCGGTCTATTTTCGTGGTTGCGGGTAATTGCATGAGTTGGCGGACGCGCCGACGCCCAGCCAACGGAACAGCAGCCCCGAGAACCACGAGAATGAGTGCGAAATCCCAGTGCATTTTCTCACTCGATAGAACCATTTTCGCGCGGCCGGAGCAAGGATGAACTCCTGTTGACACTCAAGGATGAGCCGCCGTATCGTTCGAAGCTCGATTGGAGATGGATTCGTGAAGATATTGGTGATCGGCGGCGGGGGTCGCGAACACGCACTGGTTTGGAAGTTCCGGCAGAGCCCGTTGGTTGAAAAGGTGTGGTGCGCGCCAGGCAACGGGGGCATTTCCGACGACGCGGAATGCGTGCCGCTCGACGTGAAGGAGGTGGCGGCTGCGGCGGACTTGGCGGAGAAGCTCGGGGTGGACCTCACCGTCGTCGGACCGGAATTGCCGCTGGTGCTGGGTATCGCGGACGAATTCGCGAAGCGCGGGCTGATGGTCCTGGGGCCGACTCGGGACGGAGCGCAGCTCGAAGGCAGCAAAGTGTTCGCAAAGAGGTTCATGGAGCGACATAAGATTCCGACCGCCGCGGTTTACGGCATTTTCGACTCGCCTGTGGACGTGTATGCAGAACTCTGCGAAGTTGATTGGCCCCTCGTAATTAAGGCCGACGGGCTGTGCGGCGGGAAAGGAGTCCTCGTAACCTCGTCCCCTGACGAGGCGACCGCGTTCGTCGACCGGGTGATGGACGCCCGCGAGTTCGGGGACGCCGGCAAGCAGGTTCTGCTGGAGGAGGGCCTTCGGGGGCAGGAGCTCTCGTACATCATCCTCACGGACGGAGAGAATTTTATCTCGATGGCGCCGACGCGAGACCACAAGCGAGCGTTTGATAACGATGAGGGACCCAACACGGGCGGCATGGGCGCTTATTCGAGCAATGATCTCCTTCCAGCTGGCTTGGAAGCTGCAATCGTTGAAACCGTCGTTCGCCCGACATTGAAGGGACTCAGGGCAGACGGAATCTCCTACCATGGCTTTCTTTATTTTGGCCTGATGCTCACCGCCGATGGTCCCAAGGTCCTCGAGTTTAATTGCCGGCTGGGCGATCCGGAAACGCAGGCGATTGTCTTGCGGGTGGAGTTCGATTTGGCCGAGGCATGCCTCGCCGCAGCGGGTGGCCAGCTAAGTACCGTGAAGCCCAAGTGGTCACCATCCGCCAGCGTATGCGTGGTCATTGCGTCCGAGGGGTACCCCGGAAATCCCAAGACAGGCTTGCCGATCGAGGGTCTTGACCAGGTTCCACAAGGATCGGATATTAAGGTTTTCCATGGCGGGACAACCCGAAAAGGGAGATTCACCTACACAAGTAGTGGCAGAGTCCTTTCAGTTTCCGCGCTAGGCACTGATCTCGCGAACGCTCGCGCGCGTTCCTACGACGTTGCTAGTACTATTAGAATTCCAGGGTCCTTTCATCGGAGTGACATTGCCGCGGCTGGAACCGTAAAGGGGCGAGGGGCGGCGTGAGGTGAGAAAGGGGCGCGGGAGACGAGGCGCTTAGCTTGAGAGCGGGAGGACGTACGGTGGCGAAGGGACGAGGCGGGACCGCGGCGTTGGTTGGGATTGTGATGGGCTCGGACAGCGACTATGCGGTGATGAGCGAGAGCGGGAAGACGCTCGAGAAGTTCGGGATTCCGTATGAAATGGAGGTCCTCTCCGCGCACAGGACACCGAAGCGAGCGCACGAATACGCGAGTTCGGCGGTGGCGCGTGGATTGAAGGTAGTGATTGCCGCAGCTGGTGCGGCGGCGCACCTGGCGGGGGTGATGGCGGCCAGCACGACGCTGCCGGTGATCGGCGTTCCGATGGCGACGAGCAGCCTGAAGGGACTCGATGCCCTGCTGGCAACAGTCCAAATGCCCGCAGGCATTCCCGTCGGCACGATGGCGATTGACAAAGCGGGAGCCGTCAATGCGGCGATCTTTGCCGCCCAAATCCTGGGAGTCTCGGACCCGGAAATGGCCAAGAAGCTTGTGGCACACAAGGAAGATCTTGCGCGGTCGGTGGCGGAGAAGAATGCCCGGCTGCAGGAAGAGCTCGCTCAAAAAAAGAAGTAGTCCAAGCGGTGCAGCCTCCCGAATTGACGCGAGCACCAATCCACCCGAAGAGCTTAATTTGGCTGTTTGATCAGGGACGGCGCATCCGCAGGCCGTTCTTGGTTCTTGGCTTGGCCGGGCCGCTTCGGCTCGGGAGGAGGAGCCAGGACCCAGGCAAAACCCGACTCCGCGCCGATTGTTGCGAAGGTTTGGCGAGCGTTCGGGGGCACGATAGCGGCAAGAGCAGCGCGAAGGAATTGGGTGGCATCCTCCGACTTGATTTTCTTGCTGTCCCCTTCCAGAAAGCGGCTTGCGACTTCCCCCATCCTGGGATCGGAGGCGATTAGCTTCTCGAGGCGCGGATCCTTTTGGCGCAGAAGGTCGAGCAGCGAAGGCGGAGGATTTTCGGGCGGATAGGCAAACTCGACCAGCGTGTGTGGCTGGCCCTTCTGGGGTGGCCAGAACTGCAGATATTTCGGCCTTAGTACACGGGTATCCCAGAAATCCCCCCGCTCCTGTTGCTGCTCGATGTCGTAGGTGACCTGCCAGACTTCGGCCCCATAGCCCACGAGATAATCGGCGATGACGAGTTGCGTGAGCGGCTCATCGGACGGTTGGTCGATCTTGCTGTGGAGGTCGCGCGCGACGCTGTTCAATCGTTCCATTACGCCCTGGCCAATCACTTCGATATCGGAAGCTTCGCTACCGGCTTCGGCCTGCCCGAGGCGAGGGCCGCTGCTGACGAGATGGCCGCGCAGGCGCGGCAACTCTGCGTCAATGCGAGCGAGATCCTGCTGGGACGAGGGAGAAAACCAATCCACGGCTCCCATGGTCACGGCAAGCCGTTCGGAACTGAGCTTAACGGGAATCGGCGGGCGAGTTTGGGCCTCGATGGGGTTCTCAACCGTCGCGACGAGAATGGCATCCTTCACGACTGCGACTACGACGCGGCCCGCCGCGAGGTTGGCGACAATCTCTTCGCGAGGAACATCTGGGGTCTGTTGAGCGAATGCGATGGATGCAAGGACCATCGCCACAGCGAACGGCCCGAGGCGCACCAAGATGGACCACCGGGATTGCTCGACGGAATGAGGCTGCCAAGGAAGTGAGAATTGGTTGCGAGGCCTCATGTTGCGCTCAGTTTCCCGCGGCTTTTGCATGCTTACCGGCGATCGCCTGAACGGCGGTGATGGCGATGACGTCGGCAACGTCGTCTGCCGAGCAGCCGCGTGACACGGTGTTGGCGGGCAAGGCCAAGCCTTGCAGGATCGGCCCAAGTGCCGCCGCGCCCGCGAGCTGCTGGACCAAGTTAGAGGCGATGTTTCCAGAGTCGAGGTCCGGGAAAATCAGGACGTTCGCACGGCCCGCGACGGGAGATCCGGGCGCCTGCGAGGCGGCGATGGAATTCACGAGCGCGGCGTCTGCCTGAAGCTCTCCATCGATGGCGAGGTCGGGACGGCGAGCGTTCGCGATGCGCAGCGCTTCGCGAATCTTGTTGATTCGGGCGTGCGACGCTGAGCCTTTGGTCGAGAACGAAAGGAGCGCGACGCGCGGCTCGGCTTCGAGAAGGGCGCGGGCATTGTCCCCGGTCGCGATGGCGATATCAGCGAGGTCTTGCGCGGAAGGATCGGGTACGACGCCGCAATCCGCGAAAACAAGGGCATTCCTATGGCCGAAAGAGGCGCGGGTCTGAGAGGGAAGGACGATCAGCGAGAAGCTGGACAAAATCCGAGCGCCGGGGGCCAAGCCGATCGAATGGAGCGCCGCCCGGATTGCGTCCGCGGGAGGATTCGCGGCCCCGCTCACGGATCCATCGGCGTCACCGGCAGTAACCCGCAATGCGGCAAAATAGATTGGCTTGCGGGCGGTCTCGTCGGCTTCCTCGAGCGTGGCGCCGCGTGCGCGACGCCGGTCGAGGTAAATCTGCGCATAAGAGCCGAGCCGGGAACTTGATGCCGGGTCGAGAATCTCCATCCCGTCGAGGCGTATGCCCAGGCGGTCGGCGGCGGAGCGAATTACGGGAGCGCGGCCGAGGAGCACCGGTCTGGCGAAATTCTCCGCGATGGCTCGCGCGGCGGCCTGGAGGACGCGCTCATCTTCGCCCTCGGCCAGGACAATTCTCTGCGGATGCACGCGCGCCCGGTTCCGGAGAGTCTGGAGGAGGTCCATGCTAGTAACCTTATCACACGCTGCAACGTGGGTGGGACGCGCACAGTTGTCGCTGGTACAAGTGTCCGGGCGGAACCGGCGCCGCGCGGCCTCTCGAATCCGTTGCCGAATCTAGTAGAATGGACGGGTTCAGAGGCATGGCGAGGACGGAAACATGGGGATTCTTGACGCTCTAAAGGGGTCGGGGCAGAGATCGGCGCGCAGCATCCGACACAACGGCAAGCGGGTATCCGAGATTTTGGAGCGTCACGAGCGATTCGTGAAAGGGGACGAGACGGGCGCGCGCGCGGACTTGTCGGGAGCGGATTTGTCTCACGCGGACCTGCAGCGCGCGAACCTGGCATACGTCAATCTCGAGGGCGCGAATCTCGAGGGTGCGAACTTGAGAGAGGCGAAGCTCAGTTCGGCCGACTTGCACAAGGCGCAGCTGCGCAAGGCCGACCTGCGGAAGGCGGATTTGACCGAGGCGAATTTGAACGGAGCGGACCTGACCGAAGCGCTGATCGCGGGTACGGAACTTTTTCGCGCCGACTTGCGGATGGCGATCCTGCGCGGGGCCGATCTTGGAGCCGCCAATCTGCGCGACGCGCAAGTGAGCGGGGCGGACTTTCGGGGAGCAAGTCTGAAAACAACGATTCTTCGCGAAACGAACCTGGATGGCGTGGATCTTTCGGGCGTGGATCTTTCGACGACGCTGCTCCCGAGGAATTACAGAGCGGCTGGGGCGGCCGGCAATACCAAGGCCGAAACATCGAAAGCGAAGGTGTGATGCCGAGTTCACCGATTTTGGTGGAAGACTACAAGCAGGGCGGATGGGTCCGCCCGGAGCAGCGCGACGCGCGGGCGCGTGCTTACTGCGAGCTGCTCGAACGTGGGCAAATCCTGTTTTTTCGCGAGCCGCCGTTCCGCTTCCCGGCGGCCGACCGAGAATTCTTGCTCGCGCAGGAGTGGACAGACCTGCGGTTGCACAAGAACGTCTCGTACCGCCCCACGGAAGACGTGCTGCGGGGCGTCTCAGGCGATTCAGCGACGATCCAGCGCGTGCACGGGATTTTCCGCGACTACAGCGGGCAGGTGATCGAGTTCCTGAAGCAATTCCTCTCACCTTACGCGGGCCGGTGGACGCTCGATTTCGCGAGTTTTCGTCCGATCGAAGAGGAGCGGCGCGGCCTGCCGCTGCACAAGCGCAATGATCTGTTGCACGTCGATGCGTTTCCGAGCCGGCCGACTCGCGGCGGGCGCATCCTGCGCGTGTTCACGAATCTGAACCCCGAAAAGCCTCGCGTTTGGAACACGACGGAAGACTTCGAATTGCTTGCGAAAGCTCACGCGGAGCGTGCGGGTCTGCGGCAGTTTGCCGAGGAAGACGGCTTCGTGAGCCGCACGATGCAGGATTGGGGAGCGAAGCTCGGCTTCGGCGGATTCGGCCGCACGCCCTACGACATGTTCATGCTGCGGTTCCACGACTACCTGAAAGAGAACCGCGAGTTTCAGCAAAACTGCCCGAAGATGCGCATGGAGTTCCCGCCGATGGCCACGTGGCTTGTGTTCACGGATTGTGTGGCCCACGCCGTGCTGTCGGGCCGGTTTGCAATCGAGCAGACCGTCTTGATTCCACCTTCGGCGCTCATTGCGCCACAAGTTGCCCCGTACAAAATCCTGGAGAGCATCGCCGGCCGGCCGCTTGTTTCTTGATCTGGATCTAGCTCCAGCTTGAGAGTTGACCTGCTTCTTTTGTTTGATTGCTGCGTGGGGATAGGTTACTACCCGGCCGAGAATTCGGCGGGATCCTCGCTGTAGCCGAGGGTGGGGCTACGGAGGACGGCGCCATTCCGGCGGCGCGTTTCGATACCAAGGCGCTTGATCTTCTGGTTGAGGGTTGAAAGCGGAATCTGAAAGCGCTCGGCAGCCTCCGTCTGATTCCAGTTCGTTCGCTCGAGCATATCGACGATGATGCGCCGCTCGACTTCCTCCAGGATCTCGAAGAGTGACGGAGCGGGAGCCGCGCCCCGCGAGCCGACTTCGCCCGGCAACGGCGGCAGGAATTCGGCGAGCTGCAGGCGGACGCCCTTGACGATTTCGCGCGAGCGAACGCTTTCGGGGAGCAGGTCCACGTCCATCGATTCCTGCGTCGAAAGCACGACGCCCCGTTCGACCACATTTTCGAGTTCGCGCACGTTGCCCGGCCAGTCGTAATCCATCAGAAGCTTCAGGGCGCCGTGAGTGAAGCCGTGTGGAGGTTTGTTGTTCTCGCGGCAGAACTGCCCGAGAAAGCGCTCGACGAGCAGCGGGATGTCTTCCTTGCGATCGCGGAGAGGCGGAAGCTGCAGCGAGATAACGTTGAGGCGGTGGTACAAGTCCTCGCGGAAGCGGCCCTCGCGCACGAGCTTCATGAGGTCTTCGTTGGAGGCCGCGAGGATGCGGACGTCGACCTTGATCGTCTCCGTGCCGCCGAGGCGCATGAATTCGCGTTCTTGAATCACGCGGAGAAGCTTCGCCTGCGTCTCCGGACTGATCGTGGAAATTTCGTCGAAGAAAATTGTGCCCTGGTCTGCGACTTCGAACAGGCCCTTCTTTGAAGCGACGGCGCTGGTGAAAGCGCCCTTGACGTGGCCGAAAAGCTGGGACTCGAGCAAATCGACGGGAATCGAGCCTGTGTTGACCGGAATAAACGCCTTTTCCGCGCGCGGCGAAGCCGAATGAATCGCCTTCGCGATCAGCTCTTTGCCCGTGCCGCTTTCGCCGTTGATCAGGACGGTGGAGCGGGAGGGCGCAACCTGCGCGACGAGATCGAGCACCGCGAGCATTCTCTCGCTCTTGCCGACGATGTTCGGGAAATTATAGCGCTGCTTGAGGGCGCGCTTGAGCTGTACGTTCTCTTCGCGCAGTCGGTGCCCCTCGATAGCCAGGGAAACCTGGGCGATGAGTTCGTCATTCGACCATGGTTTTGTGATGTAGTCTTGCGCGCCGCTCTTGAAGGCTGCGCGCGCCATGTCGATCGAGCCGAAGGCGGTAATCAGGATGACAGGCAGTTGTGGATCGCGCTGACGAATCTCGCGAAGCAGCTCGATGCCGTTGCGGTCGGGCAAGCTGACGTCGAGAAGCAGCAGGTCGAAGGGGCGATCCCCGAGGCGCTGCAAACCGGCCTCGCCGCTTTCGGCGAGCGTGACGTCGAAGTTTTCGGACGTAAGAAGCGCTTCGAGACCTTCGCGAATTTCCGCTTCGTCGTCGACGACGAGAATCGATCCTCTAGGCATGAACTGCTTTCTTGGCAGCCGGGAATTCGATTCGGAACGAAGTACCCTTTCCCGGCGTTGAACGCACGTCGACCTTGCCGGCGTGCTCCTTGATAATACCGTAGCTGACCGAGAGACCGAGCCCGGTGCCGCGGCCGGAGGATTTCGTCGTGAAGAACGGGTCAAAAATGCGGCCCAGATGTTCGGCGGCGATTCCGGCTCCGGTGTCCGTGACTTCGACTTCAACGGAGCCGTTCCGCGAGCCAGTGCGGACCTCGAGCATTCCGCCGCCGGGCATCGCGTCGCGCGCGTTCATGAACAGATTCAGGAACACCTGCTGCAAGCGTGTCGTCGAACCGAGGACGGCCGGTAACGGTTCCTTGTAATTCTTGATCACGTTCACCTGCGCCGTGCGGAACGGGTGCTGCACGAGCGTCAGCGTTTCCTCGAGCACCGAATTCAGGTCGACTTGGCTGAATTCCATCGAGCCCGTACGCGAAAAGTTCAGCAGATTGTTGACAATCTCGCTCGCGCGGAACGTCTGCTTGACGATTCGTTCGATCGTCCTCTGCCGGGCGTCCTCGGGCGGAATCTGCTTCGCGAGCATCTGAATGTAGTTCGAAATGACGGCGAGCGGCGTATTCACTTCATGAGCCACGCCCGCTGCGAGCAATCCAAGCGACGTAAGCTTCTCGGTCTGCACCATCTGCTCTTCTAGGCGCACGCGCTGCGTGATGTCGTCGAGGAGGATCAACCGGCCCAACCGCGCGCCGTTCTTGCCGACGAGGGGCGTTACGGAGATGTTGACGACGAGATGGCGCCCCGTTTGCGTGTTCAGATGAAACTTGTAGATACCGGAAACGTGCCCGTTCGCACCGTGGGAAGCGATTTCCGCCACGAGATCAAGCGGCAGAACTTCGCGCAGATTCCGGCCGAGCGCGCCACGCCGCGAAACTTCGAGCAGATCTTCGAGCTGTGAGTTCCAGGATTCGACACGGTCCTCGAGATCGACCGTGACGATGCCGATCTTCAGCGATTCGACGATATTCTCGCTGAAATCCTTGAGGCGCTCGATCTGGAAGGCCTTCTGCTCGAGCGATTGATAGAGCCTCGCGTTCTCGATGGCGATGGCAAGATAGCCGGCGATCGTGGAGAGCAGCTCCAGGTCTTCGCTCGAAAGATAGTCGCCGTCCACCGTCTTGCCGAGGCCAAGAACTGCGACGGTACGATCGTGGAAGCGGCAGGCGATAAAGTAGTTCAGGTCCAATTGCTCGAGGGTGCTGCGAACGGAATCCGTTTCCTCTGTCGCTGCTCGCGCCGATTCGAAGAAGAGGCACCCGCGCGCGAGCGCCGGGCGGGCGGGATCGAGGAAGCTCAGGTCCAATCCGCCACCGCGTTGCAAGCCCATCGAACGCGACAGCGCGAAGCGGCCCGGATTCGCGGCGTCCTCGAGAAACACAGCGAGGCGGTCGACCAGAAGGGTTTGCGATATGCGGTCCAGCACCGAACTCAGCAGAGGCTCGAGTCGCACTTCATTGGTCAAGGCGCGCCCAAATTCGATCAGCGTCCGGCGATAGTCCAGGCGATCGCGGTAGAAGAAGCGATCGAGGTGGGCTTGCCCCCAGTCGCGAAGCGGCTGAAACAAGAACGCAGCGACGACGATGGCGATGACCTCGCCGGCCGGGCCTGCAGTCAGCGTTGTGTGAAACAGGACGCCGATCAGGGCGATGGTCCCGAAGTAGATCCCGACGACCCCAGCGGTGGCGAACGTGTACGCGAGCCCGCGCTTGAAAATGATATCAACGTCCATCAGCCGGTAGCGGATGATCGCGTAGCCGAAGCACAACGGAATCAGCGCCAGCGACAGCACGGAAAGCCTCATCCACTGTGGAACGGCCAGGCTGAGCAAGGAAGGCGCAATGTAGAACAAGAAGAATGGTAGGATCCCCGCAAAGGTCCCGCCCGCAACCCACTTCAGCTGCTGTTGCAAGATGCCGCTTGGGGCGCGCACGTAGCTGGAAAGAAACACGCCGGCGGCCGCAAGGAAGTAGATTCCGATATACAGGTGGTCGATTTGATCGAGGAATTGGCGGTTGGCCAGCGACGGGACGAAGCCGATCGCGCCCGTCGCGACGAAAACCTGCAGTGCCAGGAGCGCCGCCGGCAGGGCGTATACCGCGGCAAGCTTGATGCTGAGGGCCCGGCGCCGTTCAGGAAAAACAAGGGCGAAGTGCATCAACAGGGCCGGCTGCAATAAGAGTGCGACCGCGTTGCCCCAATAGATCGTCCAATCGAAGGAATTCAGCTTGCCGGTGTAATGGAAGCTGTAGAACACGAACGACACCAGGCAAAAGACATAGAAATGAATCGCTCGCGGAGCGCTCCACCGCCTCGCGAAGATGAACAGGCCGATGAAGAGATACAGGAGCGCGGTGAAGCGAAGGTAGTTGTCGATCGGGGGTTGTTCTTGCGCAGCCGTCACCAAACGAACCTGAATGGGCTCGCCCTGGCGCCGGATCCCGTAGGTCACCTCGCCCCAGGGACCGACGCGATACAGAACCCGTGTCACGTCCGTCGCCCGATGGACGGCCACGCCGCGAACCGAGTCGACCAAATCCCCCTGCTTGATTCCGAATCGCGCTGCCGGCGAGTCAGGCGCGATGCGCCAGGCCGTGACACCCTGCGGTGTGTCCATCCAGGTCACGCCGTCATCGGGCGAAATGACGCGCGAGCTTTGCTGGTAGTTCAGGACGGCGAAAACAATCGCCGTCAGCGTGAGCAGCGAGAGGACAACCGCCCCGAGACGTATTGGTAGACCGCCGCTCATACCCCGTCCATGCGCGGATACACCCGCACCATTCCTGCCCGCATCCTAGCACGTCTACTTCCAGCGAATTGGATATTATACGGGATGTATGTGCCTCTTTTTTAAGGAGTTAAGAGAATTCAGGGTCCTGCTGCGGAGGGTTATTCCGTTTGTGGAAGCCATATTTCCAAATCCAGTATCGCCAGAAAGCCTAGAACTGGACGCTCAACCCACCCCGCAAGAATCGGTAGGACGGAACTAGGATGACGCGCCCGTCGCTGGTGGCCAGGGTGGCATAGCCTTGCGCGAGGAGGTTGCCGACATCCGCCATGATTTCCATGTGGCAGGGGAACGGAACGGGGAGGGGCTGGCGCACTTCCATGCTGAGATAGGGGTCAACGTGATACATCGACTCGCCATAGGCATCTACACGCGACAAGGCAGCCCCACTGATCCACTTGTAACTGGCGCTGACCCGCGTGCCGAAACGCGGAACGGTTGCTGTGAGGCGTCCCGCCAAGCTGTGCCGGTATTGAGTCGAAAGCTCGTCGCGAAGGACTGCTTCTTCGGGCCCTTCGTTCGGAGCTAGCACGCCGGCATAGGCATAAACGACGGTTGCATTCAGGCTGTCCGAAAACTTTTGCCGGTACGCCACACGCACGCCGGTTGACTCCGAAGTTCCTCCGTCATATGCGAAAGCATCCGAGAAATAGTCCTGGAGGAATTCGGGACTGCTCACGTTACCCCTTCCGATCAGGGCTGTGTGCGTTGAGCGATCGTGAAAGACGGCAGCGCTGAGGTCCGCGTCCTTGGTCAAGGCATGATCGATTGCGAATTCTTCGTGCCAGCCGTTCTCGAGGACCGGGCGCCCGTCGCGAACCATCAAGATCGGGAACTGGTCGAGACTATCGAGGGCGGACTGGAGCGCTCCCTGCGAGCCACTGTCTTGAGGCGAGCCAGCTGCGACAATCATCGAGGCGAGCCAGGTCGGTGCCAGATGGATGCCGACTTCGCCGTGAGGCCGCAGAGCCTGCGTGGTGCCACCGAAGCCCGCCGCCAGAAGCTCGGCACCATACCGAATGCTTACGCGCTCGCCGAGGGCGAGCTGGTCGGAGTCGGAAATGCGTAGCCCGCGGAAGATCGGGCCGGTCGGGCCAAGCTGGGACTGCCGAGCCTCCATCACCATGACGGGTCCAGATCCAGCCTCGCCCGAAGGCAGCCATTCCGCAGCGAAGCCGCCAGCTGGCGCCTGGTTGCCATAGCTGAACTGGCCTGCCATGAGCAGGCGGGCTGTCGATCCGATGCCCATGTCGTACACGATTGCGGTCCCCGGGGAATCTGCCAACGCGCCGATCGAACCTGGATGGTCCGCGCCAGATATGAGCTCCATCTGAACGTGATCCGCACGGTTCTGTGCGGTCGCCTCGACACCGCTCATCTGGGCATCGGAGACAAGAGGCCCGTCGGTCCACCGCAACACGGATCGCGTGTTGGGCGACGCGCGCAGCACCCACGTCCAGTCGTCGGCTGATACCTTCTGGTCAGCGGGGCGTCGCAATTGCTCGAAAGACGACAACACCGAGCCGAGAACAACCTGCAGAATCGTGGTGCGCTGGTCGCTCACCCGAATGTGGTGTTCCATCGCAGGCAGAAAACCTGCGAGTGTCACCTTCACCGAATAAGCGCCCGGCAGAAGGGTCTCAGTCGAGAATCGTCCGCGGTCATTCGTCAGGAGGCTGAGCGGAGCGGCATCAAGCATCTGCTCGGAGGAGATCAGGACCGTGGCGCCCATTTGAGGCGTGCCGCCGGAATCAACGACGAGGCCTGCGATTCTGCCGACATTCGGCGCAGCCGTGGCCGGAAGCGCAAACAAGCACGCCAGCAACGCTAGACCTAAGACGCGAATGCCCTTCGAACTCAAGTCGTCTTACCTCCCTTGAGGGGCCGAACTGGCCGCCGGCGCGGGCTTGATCGTGAAGTCCGCAACCGGCGTGATCGTTTGCTTCGCTAGGTTGTCCGTAACAGCCACTTCGAGCTTGTACTTCCCCGGAGTCAGAGAACCGAGCGTGATCCTGTTCTCCAGCGTCAGTTCCTCTCCATGTTCCGGCATCTTGTCCTGCGAGAGATCGAACTTCAGCACCGGGTCCGTGACCTTGTCCTTGAGGACGCGAAATTGGACCGATGCGTCCGCCCTGTGCGTCTTGTCGTCGACCTTCAGGTTGTACACCTGGAGGAAGACGCCCATGGCGTCGTTCGAGGTGAACACGGCGTCCAACTTGGGCCGTACCTTCACATCGCCCAGCACAAACTGCCCTAGGCCGATGTCCTTCGAGGAAACGCGATGAATGTCGTCGGCGAGAATGAGGGAACTGGAACTGAGCTGGTCATCCTGGAACCGCGGCACAGCCAAGCGCGTGTTTACGACGCCCACGTTCCCGCTGGTTACGTCCTTGATGACGATGTCCAGTCTGTACAGGCCCGGGCTGAGCGGAACCGCCTTCTGGTAAATCTGAGAGGTGGTCAGGGATTGCTGCAAAAGAGAAGCGGGAACAGCCACGTTCAATGGGTCCTCGAACGTCTGGACGATCCTGCCGCTCAGAGTCGTGAGTCGCGCGAAGAGATTCAGAGTTGCGGTATCAACGCCGTCCTTTTCCGCGAAGGTCAACTGTCTCGTCGGAATCTGCACGGTGATGGGTACGAGCACCGTGTCCGAAGTGATCCGCAGAAAATCGAATCGATAGTCGAACTTCACCTGATCGCGCACCAGGCGCGAGGTCACCACAGCTTCGAGATCCTTGAATTTTACCGGTGGGGCTTGGAAGGCATGCGCATAGTTCTCGAGACGCTCGAATTCGTTGTATTCCTCCGGCTGACCGCCTTCAGGCTGCGCCATATGCGTGCCATCGGTGTTTTGGAATCGCTGGGTCTTGCTCGCCATGCCCATCGACTCTGCGATGGTCAACCCAGCGCCGGGAACGTAGGTCAAGGCATCCTTTTCGCTCGGGTCCATGGTGAGGTGGTACTCGCCAGTCCCCGTGGGGTCGACGAACTCAAGCATGATGTTCTCGCCCCAGCCTTCCAGATAGCGATAGCGCCAGTCCTCGAACGGGTACGTCGTGGTCTCGCCGCCGCCTTCCTCGGGCGGGCGCTCGTACGTACCGCCGCTTGGATGCGAGTCGGTCTCATCCGGCGGGCCCCACATAATGTAGATCCGGCCGCGATCTGTCTTCCATCCCGGAATGCCGGACGCGTAATGCTCATTCGCGTAAGCAATACGGCGGTAATGTTCTTCCTTGAAGGTATTTTCAGGGGAATCGGGATCAGGATTGCGGCGAGCCCAGAATGCCTCGATAAATTGCTCTCGTTCCTCGTTCGTCGAAAGATGCAGGAAGGAGCTGCGCTCCTCCGGCGTGATGATGTAGACCACGTCCTCGTTCAGCCACTTCTTGTACTGAGAATCGAGCTCGTTGAAAAGGTCCTTTTCCCTGCGTTTTCTCTCTTTGGTTTGCTTCTTTGCATCCTGCTGGGATTGGTCCGCTTGGCTCTGCTTCTCTTGAGGGGTGGGCTTGGCGTAGGCTACCGCCAGAAACGTCAGCCCCTCCGCCAGAACGATGGATACCAGGATCTTCGCTGAGCGGCCCATATTTCGCACCTTTGCCCGATGGTTAGAAATCTTAACCTGTACCCTAGGACAGGTCAACACAACTTTCCCCGCCACGGTCGTTGAAACGTAGGAATCATGTTGGATAGGAACGGGTTGCCTGGGTTCTTTGTGATTTGAGCCCGAAGAGAGAGGCGCGGGCGGTCGAACGCTCGGGCCTTTCATTTCTGGTCGAATCGACTTAGAATAAGCAACCACCGCGGGCACCGGGCACAGGGAGTTGGGTCTCGCGACCACCGCAGTCGAATTAGAACAGGGCCGAGCCAGTTTCCTGTCCTTATCCGCTACTCTGCGTCTAAGACTAGAAACATTCCGTGCCGCCCAAGCGTACTAGACAGTGGAGGGGGAGATTTGCGGTCGCGACATGATGGCTAGAAGAGTTTCTCAGGGGCTGACGAGATGAAGACGTGGCAGAAAGTGGCGATTGGCGCCGGAGCGGTGGTCATTCTCGGTGGTATTGTTCTGTTCAGCGTCTATCAGGCGAACAAGGGCGTTGAGACGGTTCAGTCAGGGCAAGTTACGCGGGAGGATCTGACCTCGATCGTAACCGCCTCCGGCGAAGTCCGGCCCAAGAATTACACGAACGTATTGGGCGAGGGCATCGGAAAGATCACTGACATTGTGGTCAAAGAGGGCGATCACGTAAGAAAGGGCGATGTCCTGCTGCACCTGGAAAGCATCCAGCCGGGAGCCGACGTGCAGGCTCAGACGGCCAATGTGCAGGGCGCGGAAGCGGCGATGAAGGCGGCTGGGGCGAATTATGACGCATCCGTGGCCACACTGTCGCAGCGCCAAGCCGATCTCGAAAAAGCGAAGCTCGATTGGCAGCGGTCACAGTCGCTCTACAAGGAAGAGCTGATCGCAAAGTCAGACTACGATGCAGCCCAGGCAAGCTATGACAGTGCCGCCGCCGCGCTCACCGCGGCCAAAGCTCAGGTTGAACAGACCCGCGCCGCACGAGAACAATCGCAGCTCGTGGCGGAACAAGCGCGGGCCATATTGACGCACCAGCAGGACGTCCTGCGCAAGACGACCTACCGGGCTCCGATTGACGGCATCGTCAGCTATATCGCCGTGCGCGTGGGCGAGAACGTCGTGCCCGGCATTCAGAACGCCGAGGGCAGCTTTCTCATGACGATCTCGGACATGAGCATAGTGACTTCGGAAGTGAAAGTGGACGAGACGGACATCACCAATGTGCGCACGGGTGACCCTGCCGACGTGACGATCGACGCGGTGCCCGGGAAGACCTTCAAGGGGCACGTCACCGAAGTAGGCGAGCTCGCGATCTTGCGTTCTTCCGGTCAGGCCGCGACGACGCAGACCACCGCAAACACGCAGGAGGCGCGCGACTTCAAGGTGGTCGTCACGCTCGATAATCCGCCCGACTCGCTCCGGCCGGGGCTCTCTTCGACGGCGAAGATACAGACAGCTCAAAGGAAGGGCGCCTTGACCATTCCGATTCAGGCTCTCGCCGTGCGCTCTCAGGCGGACTTGGACGAGGCAAAAGAGGGGAAAGGCAACGTGACCCTGGCCGCTTCGAAACCCTTGACGAGCGCACAAAAGACCGACATTCAGGGCGTCTTCGTGATTCGCGGGAAGAAAGCAGAGTTCGTGCCCGTTCAGACGGGGATTACCGGTGTCACGGACATTGAGATCACCAGCGGGTTGAAAGAGGGCGACCAGATCGTCACCGGCAGCTATAAGATACTTCGCAGCCTGCGCCCCGGCACCACCGTGAAAATCGACAATTCACTCCCGAAGCACGACGAATCGTCGAGCTAAGTCCTTTCTCTTTGCCCGGGCCGCGCCTTGCCCGGGTTGGTTTGAAGGTATATCGCCGGAGGTTGAACCAGGCTTGGAGTTAGGTTCAGGAGCAGAGTGTCGATGCCGGTGGACGAAATAACCAGCCCTCAAAGTTACCGCGAAGACCTGGTCACCTCCGGGATTGTCATTCAGACCGAGGACCTTTGGAAAACCTACGAAATGGGCGCGGAGCAATTGCACGCCCTTCGAGGGGTCAGCATCGAGATTCGCAAGGGCGAGTATGTCGCCATCATGGGGCCGTCCGGCTCCGGGAAATCGACCCTGATGAACCTGATCGGTTGCCTCGACACGCCGACCAAGGGCAGCTACTGGCTCGCGGGACGCCTGGTCAGCCAGCTTGACGACGACGAGTTGGCCTACATCCGCAATAAAGAGATCGGGTTCGTGTTCCAGACGTTCAATCTGCTCCCGCGCGCGACCGCTCTGCACAACGTGGAACTTCCGATGATCTACAACGGCACGCCGGCGGAAGAGCGGCTCGGACGCGCGAAGGGCGCTCTCGCGCAAGTGGATTTGGCGGAGCGAATGATGCACAAGCCGAATGAGCTCTCTGGCGGGCAGCGCCAGCGCGTGGCGATTGCTCGGGCGCTCGTGAACAACCCGTCGATCTTGCTGGCGGACGAACCGACTGGCAATCTCGATTCGCAAACGGGCGAGGAAATCATGGCGCTCTTTGCCCGTCTTCATCAGAGCGGCAACACCATCATCCTCGTCACGCATGAGCAGGATATTGCGGCGCACGCCCACCGCGTGATTCGTCTTCGCGACGGCAAGGTCGAAAAGGACGAACGAACGCGTTGAGCACGGATCATCCGCGAGGTACTTCGCTCATCAGCTCGATTATGTTCCGGTCCGGATCGCGAAATCCCGCTAGCCAAAGATTGTGCTTCTCAAGCCTGGCAATCATCGTCGGCTTAGTCTCGAAGGTGATGCCGCGCCGCGACAACTCGTCCGCGGCCTTCTGAATGTCGTCGACGCGGAAATAAAGAATCGGGCGAAAGAACTCGCCGTTCGCCTCCGGGAGCCCCAACATCAATCGGATTCCCGCGCAATCAAAGAACGCCAGGTTCGGGACCCGAAAGAGAAATTTCATTCCCAGAGTGTCTCGATAAAAGGCAATCGAGCGATCCAGGTCCGTCACTGTAATTCCGATCTGGCCGATTTGACCAAGACCAAAGCCAGAATCCGCAGGGTTCATTCGAGAGATCTCCTTCGCAGGCTAGCTCTGCCGTCAATCATGGCACGGACGCTGCCCAAGAACTTCTCGATTCTTGCGTTTTCCCAATGCAGACGAACTCCTCCCAACCGCCAATGCTCGCCCGCAGAAGAATTTGTTCGCTCATCCAGGGCTTGGCCGTTAGACTTAGCCGGCTTCTCAAACGGTGGCACGGAGGGTTCCTCATGAGCAGAAGCGTGACGAAATGTCTGTTGTCCGCGCTGGTAGTGATGGTGCTGTTCACCCCGGTTTCGCGAGCGCAAATGTCGGCATCCTCGCAGCCCGGTCCCGAGCAGGCATTCCTGGCGAAGCGAACCGGGGAGTACACGCGAGCGATCAAGTTCGTGGGCCAGCAAGGTGAATGGAGCGGAACGTCGAAGATCTCCGTGATTCTCGGCGGGCGGTTCATTGTGGAGGAAAACCACGACACCGTGATGGGGCACGCCGTCGAGGGCATGCGGATATTTGGCTATGACAATGCGGCCAAGCAATACGAGATGATCTCGATGTACACGATGTCCACCGCGATCACGAAGTTCACGGGCAAGAGCGAGGACGGCGGGAAGACGATCGAGTACACGACGATCGGCGGGAACAGTGGGCCTCCGCTGCACGCGCGCATGCGCCAGATCGACGATGACCACTTCGTGGTCACGCTCTCGACCGCGGGACCCGACGGCAAGGACGCGCCGTTTCAGGAGACTACCTACACGCGGAAAAAGTAGGCTGTTGCTGAGACGAAACTCTCCCGCGCGGATTGTTCGCGTTGTCATGAGCGTGAGAAAAGATTCCGCGCGAGAAACGCAAGGTTCGCCGGGCGTTCGGCGAGCCGCCGCATGAACCACGGAAACCAGTACGAGCCGTAGCAGATGAAGACTCCGCTGCGATAGCCTTCGCGCGCGAGCCGCAACTGCTCGGCGGTTTGGATACCGTACAGCATCTGAAACTCGAGTTCGCTCTTCGCAATCCCCTGTCCTGCAGCCCACTCGGCAATGCGCCGGATCAGTTTTCGGTCGTGCGTGCCAATTGCGGCGCGCACTCCCGCAGCGCGAGCATCCGCGCCGAGCAGAATCTGCGCGAGGCGAAAATAGTTCTCGTCCACGTCCGCTTTTTTCGCGAACGCAATTTCGGGCGGCTCGCTGTATGCGCCCTTCACGAGCCGCACCGGCGCGCCCTCGGCAATCAGCGATTCGATATCGCGTTCCGTGCGGAACAGATACGCCTGCACGCAGACGCCGATATTCCGGTGCTTCCGCCGGGCTCGACGGCAAAAGTCGAGTGTGACGTCGATGTAGGGGCTTTGCTCCATGTCCACCCAGAGCGTCCTCTCGCGCGGCACGCGCTCCGCGACCTTCCCGAAATTTGCGAGGCCGAAATCGAAGTCGATATCGAGGCCAAGCTGAGTCAGCTTCACGGAAAGTTCGCTGGCGAGCGCGAATTCGCGAATCCGGTCGAGAACTTCCAGGTAATGCTGCGTCACGCCTTCCGCCTCGGCGCGGTCGGCGACGCCCTCGCCGAGGTGGCTCAGGATCGTGCCCAATCCGCTTTGCTGAAGCCGCGCCGCCGCAGCCAGAGCATCCTCCGCGTTCTCTCCGGGCATGAACCGCTCGACCGTACGGCGCATGAACCGGTAACGCGTGGCGCGTTCGCGCAGCCTCGCACTCTGCGAGGCCTTCAGGATCGCGCTGCGCATCAGGTTCATCGAGTTTCTCGCGGAAAGCTATTGCGCGGAAGTGAGCGCCTTGATGAAGCGATAGTAGAAATCGACGCCTTCGTAGAACGCCGCCGCGGGCAGCCGCTCGTCGCGCCCGTGCGAACGGTCGTCGTTCAGATCAATAAAGACGCCGGGAACGCCATACGTGGGAATTCCGGCAGCGCGCGAAATCGCGCCGTCGCTTGCGCCCGCGTCCATCACGGGGACCACCGGCACGCCGGGCCACATCTCGCTGACGACTTTTTCGAGCGCGCCCATCACGTCCGGCCGGAGCGGCGACGGAGGGTTTGCCCGCGGACCCAATCCCGAACTGTCGACGGGCGTCACGCTGATTTCAGGCTCCGCCAGGATCTTGACCAGTTGCGCGCGAATTTCCTCCACGTTATGTCCCGGAAAAATCCGGCAGTTGACGTTCGCGCGCGCGAATCCCGGCAGCGCGTTGTTCGCGTGGCCGGCGTCGAGCCGCGTCGCGACGCAGGTCGTTCGCATCCGCGAATTGCAGAACGGCGTTTTCGAGAGCCGCGCGATGGCCGCTTCGTCCGGTGGCGTTTGCAGAATGGCTTTCATGTCCGCGCCCTCCTGGCCTCCGACGATGTCCGCCTCCTTCGCAAAGTAGGTGCGGGTGACCTCGTTGAGCTCGAAAGGAAACTGGTAATGCCCGAGCCGAGTCAGCCCTTCGGCCAATTGATAGATCGCGTTGTCGGGCACGGGCAACGAGCTGTGCCCGCCCTTGTTGTGCACCTCAAGCGTATAGTCCGAGTAGAGTTTTTCGCTGGCCTGAATTCCCACCAGCAAGCGCTTTCCCTTGTCGATTTCGAAGTCGCCCGCATCGGGATTCAGGATGTATTCCGCATCGATCAGGTCGCGATGATTCTGCAACAGCCAATTCACGCCGTTCGACGAGCCGCCTTCCTCATCCGCGGTCAACGCGAGAATGATGTCGCGGTCAGGCTTGTATCCCTCGCGCTTGAGGCGAATGAAAGTCGTCACCAGAATCGCGTCGCCGTCCTTCACGTCTTCGGTCCCGCGGCCGTAGAAATACCCGTCCTTCTCGATAAACTGGAACGGGTCCATCGACCAATCTTCGCGGCGCGCTTCGACCACATCTGTGTGGCAAATCAGCAACAGCGGCTTATGCGCCCCCGTTCCGTGCAGCCGCGCGACCATGTTTCCCTTCCGCGAATTCGGCCCGAGCACCTGCACATCGCTCGCGGGGAAGCCCGCACCGAGAAGGCGCTGCGCCATCGCTTGCGCGGCGAGGGTAGTGCTGCCGACCGAATCGGTGGTGTTGATCTCGATGAGCTGCTTGAAGATGTCGTGCGAGAGCTGTTTCGTGGCGTCGTCAATCTGGGCGCGCAGGGGGCCGGGCATGGCGAACGCGAGCAGGACTGCGAGCACCAACGGGAATCGAATTTTCATTCCATCTCCTTGGAAGGGAGATTCTAGCCCAACCGGGGACCTGGACCAGGACCTTTTGCCATAAAGGCACCGAGCGCAGGCGGAAGCAAAGGAGGCTAAGGAGCGGACGAGCGAAAAACGGGCACATCGAAATCGCGTTTTTTGGCGATTAGACTCGGTGCCAGTCCTTTGTTTTGAATGACTTAGGGTGGTTTCTAATATTCGAATTTGGCGATTAGGATTTGAACCGGAGGCCGGGGGATTTGCCACGGAGGCACAGAGACACAGAGGCAAGGAAGGACAGACCGACCGAGCTCCCTGGGTCCGGAAGCTCGCGACCGGAACGCGGGCGGCTCGGACGGCACGTCTCGCGCGGAACCGTATATTAGACATGGTGCCGACCCTGTGTTTTCAACGAGTTACGGCGATTTCTAATCGCGGAACCGTATATTAGAAACCCGCGCTCCGCGATCTGTAGCCCGCGGCCCGTCAACTGCGTCTCCATAACAAGCCTCCTCCTTCATGACGTTGTCATCTCAGGGTTTGCCCCCACGGGGGCAGGCAAGTACAAACCCTGAAACCCGGACACACGTCTAGCGCATGCCCCAAAACTGCGGGCGCACACAAATAATTATATTCAATTGTTTAGGATAACTCCTTATACCACAGTTGGCGGCGTTTTTCAAGACCCAGTACTAGGGTTTGCGAGGAAAAATAGTCGGGAGTCCCGCCTTCCACGACTCACTTTGTGGCCAATTCCTTTGAGTAAATCTTGTAACTGGACAGGAATGCGCGGTTGTCGCTGAACTCCCATACGAACCGCTCCCTACCCGATCCCCGAGCAAAGATTGTGTCATAGTCGAGGCGGATCGTTCCTTGAGCCATCTCAAAAACTGTACCCTTCGGAACCGAGTTTTGGACTGCCCCTAGCGTTTGATGGACGTCCTGTAAGAGCTTCACGAAATCCGCCTCGCTTGTTGCTTTCTTCATGCTGGCGCCCGCTGCTTGATAGATGGCCGAGTATTCTTCCGAATCAAGCTGTGAATGGAATCGATCCACGGCGTTTTCGGCCAGTTTCAGATTCTGCCGCGCAGCCCGATAAAAATGTGCAGATTGCAAGCATCGCCGTGAACGTCCATCGAGTTGACCGAACCGATCGAGTTTGAAATCCAAATCTCGCGAGGGTTTGGCGATTCATTTGTGCGGGTCCTTCGGCGGTGCAGATTTCACGAAATAACTCTTCTGCTTCTTCCACCAAAAGCTCCAAAAGAGCGCGAGCGCCGCCGCCGTCACGATGACGGCGGCAGCGGCAACCCCGGGATGGTCATTGCTTGGAATTTTCGCTGCAGCTGACAACGCGCTGATCAAGAATGCCAGAAGTGCTGCGGCGATTACGCTAAATCCAATCTTCCACGCGATGAGAGCTTTCTTGTGAATGCCATAGACCGCGACACCGCAAAACGCTGAAGCGACAATCAACGACATTGTGCGAAAGACGGCGTAACTCGTCCCTGCAGTGTGACTGTGCGCGGCATGAATCGCTCGAAGACTCAGAACAGCGGACGCGAAAAACCACAAGCCGAACAGAACATAGATAGTCTTTAAAGCACGCATGCCAAAAGCACCAAGTATGTCCGGCGGCGGATGCTCCCGCGCCGACGCCAAAGGCGGCTGTGACGATTTTGCAAACTCGTGACGTCGTCGAACCAGATGATAGCACCGACAGAGTTGGCGCAGGGGCTGATTGCGTGTTTGAGTAGTTGACGGAGCAATTAGGAGATTGGCGCTCCGCGGGGAAAAGATAAGGAGGCAGCCGCGACCAATCCACAAATTCGTAGCGTTGGCGTCCCTTTCTACTTACTCTCAAGAGCCGACCGCCGGAGCCTGCCGGATCGTCCGGGCAGGCTCAAGACGGCGCGACCATAATCGCGATGCCCAGTCCCGTGAGTGACGTTGCGCTGTCCCTATTTCAAAAACGAAGCTTCCCCAGAAGCTTGCTGCGCTGGCTGCGGCACCTCGGCGGCCCCGGACTAATGCTGCTCGGCCTTCTCGACAACTCGCTCATACCCGTTCCGGGAAGCATGGACGCGCTGACGATCGTGCTCGCGGCGGCTCAGCAGGAGTGGTGGCCGTACTACGCGCTGATGGCGACAATCGGCGCGCTGATCGGCGGATACCTGACCTACCGGCTCGCGCAAAAAGGGGGCAACGAGAGACTGAAAGCGAGCATGCGGCGCAGCACGATGGCGAAGGTGGAACGGATTTTTGCCCGATGGGGCTTCGGGGCAATTGCGGTCGCGGCGATTTTGCCTCCTCCGGTTCCGATGGTGCCCTTCCTGGTTGCGGCGGGCGCGACGCGGTATTCGCGAGGCAAGTTCCTGGCGGCTTTGGCCGTGGGACGGTCAGTTCGCTACAGCATTCTTGCGTTTCTCGGAGCGACCTACGGACGACGAATCCTGAGCTTAATCTCGCATCACGGACAACCAATCGTCATCCTGATCGTGGTCATCGTCGCAGCCGCAGCCTGCGTGGCGATATTCCTTCTGCTGCGACGCGGCAAGGCCAGGCAGAGCGCATAGATCGGAGCTCCGGTGGCGGCAAGAGCGAAGGCGCCACGTCTGAAGAGGTGAGCCACATGCAACTCGCTTCGTGGTAGATTCGCGCTCGCGTGCCGGACACGGATCAACCTCGGAAAGCAGCGCCCCTCGGTTCAGTCTCCACTCCTCACCTCGCCGCGCGGCTTGGACTCTTCGACGCGACGATGGTGGTGATGGGCGGGATCATCGGCTCCGGCATCTTCATCAACCCTTACGTTGTCGCGAAGCTGGTGCACACGCCCGGACTGATTCTGGGCGCATGGCTGGCGGGTGGAGTGCTGGCATTGATTGGCGCGTTCATCTACGCGGAACTCGCGGACCGCATGCCGGAAGTCGGCGGGCAATACGCGTACATCCGCGACGCGTACCATCCGCTGTTCGGCTTCCTGTACGGCTGGGCGGAACTATTCGTGATCGGCGCGGGCGGCACGGCGGCGGTCGCCGTCACATTCGCGAGATATTTTCGCGAGCTGACACAAACAAGGATGGGGGAGACGTCGCTCGCGATCGGCGCAGTGCTACTCCTGATCGTCATCAATTTTCTCGGAGTTCGCGCGGGGAGCGGCGTGCAGAGCCTGTTCATGGTGCTGCGGATCGCGGGAGTGGCGCTTGTGGTGGCGTGCGGAGCGTGGTTCCTTTCGCGGTCCGGCGCGCCGCGTCCGGCGTGGCATCCGCTGCTCGACCGGCCCATGTCGTTCGGCCTGCTTTCCGTGTTCGGCGCGACCATGATCCCGGTGCTGTTCGCCTATGGCGGGTGGCAAACCGCGAACTACATCGCCGGGGAAATCCACGAGCCGCGGAAGAACCTGCCTCGCGCGCTGCTGTTGGGAGTGCTGGGCGTGATCGTGCTGTACGTCTCCGTGAATTTCATTTACGTGCAGGCGCTGACGCCGGGCGGGCTTGCGGCCACCGGCACGCCGGCGTCCGAAGTGATGCGGCAAGCGCTGGGAAGCTTCGGGGCGCGCCTGATCGCCGTGGCGATCGCCATTTCGACGCTCGGCTTCCTGAGCCAGGCGGTGCTGACGTATCCGCGGCTTTACTTCGCGATGGCGCAGGACCGCGTGCTGCCGCGAAGCTTCGCGTGGATCGATCCGCGAACGCGCGTGCCGATGCTGGCGATCGCGCTGCAAGGGGCGATGACCATCGCCGTGATCGCGCTCGGCACGTTCGAGCAGATCCTGAGCTACGTGGTGGTGATGGACTGGCTCTTTTTCGGGCTGACGGCGAGCTGTATCTTCGTGTTTCGAGCGCGGGACCGCCGCGCAACCAAGGCGGACCTGGGTTATCGTGTTCCCTGGCATCCGTGGACCACGGGGCTTTTCACTGCGTCGGCGTGGCTGATTGTGTTCAACACGATTTACAAATATCCTCGTAACGCAGGGTTTGCCCTGTGCATCCTTTCAACGGGCGTTCCCGTCTATTTCCTGTCGCAGAAGCTGGCCCGGCCGGCCAGACGGATTGAGTGATGCTCGCATGACGTCGCGGCGCGAAATGCGGTCGATTTACATCGAATGGGCGAAGCTGCGCTCGAAGGCGAAGTACAGCCTGGCGACCAGCGACGTGCTGCACTACCCGCTGGCGGAAATGCACGTCCGCGTGGAGGACCTTTCGCTCTCTCCTCCGGGAGGCTACGGCTACCAGCCGCTTCTCGAGCGGCTTGCGGTGCGCGCGAACGTCGACGTCGACCGGGTCGTGCACGCGCAGGGAACTTCGATGGCAAATCACCTGGCGATGGCGGCGCTGCTCGAGCCCGGCGATGAAATTTTGATCGAGGAGCCCGGCTACGAGGCGATTTTCGCGGCGGCTCATTATCTGGGCGCAAAAATCCGGCGCTTTCCGCGCTCGTTCGAGGCAGGATTCCAGGTGGACCCGCGCGAGGTGGAACGCGCGATTTCGCCGCGAACGCGCCTGATCGCCATCACGAATCTGCACAACCCGAGCGGAGTGCGCACGCCCGATTCGACACTGAAGATGGTGGGAGAAATCGCGCGCAGCCTGGGCGCGCACGTCCTGGTGGATGAAGTCTACCTTGAGTCGTGCTTCGACTCACCGTGGCAATCCGCCGTTCATCTCGGGCCGAATTTCATCGCCACCAGCAGTTTGACGAAGGCGTACGGACTGACGGCGTTGCGTTGCGGCTGGGTGCTGGCGGCGCCGGCTCTGGCGCAACGAATGTGGCGGCTGAACGATCTCTTCGGCGTCGTCTCGCCATACCCCGTGGAGCAGTTGAGCGTGATGGCTCTCGATCAACTGCCGCAGATCGCGGCGCGCGCGAAGAAATTGCTCGACACGAATCGGGCGCTGCTTAAGGCTTTCCTCGACTCGCGAAAGGACCTGCTCGCGATCTGGCCCGAGGCCGGAGCGATCGTCTTCCCGCAACTGACGACGGGCCACGCGGACGCGTTCTGCCAACTGCTGGCGGAAAAGTACGAGACGAGCGTGGTTCCGGGGCGGTTCTTCGACGGGCCGGAACATTTCCGGATCGGCGTCGGAGGTGAAACGGAAACGGTGCGCGAGGGATTGTCGCGGGTCGGCGCGGCGCTGGATGAGTTTGCAGCGAAGGCGTGACAGGCGAAACTCTTTTTTGCCACAGAGACACAGAGACCACAGAGCAAGCTTCTTCCAAAAAAACAGAAACCACGGAGATCACTGAGGAAGGCCCCGAGGACACTGAGGAAAACGGCCGTCTTCAAGAGCGTGCGTGCGAGGGGCGGCCGATGGGCTTGCCGCGGATCAGGGCGACCAGCTCGTGAGCGGCCGCTGAGAGCGGACGATCCTGCCGGAAGACAAGATACAAGTGGCGTTCGATGTGCATCTGCTTCAACTGCAGCGCGCACAAATCGCCGCGTTCGATTTCGCGCTCGACGCACATGCGCGGCACGATGGCCACGCCCTTCTTCATCTCCACGAGGAGCTTGATGCTCTCGATGGTCGGAAGCTCCACATCCATCCGCAGCGGGACGTGATGCTTCGCGAACATCTGGATGACGCGCCGGCGATAAGGCGATTCGACGATGTGGGCGACGAAGGTTTCCTGGCCGAGGTCGGTGATATCGACTTCGCGGCGCCTGGCCAAGCGGTGCCCCGGCCAGACAACCAGGACGAGCGAATCGCGGAAGAATTCGACGGTGGTGAGCTCGCGCTCCTCGGGAAGGTAGGAAATCACGCCGAGATCGAGGTGATGGCTCAGGAGCTCGCGAGGCACTTCGCGCGAGAAGACACGGTGCACGCGCACGTGAATGCCCGGGTGAAGCTGCCGGTAGCGATCGAGGGCCGGAAGCAAGGCATGAATCGAGCTTTCGTTCACGCCGATCTCGACCTGGCCGCGCTCGAGTTCCCGCAACTCCTTGATTCCCTTGCGGATCTCCTCGCGCAGGTTGAGCATCCGGTCGGCGTATTCGAGCAGGAGCACGCCCGCGTCGGTGAGGCTCCTGGCGCCTGAGCCGCGAACGAAGAGCGGCTGGCCGACCCACTCCTCGAGCTTGCGGATGGAGATGCTGACGGCGGGCTGGGTGCGGTAAAGCTTCTGGGCGGCGCGGGAGAAGCTTTGCTCGCGCGCGACCGTCTGAAACACCTGAAGGGCAGCCAAGTCCATTCCGACCCCTCCCCGGAGCCTATCTTATTATATAAGCAGGATTTATTCGCTACGCAAGAATTATAAATTGGACTCCCTTGCCCGTTCGCGGTTCACTAGTCATGGCTGAAGGAGTCTCCATGGACACGGTCCACATCTTCGACACGACGCTGCGCGACGGCGAGCAATCGCCGGGCTTCTCCATGAATCGCGAGGAGAAACTGCTGCTGGCGCGCCAGCTCGAACAGCTGGGAGTGGACACCATCGAGGCTGGATTTCCGATCGCGTCGCCGGGCGACCTGGAGGCCGTCCGGGCAGTGGCGAGCGAGATCAAGGAATGCCGCGTGGCGGCCCTCGCGCGCGCGCGACAGGAAGACGTCGATGCGGCGCTGCGCGGGATCGAAGCCGCCGCAAAACCGCGGCTGCACGTTTTCCTGGCGACGTCGGACCTGCACCTTAAGCACAAGCTGCGCCTCTCGCGCTCGGAAGCGCTCGAGCAGATTGCGCGAATGGTGCGATTCGGAGCGGCGCACTGCGAAGAAGTGGAGTTCTCGGCCGAAGATGCCAGCCGCAGCGACATCGACTACCTCTGCCAGGTAGCCTCCGCGGCCGCCGAGGCGGGCGCGACGATCATCAACCTGCCGGACACGGTGGGGTACTCGACGCCGGAAGAGTACGCCGAAATCTTTCGCCGTGTCCGTGCTTGCCTGAGCGACTATCCGGACGTGATGTTGAGCGCGCACTGCCACAACGATCTGGGGCTGGCGGTGGCGAATTCGCTGGCGGCCATCGGCGCCGGCGCGCGCCAAATCGAGTGCACCATCAACGGAATCGGGGAACGCGCGGGCAATGCTTCGCTGGAAGAGATTGTCGTGGCGCTGCACGTCCGCCAGGCGCTCTACGGCGCGGGCACGAACGTGTCGCTCGAGAAGATTTACTCGACGAGCCGCTTGCTGACGTCAATCACGGGCGTGTCTGTACCGCCGAACAAGGCGATTGTTGGCGCGAACGCATTCGCGCATGAGGCGGGGATTCACCAGGACGGAATCCTGAAGAACCCGCTCACGTACGAAATCATCGTTCCGGAGAAGGTTGGCGTCCCGGCGCGAAGGCTGGTCCTCGGGAAACATTCGGGTCGGAACGCGTTGCGGGCGCGCCTGGAAGAGCTCGGCTACGAAACCACAGACGCAGAGCTCGCCGAATGCTACGGTATGGCCATCGCGCGAGCGGATGCCGCCAAGCAGGTCAGCGACCGAGATCTGCTCACCATCATTCACCACGTGCGCCGCGGCGCGCTCTCGCCATCCCGCGAGTCGAGCGCCGCAACCGCCAGTTGAGGAATTCCGGCATCCAAGCAAGAGGGGCCCTCTCATGACGGAAGTGCGGAAGTCTATCGCGGTGTTGCCGGGAGACGGAATCGGCCCGGAGGTAACCCGGTCCGCCGTGCAACTTCTGGGCGACTGCGCCACGGCCTTCGGGCACCACTTCGAATTTCGCGAACTTCCCTTCGGCGGAGCTGCGATCGACCGCACTGGCGAACCGCTGCCTGCGGACACCCTCGCCGGCTGCCGGGCCGCGGACGCGATCCTGCTGGGCGCGATCGGCGGACCGAAGTGGGATTCGCTGCCGCTCGAGAAGCGGCCCGAGAGCGGGCTGCTGGGGTTGCGCAAGTCGCTGGGCCTATACATCAATCTGCGGCCGATTCGTCCCTGCAACGCGCTGAAAGCGATTTCGCCCGTGAAGCCCGAGCGGATCGCGGAGTGCGATTTTCAGATCGTCCGCGAGCTTGCGGGCGACATCTATTTCGGCGAACACGAAATCCGCGGCGGGAGCGCGCGCGACGTCGCAACGTACACGGTTGCGGAGATTCAACGAGTTGCGCGCTACGCGTTCGAACGCGCGGCGGCGCGGAGCCGTCGCGTGACCAGCGTGGACAAGGCCAATATCCTCGCCACGTCGTCGCTGTGGCGGAAGACGGTGACGGAAGTCGCGCGCGATTATCCCACCGTGACTCTCGATCATCTCTACGTCGACAACGCCGCGATGCAAATCCTCCTGCGGCCGAAACAATTCGACGTGATCCTCACCTCCAACATGTTCGGCGACATCCTGAGCGACGAGGCGGCGGCGCTGGTGGGCTCGATTGGGCTGATTCCTTCGATGAGCCGTGGGGATGAGGGCCGGCCGGCACTCTACGAACCGATTCACGGCTCGGCGCCCTCGCTGGCGGGCAAGGATGTGGCGTGCCCGCTGGGCGCGATCTTCTCCGCGAGCTTGATGCTGCGGGAATCGTTCGGGCTCGAGATCGAAGCGCAATGGATCGAGACGGCCGTGGATCGCGTTCTGGAGCGCGGCTATCGAACGATGGACATCGCCGAGCCGGGCGGGCGCATCCTCGGCTGCTCCGAATTCACCGAGCAGATTCGCGCGGAGATGAGCGACGTGCTGGTCCACCACGAGCGGTACGGCTGGGGCGTGTAGGAATTCTCGCCGGCGCCCAGGCGCGGGCCTCTACCCTTTTCGCAGAACGAGGCAGCCGGCCATCATGTCATGGAGCGCCTGCTTCTTGTCGGTGATCCCCGCGCAAATGCAATCAACGATAAAGTAGAGGCCGCCGAGGCCCGGCACGCACCCCAGGAACCTGCCTCCCAGATAGCGGCCGGTGGCGCGGCCAAACGTGACTCGGTTTCCCTGCATGTCGGTGACGTAAAGGCCGAGCGCCTTCTTGCCAAGAGTGCCTTGCAACGAGGAGCTTTCCATCGCGGCGAAATACAGCCAGGTGCCGACGACCGAAACCGCAAGAACGGCGAAGACAAAGCCGATGCCGAGCATCGCGAACACGGCGCCCGGGTTTTCGTCGGGCCGAATGTTCTGGAAAGCCCCGGAAATCCCCATGGCGCCCGCGATCAGAATCACGATCACCACGATGGGTATGCCCAAAATAACACCATCGATGATGGCGGCGACGAAGCGCAGCCAAAATCCCGCGTACGGTGCAGGCGCCACGAAGGCCGGCGGATACATTGGTGGCGGTGCGGACGCTGCCACCGGAGGCACGGCTACGGGCGCGGCGGGCGCAGAATACGTAGGAGCAGGAACCGGCGGAGCCGCAGGGCGTGCCGCCCCGGCTGGCTGGCCGCACTTGCCGCAGAACGCAGCATCATCCGGCAGCGCCGCTCCGCATCGTGAGCAGAACATGATCCCTCGCCTCGCTCAGTTCGCCGCTAGACCTTTCGTATGACCAGGCAGCTGGCCAGCATGTCGTGCAGCGCCTGCTTCCTCTCCGTGAAACCGGCCATGATGAAACCGATTCCCAGAATCAGGCCGGAGATGATCCTTCCAAAGAAGCGGCCTGTTGCCCGGGCGAAACTGACGCGATGGCCCGCGAGATCCGTCACCTCAAGACCGAGCGCCTTCTTGCCGAGTGTCCCTTGCCACGCGGAACTCTCGAGCAACGAGTAGTAGAGCCAGTTCACAACCAGGGCGATCAGTGCTAACCGGAAGATCGAGCCAGCGAGCCGGAGTATTTCTTCAGGCCGAGGCGGTTCGCCGCGAAAAAGACCTTGAAACCCCAAGGAAGCCATAAACGGGAGAAACAGTATCCACGAAGCGATCTGAAGAACGATGCGGTCGATAATCCAGGCAACGAAGCGCAGCCAGAATCCGGCGTACTGCACGCCCGGCCGTGCCGCAACGGCCGCCGGGGCAGCAACGGGGATTCCGCCGGTCGCCTGGCCACAGGCACTGCAGAAAGTGGCGTTATCGGGAACGTTCGCACCGCATTTCGAGCAGAACATCGCGCCTCCTACCGAACCGAACCCACACCCGGGAGTGTTCGCTAAACTTGGCTGCGCATCCTACTTGAGTCGAAACGAAGGGGTCAACATGCAAATCCTGACGCGGCGCGATCGGGCGGCCTTGCCCGCTCATGCAAGGGTCACGTAAACTCGTGCGCGAACGACGACGGAGGATTCATGCGCTTTCCTATCACGCGAGCGGCTCACATTCTTGGCGGCATTTTGCTGGCGGCAGCACTTTTCGCGACAGGCTATGTGGCGGGACAAAACCGTTTCGGCCAGCCGAAGACCATCATCCATATGGTCGAGATCAAGTGGAACCCGGGCGTCACGGAGGCACAGAAGCAGGACGTGGTGAACGGAATCAAGCAGATGGCGGCGAAGATTCCGGGGATCAGGAACGTGTGGCTGAAGGCGGACCGGCTCGAGCCGCGCGACTTCAGTTGGGCATACGCGATCGAATTCCGTGACCGCGACGCGGCGGATGCCTACGCCGAAAGCGCGCTTCACGAAGCCTGGGAGAAGCGATACGTCCCTCTGCGCTACACGAGCATCTCCGTCCAGGTCACGAACCCCTAGACGCTCGCGTCAGCGCGCGGCGTGTTCCCTCTGCAATTCCGCGTCGAATGCCCGTTCGGCGCGTTCAACGTAGGCGCGATAGCCCGCGGGATCAATAAACGGGTTCTCGCTCGCGCCTTTGACCTGCGCTTCACGCTTGGCGGCGAGATCGAAGAAAGAGCCGTGCGAACCAAGAAACACGTCGCATGGAAGCGCCCTCAGCAGGCGAAACGACCTCTCGTAATCGGCGGCAATTCCGGGATAACTCTGCTTTCCCGACAAGCGATATCCGGAAAGAACGCTCATGCTGCCGATGAAGACCACGTGCAGCGTCTTCCCGTTCTCTTCGGTGGTCGTCGCCCAGGTGGTGCAGCCGCGCGTGTGGCCCGCAGTCAGGTGCGCAGTCAGCGTCACGCCGCCAAGACTTACGGTGTCGCCGTCATGAATCACTCGATCCGGCTTCACGGCGGGGAACGCCAGCCTGTCGCCGAAAAAGAAATCGCCGCGGCCGCCGTTCTCGAGAACCGCCGCATCGCCCGCCATGGCGACTAACTTGGCTCCCGTGCGCTTCTTCAATTCCGCGAGGCCGCCTGCATGATCGTAGTGCGCGTGGCTATTGAGAAGGAACTTCACGTCCGAGAGCTTGAATCCGAGCTTCCGGATGTTCGCCTCGATCTGTGGGGCGGTTTCGACAAAGCCGCCGTCGAGGAGAACGTCGCCTTGAGGAGTCACGATCAGGAATGAGGTGACGTCACTTGCGCCGACGTAATAAATGTTCCCCGCGATGCGAAACGGCGGCACGGGCTGATTCTCGCCACGGGATTGCGGATCGGTCTGCGCCCGCGCGGCTGCCGCAACTCCGAGCAGGAGAACAAGAACAAAGATCGGCACTCGGCGTGCGAGCCCGAAAGGAACTGTACCGCTCGAAGTCATTTTGCGCCCGCCCTCTGAATTGATGCGCGTGCTTCTTCGAGCCCCAGCCGTTTCTTGATGCCGCTGTCGAAAACACCGTCGGGCAGAATTCGCCGCATCAGCGCGCTGATCTTCGCTTCTCGCGTGACAAGATACCGCGCGCGGGGTGGTGTCTCCTCGATCGCCCGCAAGATGACTCGCGCGCAATCCTCCGGCGTATCGTGCGACGCCTTCGTGGCTACGTCCCAGCTGCTTCGAAATCCCTGGTAGACCGTGCGGTACGGGCTTTGCTCCGCCCCTTTCACGTATGCCGACGAAAGCTCCTCGGCCGTGCGGCTCATGCTGGTTCGGATCACGCCGGGCTCGATCAGAACCACGTGCACGCCGAACAGAGAAAGCTCGAGCCGCATCGCATCACTCAGCGCTTCGAGGGCGTGTTTGCTCGAACTGTACGGGCCCATGATTGGTATCGACACTTTGCCCGCGATGGAACTCATGTTGATGATGCGGCCGCGGCGTCGCTCGCGCATGTGGGGCAGAACGCGCTTCGTGGCCCGCAGCACGCCGAAAATGTTGGTCTCGTACTGCTTGCGGAGGTCCGCGAGCGTGATCTCCTCGATTACAGCGGCGATGGCGATACCGGCATTGTTCACGAGGATGTCGACCGGTCCGGCGCGGCGCTCGATCTCCGTGACCGCGTCATTCACGGACGCATCGTCGCAAACGTCGAGTTCGAGCGTTTCAAGCGGAAGCTTGCGGTCTCGCGCGAGTTGATCGAGAGCGGCGCGGCGCTCCGCGTTGCGTCCCCCCGCGAAGACTCGGTAGCCGTGCTCGGCGAGCAGCACGGCTGCGGCTCGCCCCAAGCCGTCGGTTCCGCCCGTGACCAGCGCTATGCTGGCGTTCTTTTCGCTCTCTTGAGCCGGCATGTTCTCTTCCTCGAATCTGCGCGGAGACGCGAGCGCGCGTGGAATGGATGCGACCAGCGACGCTATCGGAAACATGAGAGGACTTCAAGAGGTCACTTGCGGCAGATCCGCCGGCCCGATGAGAAATTGCAAGAATGAATCGTACAGGAAACTCCGAATTGCGGACGCGGCGACACGGCGAAACAATCGGCGGTGGAGGCAATGATGATTAAGAGAGTAAAGGGCGGCTACAAAGTTCTGTCAGAAAAGACGGGGAGGAATCTGGGGGGTCCATACAAGACCAGAGCCGAGGCGGAAAAGCGGCTGCGCCAGGTGGAATTCTTCAAACACACGAAGGGCTAAGCGGTTCGAATGGCAGGCGAATCAATCAGAATCGAGCTGCACGAGCCCCGTATTGCGGGGAGCCATTGAGCCGGGGCGCCATCGCGAGGACCCGACGGAGCGCCGCCCCACGCGATTTACGAAGCGGCCGACATTCAAGGAACCACCAATGAAATGGTCGATCCTGGCAGGGCCTGCCACCTTGATATCCCGGACCCAATGCAAGCCGGTGCTGATGGCGCAGCCGCATTGCGAACAGTCGGGTGTGCCGCCGAAGACGCACGGCTCGACGCGGCTGCGCAGGTCCGCCGAATAGTTGGCGGACATCTTCGCGAACACGCAGTCGGGCGGATTCTCAGGCGGGCGCAGGAAGGCCTTCGCCAGCCCTTCGTGGAACAGCAGCTTCGGGTACCGCTTCGCCAGGTCCGGAAGCTCGCGGGCCACGGCCGCGCGGTCGGCGGGAGTCAGAGTTTCCGCGCTCTGCTCGCCGATCTGCGGCGTGTAAACGCTCACCCAAACCCGATTCACTTCCGGGCGCGCATTCCAGTAGGCGACATATTCTTCGAGGTAGCCCGGACGCTCCAGCATGGGCCGCGTAATCACCCAATGGATGTTCACTTCGCGGCCGTCGATATTCGCGAGAATACGCTCGTACGTCGCCGGTTTCCGGCGAATGTCGTGATGTTCGGGCAGGCCGTCAACCGAAACGGCCACGCGCAAGCGCGGAATCTGCATCCATTCATGCGGGATCGGAATGACGGCGCTGGTGACAACCAGCGCAAAAACTCCCATGCCGCTGAGCTCGGGAAGAATTCGGCTCAATTCGCGATGCCGGACCAGCGGTTCGCCGCCGACCAGCGAGACGTGCATCGGCTTGTGCTTGCGCACGAGATCGACCACGCCGTTGACGAGCGCGTCGCCCCGAAAATCGCTCAGCTGGCTCAGCGTCACTCCGCCACCCAGGTGTGTGTCGCCGTAGGCGTAGCAGCCCGGGCAGCTCAACGGACATTCCCGAGTGATTTCGATCGAGAGCAGGGGAACGCGGCCGGTCAGGATTCGTCCCCAGGCCGTGAGGATTTCGCGCGCCGTAAGACTCGGGTTGGGTGCGGCTACACTCATGCTCCCCTTTATGATGCCAAATTCATGTCCACGGGTTCGTGCCGCTTTCGAAACGATTAATGGAGCGTCAGGGCCTGGGCTGCAACTTCCTGGCCTATCGCGGCGAGGTAAACAGAAGCCGCGAAGCCATATGGGCCGAGAAAACAGAGACTGGGAATCTTGTTTTCATCGTCATCTAAAATCTTCGCTCCGCATCTTAGGCCGCGCTTCGCCTCAAGTCAACGCCGAGGACTTGCCGTAGTGGGTCTCTTGAATCTCCTCATGCTGTTAGTTTCTCACTTAGGGCGGCCCATCCTTTCGCGTTGAGGTATTGGGTGAAGTCGCGCAAGGGATTCTTGCGCACTCCTTCCTCCAGCTCGAGCATGTCGTCGCGGAGACCTCTTGTCTCCCAACAAGAGTCGCTTTCCGTAGAACAAAGGTAGATATGGAGCGTTCCGTTGCTGTGGAGTTCTGTCAGGCGCTGGTGCAGTTCAATCTTGGGAATGACCACAAAGTCCGGTTCATTGCTTTTGAAGCTGTGCAGCACAAAAACCCAAAACTCAGCTGGAGAGTCCTTCAGCTTGTTTCTGTTTAGTGCAAACCAACTTAGGCAGCGGAGCGAATCCCGCAACACGGCGGATTTCCCCGGCAAGAAGTCCTTCCCGTATTTCGCTTGCAGCGAGACCGTGCGCCGGTTTGCGCGGTCGGTCACCAACAAGTCGATTCCGGTATCCTTGGCTGGTATCCAAACATTCAACCCGAGCCGCTGCTGCAAGTGAAGGCCGACTAAGTATTCCCCAGCATGAATCGTGAACATCGGTCTCATGGGCGGTTGCCCCATGCTGCCACAAGCCACCGATTCTCCCCACTGGATTCCCACAGGGGGCGGTGAAATCCACAAAAAGAAAATGTGAAAAAATAGATTACGGGCACTTGACGAAACACATGGATTTGCTATACTCCCCTGATGTTGGCGGAGCCCTGATTTGGCAGGGAGTCCTCTGACGGACCGGGCCTGCCCACTTAATACGAGGTGCGGTTGGTTACGAACACCGGGTACCTGAACAACGAGCTTCGAGCATATCCGTTCGGGAGGCCGCGCGACTAAACGCGGCCCAAGCGAATGGACGGACATGCCCGGCGCTCGACGCCGGGTTTTTTATTGCTTGCTCGCAGGATCGGCTCCAAACCGATTTTGCGCTCCGCCGGGAGCGGAGACGTTCCGATCGGAAGCAGTTGAGCGGAACGGACGATCTTTGACAACTGAAGGAAGTAGGCATTGCGCGCGCGAATTTTCCGGTTTCAGGGTTTGTACTTGCAAACCCTGAGCTGAAAGCGTTCGCGTGGCGCAATACCGCAAGTTTGCTCAAGTAGCGCAATGTGGAAAGGCGAACTTGTCCACGCGCGGATCGTGTGCCTGAAGCCGGACATTCTGTGAAGAAAGTCCGGTGGCGGGACATACGGACCTTGAAGAACAAAGCGCCAGGGGATTGCAAGAGCCCTGGCTGCGGAGTTCGTCAAGATTTCGGTTCGGAAAGGAGCCGAGACGTGTTGGGTAAGTTTTATGGTCAAGCTACTAAGAGCGTACGGTGGATGCCTTGGCGCCAACAGGCGAAGAAGGACGTGGCAAGCTGCGATAAGCCTCGGATAGCCGCAAGCAGGCCTTGACCCGAGGATTTCCGAATGGGGAAACCCGAGCCGGTAAAACCGGCTTACGGCCCGCTGAATCCATAGGCGGGTGCGAGCTAACCCAGGGAAGTGAACCATCTCAGTACCTGGAGGAAAATAAATCAAACGAGATTCCGAAAGTAGCGGCGAGCGAAATCGGAACAGCCCAAACCCCGGTATTTATACCGGGGGGTTGTAGGACCGCGTGAGTAGAGTTACCAAACCGGAGGCTAGGTGAACCCGCTGGAAAGCGGGGCCATAGAATGTGATAGCCATGTAACCGAAAGCTTACCGGACTCGAAGCGGTATCCTGAGTACTACGGGGCACGAGAAACCCCGTGGGAATCTGGGGAGACCACTCTCCAAGGCTAAATACTCGTTGGCGACCGATAGTGAACCAGTACCGTGAGGGAAAGGCGAAAAGCACCCCTGCGAGGGGAGTGAAATAGAACCTGAAACCGTATGCTTACAAGCAGTCAGAGGGCTATGCCGTGTCTTCGGATACGGAATGCCTGATGGCGTGCCTCTTGCTTAATGAGCCGGCTAGTTATTCTCACGCGCGAGGTTAAGCGAAAGCGAGCCGTAGCGAAAGCGAGTCCGAACAGGGCGATTAGTGCGTGGGAATAGACGCGAAGCGGGATGATCTACCCTTGGCCAGGTTGAAGGCCGCTTAACCGCGGCTGGAGGACCGAACCGTTGTGAGTTGAAAATCGCTCGGATGAGCTGAGGGTAGGGGTGAAAGGCTAATCAAATTCCGTGATAGCTCGTTCTCCCCGAAATGCCTTTAGGGGCAGCCTGGTGTGATTTGCCACGGTGGTAGAGCACTGAATGGACTAGGGTCCCATCCAGGATACCGAATCCAATCAAACTCCGAATGCCGTGGACAAAAGCACGGGAGTGAGACTACGGGGGATAAGCTCCGTGGTCGAGAGGGAAAGAACCCAGATCGCCAATTAAGGTCCCGAACTGCAGACTAAGTGGGAAAGGACGTGTGAGCGCACAGACAGCTAGGAGGTTGGCTTAGAAGCAGCCATCCTTTAAAGAAAGCGTAACAGCTCACTAGTCAAGTGTTCACGCACCGACAATCCAACGGGGCTAAAGTCTGCGACCGAAATTGCGAAATTGACGGTTCCTCCGGGAATCGTCATTTGGTAGGGGAGCATTCTGTGGTGGCAAAGGTAGACCGAGAGGACTGCTGAACGCCACGGAAGAGACTCTGCCGGCATAAGTAGCGATAAACACGATGAGAACTCGTGTCGCCGAAAGTCTAAGGTTTCCTGAGGAAGGTTAATCCGCTCAGGGTTAGGCGGGTCCTAAGGTGA
>Ga0335081_10000861_pt1 | contig 48936 bp, 41 predicted proteins | sample Lox_Sample_35_FD_206713 | JGI IMG/M metagenome (GOLD analysis project Ga0335081, IMG submission 206713) | Soil microbial communities from Loxahatchee National Wildlife Refuge, Florida, United States - Lox_Sample_3.5 | ecosystem: Environmental > Terrestrial > Soil > Wetlands | place: USA... | reverse complement strand
GTCGATTTTTGCGGATCGAGCGCGCGATGCGAGGCGCGCAGCCAGCCTTTGGTGATCCAGAAGGATGCCGGATTGAGCGTCTTGGCGCGATCCTCGGCGGATTGCGGCATCTGCTCGGAGAGCTTGACAAAGAAATCCATGTCGTCGCGCGTCGACGCGGCATAGAGCGTGAGCTTGATCGGCCCGGCGATTTCCAGATCCCGCTCCAGCGGCGCGGTGGTGAAGGTCAGCACCCGGCGCGCCGGATCGGGCGCGTTGTTCGGGCCGAAGCCGACCACGCCCATCATCCAACCCGGATTCGGATAAGTGTACGACGTCTTGTCCTCGCCCGTTGCTTGGTCGCGGGTGAGCGTACCGTCGTTGAGCGAGGTAACGCTGCCGGATTTCGCCCCGCTTAAATGCCAGGTGACATAGCGCACGCCGGCCGGCGGCCACGCCTGCGCCGCGCGCACCGCGTCGGCGCCGCGCACGAAATATTCGACCGGCGGCCGCTGCAGGTATTCGGTCGCCTCGCCCTTGAGATAATGATCGTAGAACGGCAGCAGCATTTGTTCGTGCAGCTCGCGGCTGTTGAATTCGCGATTGGCGACGAAGGCATTGACCGGCCCGATCATCTTCAGCTTCTTCGGGCCGCGCGCGCGGCGGAAGCCATCGATATTGCCACGGGTGTGCAGATCGACCTTGCCCCAGACGCCCACCGAATAGAGCGGCACCTCGATTTCATCCAGGCGCTCGGCGCCGCTGCGTTCGCGCCAAAATTCGTCATAGGTCGCATGCTCCTGGATGCGCAGATTGAGATCGTAAGGCTGCTCGCGCGGAAATTCGCCGTTGGCCGGGTGACGGTTGATGATCCGGTTCTGGTTCCACCAATACGAGCCGAAGAAATCGCCGAGCATGCCGCCCTGATAGACGCTGGCGCGATACGGGTCGTTGAGTCCGTCGAAGGCGCAGATGCAGGCGAGCGACGGCGGCTTTTGGATCGCCATCCACCACTGCGACATGCAGAAATAGGATTGGCCGATGCCGCCGACCTTGCCGTTCGACCATTGCTGATGGCCGAGCCATTCGATGACGTCGTAGAGATCCTTCTGCTCGTTGCGATCGAGCAGGCGGAATTCGCCGCCGGACTTGCCGCAGCCGCGAATGTCCATATGCGCATAGACATAGCCGCGCTCGACATAGAGTTCGATCGGGCCGGTCTCGCGCCAGAGAAATTGCGGGCCGGCAGGCAGCGAATTGTTGTCGTAGCGATAGGGCGAGGGCGCCAGCAACGCCGGAAAAGGCCCTTCGCCGTCCGGCATGTAAAGCGCCACCGCGATCTCGACGCCGTCATGCACGCGGATTTTCACTTCGCGCGGCTTCGGCAGTGCAATATTCGCCATTATCTCGAACTCCCCGACTGAATCGGACCACAGGAAAAAGCTACGGCGCGAGGAACGCAAGCATCCTTACACCCTTGGCTTTTGCCATTCTTCCGAAGGACAACTCAAGCGCGTGTTCAAAATTTAACTGCGCGATTGCAGCCTATTTGGCCTTGTGGGTAACATTGCATCGTCAGTGGTTGGGGTACGTCCATGACCGGTGCTGAGTATGCGTTCGTGATGAGCGCTCTGGCCGTTTTGGCCGTCATCGTCAAATTGCTGACCTTTGATGTGCAAGGCTGGATCCGCAAGGATTTAAAGCGCGGCGATCTTTACGCGTTGGTCGACGTTGCATCTGGCGTGCGCCCGAACGGGCTGAGCCCGGAGCAGGCGCATCGTTTGCAAGCCCGCGGCATGGTGCGCAGCTACGGCAACGGCAACTACGGCGCCACGCTCAAAGGCCGCCTGGCACTGCTCGTCAGGGAAGCGGTGGGCCACACTGTCCAGGTTGAACGTTGATATCGCTGCTGTTTTCGCGGCCACCGTTGCTCGTGGGCAGTGTCAATCGGCCGTAACCCTCGCTTGGCACTTTCGACATAGACGCTAGAAGAGCGGAGTCGCTTCGCTCGGCTATATGGCCCAAGAGCCATTGCGGACCGCGGACATATCCGCTTGGCTGCCGCACGATGCGCGATCCCGCAACAGTGCTGCTGATGCTTTCCGGCGGCCCCGATTCCGCAACGCTGGCGGATTTTGTTGCCCGCGATTGGCCGGGCAACACGCCGCATGCGATCTATCTGCGCGGCGGCCATCCGGCGGAAGCAAAGGAGATCGACGCCGCCGGCAAAATCGCAAGCCGGATCGGCAGCCGGCTCGAAGTCGTCGATATCCCCGAACTCCTCCACGCCCTGCGGGGCGATCGCCTGATGGCGGCTTCGGAAAATTCCATTCTGCCATTCGGCAACGCCATCGCGCTGTCGCTGATGATGTTGTGCGGCGTCAGGGCAAGCGCGGCCGCGATCTATGTCGGCTATCATCGTGACGACGCGGAAGCCAATGAAGGCTATTCACGGCAAGCGATGGATCGGCTGGAAGCGCTGGCCGCCATCGGCCGCGACGGCGCGCCGAAAATCGTCGCGCCGTTCCTCGCCATGACCAAGACCGAAGTGTTCACGCTCGGCGCGACTATGCACGTGCCCTACGAACTGACCTGGAGCTGCCTGCGCGCCGAGGATTTGCATTGCCGGCAATGCACCGCTTGCAGCGATCGGCGCCGCGCATTTGCCGCTGCCGGATTGGCCGATCCGGCGCGGTACAAGGCGGCATCCGCCCCGGGAAGTCGGGTCGGCGCAGGCTAGAGCGTCACAGCCCCAAATACGCTTTCCTGATCTCCGGCTTGGCCGAAAGCTCCGCCGGCAGGCCTTCCATGAAAATGCGGCCTTCGGCGACCACATAGGCGTAGTCGGACAGCGCCAGCGCGAGATGCACGTTCTGCTCGACGAGCAGAATGGTCAGCCCCGCCTCCTTCAGCTTCTTCAGCGTTGCGAGCAGCTGATAGACGACGACCGGGGCGAGGCCGAGCGATAATTCGTCGATGATGAGAATGTTGGGATCGGACATCAGCCCGCGCGCAATCGCCACCATCTGCTGCTCGCCGCCGGACAGCGTGCCGGCAAGCTGGCGCTGCCGCTCCTTGAGCCGCGGAAACAGCGTGAACACCTGCTCGAGGCGTTCGGCGTATTTGCCGGCGGCACGCTTGGAGAACGCGCCCATTTCCAGGTTTTCGACGACGCTCATGGTGGCGAACAATTGCCGGCCTTCGGGGACGAGCGCGAAACCGCGCGCCGCCTTGGCGTGGCTCGGCAGATGCGTGACGTCCTCACCCTCGAAGACGACCTTGCCGCGCCACGGCGCAATCGAGCCGGCGACCGCCCGCAATGTCGTGGTCTTGCCGGCGCCGTTGGCGCCGACGATCGCCGTGAGCGCGCCGCGCCGCGCCTTCAACGACAGGCCCCACAGCACTTGCACCTCGCCGTAACCGGCTTCGAGATTCTCGACGGTCAGCAGCGCCTCGTCCTGCGACAGGGCGGCAGCGGCGACATTGGGCTTCGCGGCGTCAGGCATCGACCGCGCCTCCGTGCAATTGTTCGGCGAGCTTGGGATCGCCGAGATAGGCCTCGATCACTTGCGGATCGCGTGCGACGTCAGCGGGCACGCCTTCCGCGAGTTTCTGGCCGTAATTGAGCACGACGATGCGGTCCGACAGGCTCATGATCGCCTGCATCAGATGCTCGATGATGAGGATGGTGACGCCGGAATCGCGGATGCGGCGGATGACGCCGATCATGTGTTCGACTTCGGTCGGATTGAGCCCGGCCAGCACCTCGTCGAGCAAAAGCAGCTTCGGCTGCGCGGCCAGCGCGCGCGCCAGCTCGAGCCGCTTCTTGCCGGCGATGGTCAGGTGCAGAGCGAGCATGTCGATGCGGTCGTCGAGACCGGTCAGATGCACCGCGGCGCGCGCCGCCTCGTGGGCGCGGGAGAGCGGCAAGTTCTCGCGGCCGAAGCAGGCGCCGACCGTGCAGTTGTCCAGCACCGTCATGTTGGTGAGCGGCTGCACGATCTGGTGGGTGCGGGCCAGCCCGTGGCGGGCGACCACGAACGGCCGCTCGCCGGTGATGTCGATGCCGTTGAACACGATCTTTCCGGTATTCGGCGCGAACACGCCGTTGATCAGATTGAACAGCGTCGATTTTCCGGCGCCGTTCGGTCCGATCAGGCCGAGAATCTCCCCGGGCTGCAGGACGAAGCTCAAATTATTCACCGCCTGCAAACCGCCGAAACGCTTGCTGACGCGATCGAGCTCGAGCATCGCGGTCATTCGAGCACCCGCTTCAGCCCGGGGTACCGGCTGTAGACGAAACCCATCAACCCGGAAGGAAAGAACAGCACGATGAGGAGGAGCAGCGCGCCGGCGATGGTCAACTGGAAATTGGCGAAAGTCGACGACGTCAAGAGATAACCGCGCATCTCCTCGTAGAGATAGGCGCCGAGCGCGACGCCGGCGACGGTGCCTTGGCCGCCGAGCATGCAGATGACGATCGCCTCGGTGGAGAGTGTAAGGTCGAAGGCGTCCGAGGGCTGGATGAAGGCGCCTTTGAAAAAATAAAGCCCGCCGGCAATGGCGGGCAAGAACGCGGACGCCGAATAAGCGAGAGCTTTGTAGCGCGGCGTCGGCACGCCGAGAATGGCGGCGGCGTCCTCATTCTGCCCGATGGCCAGCAGGCCCAAGCCGAATTTGGAGGTCTTGATCGCGTAGCTGAGATACAGCGACGCGCCCATCACCGCGACGAAGGCGAAGTAGATGACCCACAGCGCCCGCGCCGGGCCGCCAAGCGGCTGGAAGACCTGCGGCGAGATATAGATGCCGGACGAGCCGCCCCACGGCGTGAAATTCTCGGCAAAAGCTTGCACGCCCTCGACGATACCGATGGTGGAGAGCGCAAAGAACGCGCCTCGCAGCCGCAATATGCCGAGACCGAAAATCAGCGCCAGCGCGCTGACACCGGCGCCGGCCGCGAGCAGGCTCGCCGCGAGCGGCCAAGCATAGGAATTGACCAGCCAGATGCAGATATAGCCGCCCAGGCCGAAGAAGACGATGCTGCCGAAATTGATGTAGCCGGCATAGCCCAGCATGATGTTGAGATTGCTGGCGAGCGTGATGTAGACGGCCGCCAGCACCAGGCTTTCGCGCAGCTCGACATTGTTGCCGATCATGGGCAGCGCCACGAAGGCGACGATGACCAGTGCGATGATCCAGAAGAACGGTCGCCGCAGCATCTAAAGCGCTCCGCGCCGCGACGCGAATATGCCGCCGGGGAATGCGATCAGCACCAGGACGAACAGCGCAAACTCGATCACCAGCGTCCAGCTCACCGGCACGAACGGCGTCACCGCGCCCTCCAGCACGCCGAGCGCGACGCCGCCCAAGAGCGCGCCGACCGGATTGCCGAAGCCGCCGAGCACGGTGACGATGAAGCCCTTGAGCTGATAGCCGTCGCCGGAAAGGATGGTGAAGGGAAACAGCGTGCCGATCAGCATGCCGGCGACGCCGGCGAGCGCCACGCCGGTCCCCACCGAGATGGCGAGGAGCCGCGTCGTCGGAATGCCGACGAGCTCGGCGGCCTCGCGGTTATTGGCCACGGCGCGCATCGCCTTGCCGGTGCGGGTATAGTGCAAAAAGACGTAGAGCAAGGCCGCGATCACCGTCGCCAGCACGGCGGCGAGAATATGCGCGCCGGGAAATGTATAGCGGCCGAGCGAAAATCCCGGCAGCGACACCTCGACATTGAACAAGGCCGTGCCCCAGACCGCGGTGCCTACTCCGATCAGAATGAGATTGACCGAAAAGGTCGAGAGCAGGCTCATCAGCGGCGGGCGCCCGACCATGCGGTGAATGGCGATCCAATAGAGCGCCACGCCGACGAAAAAGCCGCCGATGAGGACCGGCGGCAGGGTCAGATAGGGCGAAATGCCGAGCGCGCCGGCAAGCAGATAAAGCCCCATCATGCCGGCGACGACCATGGCGCCGTGCGTGAGATTGATGACGTCCATGACGCCCCAGATCAGCGTCAGTCCCATGGCGGCAAGTCCGTAGACCAGCCCCACCAGCACGCCGTCGATGATCGAAGCGAGGATGCCGAGCATAGGTTTTTAGGGGATCGAGGCCGGCGCGGAATGCGCCGGCCCGTTCCTCGTGTTACGGCCGACTACTGGCTGGCCGAGATCGGATAGAGCAGTTCGGCCGACTTCGCTTCCAGGGGCCAGACCACCTGACGGCCGAGCTTGCCGTTGCTGTTCTGCCACTGCGCCAGCACCATCTTATGTGCTTCCTGCAGGCCGTGATGGCCGGCGTCGGTCATGAACTTTACATGGCCGAAGAAGGTGGTGATGTCGGTTGCGTTGAGCGCCGCCGTCACCTTTTCCGGGTCGATCGAGCCGGCCTGTTCGATGGCGTGCTGCAGCACCACGCCGCTCGTGTAACCCGACGCCGCGTGATAGTCCGCGTTGGCGTGGAATTTGTCCTGGAACGCCTTGGCGAATTCCGAGGTGGTCGGTCCGAACTGCGGCTTGTAGTTGACCTGCAGCTCCCATTGCGACGGCACCGTCACGCCGAGCGCGGCGGGGCCGAGCTCGCCGAACTTGTCGTCGGCCGGAGCCACCAGGATCGAGATCCACTTCATCCCGGCCTTCTGGTCGTGCATCTGGCGCGCCAGCGTGGCGCCGTCGGAATAATGCCCGCCGCCCATGAAAGCATCGGCGTTCGACGAGATGATCTTGTTGACGATCGGGCCGAAGTCGGTCGTGGAAGGCGCGTAGGATTCATCCATCACGACCTGAAAGCCGGCGGCCACGGCCTGCTCCTTGGCCGCCTTCATCACGTCCTTGGAGAACGGATCGTCGGAATAGACCATGGCGATCTTGGCGTGCGGATCCTTGGCCTTGAGCGCCTCGATGGCGCCGGACATGTAATGGGTGGCCGAGGTGATCACCATGAACAGGTATTTGTTGCCGAGCTCGAACGGCTTTTCCTCGGCGCCGCCCGAGTCGATCATGATCTTCTGATATTGCTCGGAAATCACCGCGGCCGGCGCGGTCAACCCCGACGAATAGGGGCTGAACAAAAACTGGGCATGGTCCTGATTGATCAGCCGCGTATAGAGCTGCTGGACGCGGCCGCCGACCGATTGGTCGTCATAACTGACGAATTTCACCTTGTATTGCTTGCCGCCGACTTTGATGCCGCCTTTGGCGTTGACTTCGTCGCGCCAGAACTCGTAACCGCGCTGCTGGCCCAATGAATCGACATTGAGCGGACCGGTCTGCGAGTCGGTGAAGCCGACGGTGATGGTATCTTCGGCGAATGCCGGCGCGGCGAATAGCGTCGCAGCGGCGGCCAATAAGCAAAGCCGTTTCATACGTTCCTCCCTGTGCGATCCCTTGGCGGCATCGCGGTCACAATATTCTCCGGCCTTAAGCGGCCGGGTCCCCCGGGTAGCCCCCACTTCGCGGGAAGCATTGCATAGTCGAGAGATAAAGGCCATCCGGTGGGGGCCGTGGGCGGGCACGATGACGGCCGCCGGAAGCGCTGTCACCGCGACAAAATTTCGCGCAGCAAGACAACTGGGCTTTCCCTCCTGTGCTAAGCTGCCGCCCAATCGCGCGGCGCTTCGCTCTTTACCATGTCCGGCGTTTTGGTATCGCGATGGCCGCGCCAGACCAAAAAGTGACTGGGAGGACCTCTCATGCCTATGCCCCGAACCGTGCTCGGCGGCGTCGCGACGATCGCGGCGGCCGTCGCGCTCATCATGGCCGCGGCGCCCGCTGCCGAGGCGCAGACCAAGGTAACCATCGGCAAGGTGATCGGCGGCGATGGCTTCCACGTGCCGACCTATGTCGCGCTGGACGAAGGCTTCTTCAAAGCCGAAGGGCTCGACGCCACGCTGGTCGAATTGCAGGCCCCCGCGCAAGTGACCGCGGTGCTGTCGGGCAATCTCGACTGCGCGCCAATCCCCTCGGGCGGGGCGCAGGCCGCGCTGAGCGGCGCCAAGATCGAATACATCGTCGGCGAGTCGCTCAAATCGCAATGGACGCTGACCACGCGGCAGGACATCGCCAAGCCGGAGGATCTGAAAGGCAAGACGCTGGGTCTGGGCCGGCCCGGCGGCGCCGATTACGACGAGGTGCAGGCGGTGCTGCACCGCTTTTTCCACATGGACGCCGGCAAGGACTACAAGGTGATCTCGTTCCAGGGCGAGCCGGAGCGCATCGCCGCCATGGTCAATAACGACATCCAGGGCGCTTCGCTGTCGATTCCGCACGCGGTGGTCGCCCAGCAGACCGGGTTGAAGATTTTGCTGCGCACCGGCGACTATATTCCGCGCGCCGGCGGCACCATCTGGTGCATGCGAAGCTTCGTCGAGCAGCACCCGGATACGGTGAAGAAGATCATCCGCGCCATCGCCAAAGCGGTGATGTATTTCCGCACCAACAAGGAAGGCTCGATCAAGGTGCTGGAGCACCATATCGGCAGCATCAAAACTGACGCCGAAGCCGGCGCCATCTGGGATCAGCTGCACGACTCCTACGGCGCCGAGGTGCCGCCCAACCTCTTCCGCGAAATTCTGGAGTCGCGGCGGCTTACGATGATCGCGGCCCGGCAATGGCCGGCCGACAAGCCGCTGCCCGATCCGGAACAATTCCTGGCGCGCAATCTCCTGGATTCGACGCTTAAGGAAATGAATTACGTGCCGGCCAATCTGGCAGCACCGGCGAAGTGAGAGCGGGGAATGTCATTCCGGGATGCGGGCAAAGCCCGCGGCCCCGGAATCCATGCCCACCTCGGCGAATGGCATTGCGGACTTGCCGCCAACCAAGTCGGCTTTGGCCGGCGTGAAATCTAGCTACCGATCTCGGGTCAACGCGGGATCGGTGGCAATCCGCGATGACGGGCCCGTCAATCCCCGCTCGGATGCTGCGGACGCCAGCGGCTCATGCGATTTTCCAGAAGTTTGACTAGGCCGGTCATCAGAAGCGACAAGCCTGCGAACACGATCAGCCCGGAAAACACCACGTCGACCTTGAACTCGCTGGCGGCCCGGACCATCACCACGCCGAGTCCGTCCTGCGAACCGAAGAATTCCGCCACCACGACGCCGAGCACGGCGCGGCCGATAGCGAGCCGCAAGCCGACGATGATGAAGGGCAAGGCATTCGGCACCACGACGAGCCGCGCGATATCCCATTCGCCGGCGCCGAACGAGCGCACCACGTTGATCAAGAGCTTGTCGGCGTTGCGCACGCCCTCATAGGTGTTGATCAACAGCGGGAACACGGCGCCGAGGAAGACGATGGCGACCTTGGACCAAAGACCGAGCCCGAACCACAGCAGCAACAGCGGCAGGAAGACGAGCCGCGGCGTAGCGTTGAACGCGGTGATGAACGGATCGAACATCGCATTGAGCACGTTCGAGCGGCCGAGCAGGATACCAATCGGCAGCCCGGCCAGGATCGCGAGCCCAAGCCCGAGAGCGAAGGCGCCGGCGCTCACGCCGAGCGGCATCCAGATCGAGCCGGTTGAGAACATGCGCCACAGCGTGCCGGCAATGTGGCTCGGCACGGTGAAGAACAGCTTGGTCCCGGCTTTCATCGGCACGAGATCGGGCAGGAACTGCCAGACCAGAAGGAGACACAGGATGCTGCCGGCGCCGAGCGCGGTTGGCTCGATCCGCCGCCACAGCCGGCGCGCCGGCGGCGCGGCAGCGACCGGGGCGGTCATGGCGAAATCGGCTTGCAGCTCGGCCATCCGCATTATCCTCTGCGCCAGGGAAAGGCGGCGCGTTCCGCGAAGCGGATGCCTTCGGTCAGCGCCACCGCGATCACCATGACGGTGAGGATGCAGGCGAACATCTTGTCCATGGCGAACAGGTCGCCGAAGCGGGAAATGGCGAAGCCGATGCCTTCGGAGGCGGCAAAGAATTCGCCGACCAAGACGCCGATCAAGGCGCGGCCGATGGCGATGCGCGCGCCGGCGACGACGAAGGGCAGCACGCTCGGCAACAACACCTTGCGGTAGAGGTCCCACTCGCCGCCGCCGAGCGAGCGCACCACGTCGATCAGCCGGCGATCGACCGCGCGTACGCCGGCGCAGGCATTGAAGATGAAGGGAAAGACCGAGAGCGAAAACACGATGATAGTCTTGCCGGTAAGCCCGACACCGAAAAATATGACCAGCAGCGGCGCCAGCGCCACCAAGGGGCTCGCGTAGAAAATCGTCATCAGCGGATCGAGCGCATAGCCGACCCGCACCCGCCAGCCCATGACGATGCCGAGCGGCACGCCGATGAGGACGGCGGCGCCAAGGCCCAAGAAGAACGGTACCGCGCTGACGGCGAGATCGTCGAACAATTCACCGCTCTGGACGAGATCGACGAAGCCCGCGGCGATCAGGGTGGGCTTGCTGACGAACAGCGGATTAAACGGCACGAACAAAAAGATCGCCTGCCAGGCGACGAAGAACAGCACCACGGCCAGCGCGCCGAGCAGAAAATTGCGGTAACGCCCCGTGAGGCGCGGCTCGATGACGGTTTGCTCGGCCATGGACTAGACCACGATCTCGTCCTTCAGCGTGTTCCAGATCTCGAGCTTGAGCTCGTTGAATTGCGGCGTGACCCGCATTTCGTATTCGCGCGGCCGCGGCAGACCGATGGCGAAGGTCTTCTTGGCGCGCCCAGGGCGCTTGCTCATCACCATGACGCGGTCGGATAGATAGATCGCCTCATCGATCTGGTGGGTGACGAACAGCACGGTCTTTCTGGCTTCGCGCCAGATGCGCAGCAGCTCGACCTGCATCAGGTCGCGGGTCTGCGCGTCGAGCGCGGCGAACGGCTCGTCCATCAGCAAGACGTCGGGATCGGTGGCGAGCGCGCGCGCCAGGCCGACGCGCTGTTTCATGCCGCCCGACAATTCATGCGGATAGTGGCTCTCGAAGCCTGAAAGTCCCACCAGAACCGCGAGGCGGTCGGCGACGGTGCGGCGCTTCGCCGCCGGGACTTTCTTCAATTCGAGCCCGAGCTCGATGTTGTGACGCACCGTGCGCCACGGCAACAGCCCGAAATCCTGGAACACCATGGCGCGGTCGGTGCCGGGGGTGATGATCGCCTTGCCCTTCATCACAAGCTCGCCGGAATCCGGCTTGAGCAAGCCGAGCAGGATATTGAGGAAGGTGCTCTTGCCGCAGCCGGACGGCCCGACGATCGACAGGAACTCGCCTTCCTCGACGTCGAGATCGAAGCTGCCGAGCGCGCGCAGCGGCGCGCGGTTTACCGGCCGGAAGGTCAAATTGACGTTGCGCGCCTGGATATAGGCTGCCATCGGTCCCGGTCCGCCGCTTCCACCCTTTTGCCTCACTCAACCATACCGCTGAGGAATGTCCAGGGCGCATTCGGGAGCGGCGAAACCGCGGACCTATTCAAGCCGTCGCTGACTCGCGCCGCTACGGTGCCGAGCGGACGGGATTTAACGAGCTCTTGCGCGAACGGGCACGAGCATCGGCCGTGGAGTTTCAATCGGCTGCAGAAAAAGCCACTCGAAATAGGTCGTGGCGGTCCGCTCACATTGCCGATGTTCCGGCTGCGCAGCAACAAAAGTGTCGCGGCAGCGCCTCGAACAGTAGCGCCTCTTGCCGAACAAGCCGCGCCGGTAAGACATGAGGCCGAGACCATGGTTGCAATGGGGATTTGCGCATTTCATGACACCGTCTCCGCGCTTCGGTTTCCACCCGACTGGGGATATCTAACGGTGGGACACGGCCGCCGGAGAAAGGTTCAAGTGCCGCCAGAGCCGAAATTTCTCTTATGGATCATGCCGCTATCCGCGGACGCCCAGGCTATGCAACATTATAAGCGGGGCCTGGGCACGTTAAGCGGCGAGGCAGATCCGCGGAATGTCTGAAGAAGAAATATGCGAACGCCACTTGCAGTGATCGGTCTCATCATCTTGGCGGCCGGGTTGTTCTTCATGGGCCAAGGCGCCGGCTACATCCGCTGGCCCGCCGAGAGTTTCATGGTCGCCGAGACGCGATGGGTCTATTACGGCGGCGCCATCGCGCTCGCCGGGTTTCTCCTCGCCGTGATCGCGCGGCGGTGAAGGGCGCGTCCGAAATGCTGAGCGCCGCTTTCGTCATCCTCACCATTGCGGTTGCACTCGGCACGGTACTCGCGATGCTGCATTTGCGGACCGGCAGAACCGCCCCGCCATGGCCGCTCGGCGCAGGGCACGGCATTCTCGCGCTCGGCGGCCTCGTCTGCCTCGCCCTGGCGCTGCGCGGCCCGCCGCGCGGCGTCGAACACGGCACCGGCTCGTTCGGCATCATCGCGGCCGTGCTGTTCGTTCTGGCGGCGTTGCTCGGCGCCAGACTGCTTGCCGCGCGGCTCTTCAGCAAACGGATCGTCGGCGGCACAATCGCCATTCACGCCACGCTTGCCGTGAGCGGCTTTGTCATTCTCGCGGCTTACGTGTTTGCCGGCTAGCGGGCTGGAACAAGTGACCTGCTGGCGCATTGCAGCATGCGCCCTATATGCGCCCCTGCTGGCATCGTCACTGCCCAGCAAGATCCGGGACAGGCCCCTCCCCGCACTTGTTCCGGGGATTGCTGCCGGTTCGGAAAAGATCGTGCTCCAGCGAACAAGGTGTTCCGATGCACCACCCCGTTAGAAGCGACTTTGACATCGCCGTCGCCGAGGCCGGCGTGACGGTCACGTTCAAGCCGACAAAAACTATCTTCAGCTTTTATAGGCTCGCTGGCAGCGACGATGTTGCACGCCTTGGTCCCGTATCGCCTCAAATCGTCGGACACGCCGGCCCGAGCGGCGATGCCGCGGAATATCCCGCCGACGAAGTTCAAGCGATGGCGCAGCAGATCGCCTCAGAAGCCGCCGCGTCGGTCTGGTCCGTTAAAGACGAAGAACGAGCCGATCGACTGACGACGGTGCGCCCGGCGCCGGTTGTCGGCGATCGGGGGGATTGATCGCCACCCGCACCGTGCGCCGCCACGGCACGTCAATTTCGACGGGGCGATTTCTTGCGGCCGCGGCGTCAGATCTAAATCGGGAGGAAATGGTCGGAGTGGCAGGATTTACTTTTTCGGTTACTTGCCATTGAATTTACGAGCGTTTTTCGATCGATCTTGGGAAGTTGTGTACTTGCCTTATGTACTTCAGGCAATGCCAGTTCACCGCTCAGAGCCGCGTTCCTTCAAATCTCTTATTAACTCCTGCACGCCTGTACGCACGTCTGCCGGAAGATCGGAAACAAATCGAAGCAGGGCCGTTTCGTTATCAAGGACAAATCTCTCGATCTTACCCGCTAGCAGTGAGTGCTGGGCGACCGCTTCACCAATCTCCTTGAAGTATCCGCCGATGACGCTAGTCGCTATAAGACCTATCGCGCCGAGAGCCAGATTGCGTACCGATAGGACACCGTAATTACGAGCTTTACCGGCTTGATGACCGGCACCTTGACCCGCATCTAGCGCACCCTGAACAATTGATGCGTCAGCGCTATCGACTACCTCTCTGTCGTCGGCTTCAATAATTAACTTTCTAGCAGATACCACGCGATCTTTTGGCGTCTGAAAGGCAGCGTGCTCTTCGTCCAAATGCCGTGCAGTAAGGCAACGCCAGCTTGATCGGCTGGAACACTTTTCGGACTGATCATTTTTGCAACTGCCGAAAGGTCGCCCCTTGGTCTGCCATAGCGTTAGCCTATTCTTACCTTCTGACTACGTTGAGCAAAAGCGCCGAGCCGAGGCTTCCTACTTTCGCCAGAAATCCTTAAACCGCGTCGGCGATAGCTCAGTATACCGCACCGTATGCTGGATGTTGCGGTGGCCCAGGTAGGCTTGCAGCGCCCTCGTGTCGTGCCCCTGGTTGGCTAGCACGAACCCACAGGCGTGCCTGAGCATGTGCGGATGCGCCTTGAACCCGAGCTTGGCCTCGACGCCCGCGCGCTCGACCATGCGGGCGAAGCCAGCGGTGCTGACGCGGCCTCGCTTGAATTTTCATGCATTTTTGATTTGTTTGCCGACGAACGTTCGCGATTTAGACCGCTTATGCTGTGGCGAACCTGTGGCGGTCGATTTCGGAAGCGCATGAGCGGCGCAGTTGATACCTCGGCGCCCCGTCGATTGTATAGTCGTGACGCCCGTGGCTATCAGCAGTTAGCGGCTGAGCATCAAACGATTCAAATCGGTGCCGTGAAATGCCTGCTTTCGCGCGCTCAGAGTTAAAAAACCTCCGCTAGCGAGAGTGTATTTTGGGGCTGCGAGTTACGCGATGGATAGAGAATTCCGCTACCCTCTCGTATCAGCATGATGACGATTCGGAGGGACACAATGCTGGCTGAGATATTCATGCTCCGCTTGGAGGCTATCGCGCGGCCATTGTAGAGCCGAATTCCGTCTTTTGGCCGGTTTGTGCCGACTAATCCCGCTGCCCCGATTGAGCTGAAGAACGAGCCGCGTGATCGAGGTTCATTATGGGCTGGTGGGAACTAACCATGCCGATCACGCCGTTTCTCAGTGGTCAGGAATTCGAACCAGCGACCGTCGCGGCCATGTGCGCCGCTTTTGTGGACGCCTGCCGCGCACTGGCCTAACCGATACAACTGACCAGATCACCACCCTTGTCACCGAGCACATCATCAAACGTGCTGAGCGTGGGATTTGTTCTGCGGCTGCTCTCTACCTTAACGTGATGCAGGAGTTCAGTGCCATGCGTGAGTAGTGGCACTTGAAGTTCGACCGGGATCAAAGCGAACGCACCTCGTGCCGCTAGGTTTGCCCAAAGAATTCCCGGAGAGCAGACCTATGCCAAGATACTTTTTCGCGCTTCAATGGCCAGAGCGGACAGATCATGATGTGGGTGGCACGGCACTGCCCAATCACGATGCCGCTTACGCGCATGCGCGCCGCATCATCCGGGAACTAAAAGAGGGCGGCGGATACGATGAACTGGGCCTAACGATGGTGGTCCGCGACCATGTTGGCGCGATCATTCATTCGATTCCCTTCTAATTTGTACTTGCGTCTCGCCCGCGGCGGATCGCCGTTCAGCCAGCATCCTCGAAGTCCGTAGTCCAAAGCCCGCATTCGGCGCAACCGTAGCTTTCGATTCCCGAAATTCCGCTTGTGTCTGCGACGCTGCGGTTCAACTGCATCGTCCGTCCGCAGTTCGGGCATGCATGAGGATACCGCCACAGCGGCTTCATGAACGGCTGAGTTTCGCGTGTCAGAAGCATTTTCCCTACCTCGCACCATTCAAACAGATGATTGAAATTCAAACACGTGTTTGAGGCGGGATGAGGGCAACGTCTTCGCCTACGGCCGCGATGGGGTGGCGTTCTTCCGGGCGACTAGAATCATGCTACCCGAACGCCTGGGGAGACGTCAGATCGGTCGATAGTCGGCAGGTCTAAACCACAAGGATGACGGACGCATGGGCCCGGGCCGTCTTGTCCGCGTCGGAAGGTGTCAAGGCGACCGCAAAGCGGTCGGCTATATCGTCGCGATGCCTGATGCCGACGCCGCACTCGACCTCATCCGAATTAAAGTTGCTGGGCCGTCGGACTACGTAGAGGACGTTGGCCGGGTGAGCGAGGCGCTACTGAACGCCCTCAATCTGTCGCTCGGCCAGTATGTTTGCGCGAACGCCGCTCCGCCGTCGCTTTCTCCGGAGCATCCGGACGACCTTGGCCTAGCCAAAGCTTGACAGTGGTAGTGCCCCAGCAATTTTGATTTATCGCAAGGCGTAGCGGTGATCGAAGCGGCATCGTGATGATATGGATGACGAACGACTGCCCCCGCTTTGCCCGAACTGCGCTAAGCCAATGCGTTTGACGCGCGTTATTCCGGCATCGCTTCAGTTCCGGAACTTTACTCCTACTACTGCGATAGCTGCGGCGAAGCGGTCACAGAGATTGGGGAGCCGGCAGAGCGGCGCGATCTATTATGTCACTTCGAGATGGATCGCGCTGCTTCCGACCTGCGACGCCTTGTCAGTTACCATTACCAATTTGTAATTCGCCCCGTCTGTCATAGGGGACTACCTTGCTGTGCGTTGATCGAGCACATTGTCGCCCCCGTGCTCGACCAATGAACCCCAGCCTCGCTTGCGAGCTGGGGTTTTTGGTAGGGCATCGTCCAACTCGTTGCCCTCGCCAGGAGACCGCCGCCTGCCCAAGCCGCTTTATCTCGGGCAATTCGAAGGGTTCGAAATTTGCCAGGCCGTACAACAGAGCTAGACCAAAGCAACGTAATCGGCATCACGAGCCGTCACGGCCCTCGTGAAAAAGCGGAACGAAATCGACGCCTCGATCCACAACTGCGAGACCAAGATCGCACAAGCGCGCTCCGACTTGGAGCACGAGGTTGTGTCGTTGGGTTCCCTTGAATTTTCACGCATTTTTGTTTCGGTTGCGAAACGAACTCGCGATTTAGACCGGCGAACCTGTGGCGGCCGGTTTCGGAGGCACATTGAGCGGCGCAGTTGAAATTGCAGCGCTCCGTCGTCGTAATATCTGCCTGCGAATCATCGTGACGCCCATGGCCATCAGCGGTAGCGGTTGAGCATCAAACGATTCAAATCAAGGGCGTGAAATGCCCGCTTTCGCTCGATATATCGGAATCGACTATTCCGGCGCTGAGACGCCGTCAGCAAGCCTAAAAGGGCTACGGATCTACATGGCGGATCGGTCGTCGCCTCCCCTCGAACTAATGCCGCCACCAAGCCCACGCAAATACTGGACGAGACGCGGCGTGGCCGAATGGCTTGTCGAACGACTCGCCGAAGACGCGCCGTCGCTAGTCGGCATCGACCACGGCTTTTCGTTCCCTCTACGCTATTTCGAGTCGCATGCCCTCAAGCCTGAGTGGTCCACCTTCCTAGATGATTTTCAGCACCACTGGCCGACAGATGAGAACATTTACGTCGATTTTGTTCGTGATGGCATTGTGGGCAACGGAGCCGCGCGTAGCCGATGTCCTGGCGATTTATCTCACCGACATAGTGCCGCACCATTCACGGCCAAAGGAAACGAAAGGCCGCATTACTCGGCTGGACCACTTCTTCGGCGAAAGGATGCTGTCCTGCGTAACCGGCGAGACCTGCCGCGCCTATGCTGCCCAACGGTCCTCAGATGCCGCAGCCCGCCGTGAGTTGGAGGACTTGCGCGCCGCGATCAACCATCACCGGCGTGAAGGGCTGTGCAGCAAAGTAGTGGAAGTCGTGCTCCCGCCGGAGCGGCCACCGCGGGAAAGGTGGCTCACTCGCTCTGAGGCGGCGCGCCTCATCTGGTCGGCCTGGCGATATCGGGAGGTCCAGAGAGGAAAACCGACAGATCGACGGTCCCGGCAGCACGTTGCGCGGTTCATCCTGGTGGCTCTCTATACCGGTACCCGTGCAAGTGCCGTTTGCAGCGCCGCGCTTCAAGCTACGGCTGGTCATGGCTGGGTCGATCTTGACCGTGGCGTGTTCTATCGCCGCCCTGCGGGCAGGCGTGAGACAAAGAAGCGCCAGCCGCCGGTCCCCCCTGCCCGACCAACTATTGGCGCACCTGCGGCGCTGGAAACGGCGCGGGCAGCGGTTTGCAGTCGAATGGAACGACGAGCCAGTGCAGAGCGTAGATAAGGCCTTTGGCAAGGTCGTACGCGCCGCCAGGCTTGGGGACGATGTCACCCCACACGTTCTCCGGCACACCGCCGCGACGTGGCTCATGCAAGCAGGGACAGATATGTGGGAGGCAGCTGGTTATCTCGGCATGACGATTGAGATGCTCTCGCAGCGTTATGGACACCATCACCCCGACCACTTGGTGGGCGCCAAGCGGGCGTTCACACGCCACCGCAAAATTCGCGAAGCTGTGGCGTAACCTGTGGCGGACTAGATCGGGATGTCGGCTAAGTATTGGTCGGAGTGGCAGGATTTGAACCTGCGACCCCCTCGTCCCGAACGATTGAGACGGCTTAAAGCGCCCGCTTTTCCAGCAGTTTTTGGTTGGCATCGTTCAGCCATGTTCGCGTTTCGTTGCCAGATATCTGTCGCGTTTCTGTCGCGGCACATGAGTTCGAAAACTGACCGTTTCTGCCGTTGCCGAGCGTCATGATTTCGATTGCTAACGGGGCCAAAGCGGACTCCTACCGGACGTCGCCAAAACGGCGCTGATGACCCGTTTGTATGGACCGGCCGTGTGTTGCAAGCCGAATGTGAGTGGCGGAGGGTATTGGTCTTGCGCTTCTGTATCCGGCCCGTGAATGGAGCCTTCGTGCTCCTGGCCATCATGGATATCCGCGCGCATCCGATCTCATTCTCGGATAGGCCCTGAGAGGCCAGTCGGGTCACCAGATCACGGATGCGACGGCGAGACCGTTTCTCCATCTCCTCAATCCAACTCGCAGACCTCGGTAGTCCGATTGAGCGCTACAGGCCGCTCAAAGCTCTGGATCTCACGCTGCCTCCATTACGACGCGTGTTTCGTAGCTGCGCCGCTGGGCCAAGACTGTCCAGGCGATGCGCGCCAGCTTGTTGGCGAGCGCAGTTGCCAGGACGTTGTGATGTAGTCGCTTCGCCGCGGCTGTAAGCCACGGTCCAAAGCTATGCTTTGCCCAGTTTGTCGGCCGGAGCAGGATCACGCGGGCGCCCTGCATGAACAGCGTGCGCAGGTAGCGATTGCCGCGCTTACTGATGCGCCCAAGGATCGTCCGATCACCGGTCGACTTCTGCTTCGGCACTAGGCCCAGCCAGGCGGCAAAATCGCGTCCTTTGGCGAAGGCAGCACCATTGGCAATGGCTGCAACCATTGCACTGGCGATGAGGGGGCCGATACCCGGAACGGTCATCAGCTGCCGGCAACTCTCGCTGCCACGCGCCAGCACTTCGATCTCTTCGGTGACATGCTCGATACGTTCATCGAGACGCCGCCAGTCGCCGCTGAGGTCCTCAATGATCCTGATCATGCGGGGTGACAATACGTCGAGCCGTTTGGCCAGAATCTCGGGGAGCTGCTGACGCAGAAAGCGAAGCCCTTGGCGAACGGCAATGCCGTGCTCTAACAGGAAGCCGCGGATCTGATTGATAACGGCCGTCCGCTGACCGACCAAACGAGATCGCACGCGGTGCAGCGCTTGTAGGTCTAACTGCTCGTCAGTCTTTACCGGAACGCAGCGCGTCGATGGCCGTTGCACAGCTTCCGCAATCGCGTAGGCATCCCGGAAGTCGTTCTTGTGAGCTTGGCGGAATGGCTTGGCATAAGCCGGCGGTACCTGCCTCACGTCATGACCAAGCGCGAGCAGCTCGCGAGCAACGTAGTGCGTTGCCATACCAGCTTCGATTCCGATCAGGCAAGGCGCGACATTCGCGAACCGGGTCCTGATCCGGCCTCGAGCAACCTTCTCTCGCAAAACAATCGCTCCTTGATCATCCAGGCCAATTAAATGCAGCGTATTCTTACCCGTATCGATGCCAATGGTGCTGGCGACTATGGCGTCTGTCCTCTGCGACATGGCGATGTGCTCCCCGTGCTTCTAAAGCCCCCGTCGAAAGCCGTTAGCGGCAAGAGCACGGCCGGTCCATCCCATTCTCGGAAGTCACGCGGCCAAGTCTGCTGCGCCGCCATAAGCCACTTCCAGTATGGTGGCTTCACCCGCTACGATGCCTTGTCCTGGGCGAGGGCACGATAATGAAGCGACGCTCTAAAGCGAGCCGCAAAACAGGTAAATCACGAAGCTCTACATCAGCGCCAAGGCGCCGTCGCAATGCGCCCAAAGCCGCGCTCCGCCAGGCAGCCACCCTGCAAACCGAGAATGCGCGTCTTACGCACGAGCGCAACGAAGCCATGAAGTGGCATGACGCGACCGGAGAGATACTTTCCTCGATCAGCGGCTCGATGAACGATCCCGGACCTGTATTTGACGCGATTGTACGCAACCTAATCCGATTATTCGGCACCGGCTTTGCCGTCGTCACCCTCATTCGCGACGACGAGCTTGAGCTCGTTGGTATCCGGGGCGAGCCGGGTTTCGAGAATTTGGCCGCATATTATCCAGTCCCCCTGAACAACAGCACACTTGCAGGAAGAGCGATCGCCGCCGGCAAGCCGCTACAAGCGGCACCAATGATTGATAATCCGGAAGTCCCGCCGTCGTCGGCGCGATGGGCTCGCCAGTTCAACTACAACTCGCAGATTTCCGTGCCGTTGATCCGGCGTGGCGAAGTGATCGGGGCAATCAGCACCGCGCGGCGCAGTGCCCAACCATTTACCGAACGACAGGTCGAACTGGTTCAGAACTTTGCCGCCACGGCCGTGATCGCCATCGAGAACGCGCGGCTACTCAATGAATTGCGTCAGCGCACCACCGACCTCAATGAATCGCTGCAGCAACAAACCGCAACCTCTGAGATCCTCAACGTCATCAGCAATTCACCCACCGACTCACAGCCGGCCTTCGAGGCCATCGTGCGGAGCGGCCTTAATCTGTTCCCCAACTCTGTCATCGTCATCTCATTGCCTGACGGCGATTCAATAAAGCTTGCAGCGATCGCGGGAGCCGATGCGAATGACCGCGAAGCGCTGCGCGCACGCTATCCGATGCCGCTGTCGCACGAGTACATCACCTCTACGGCCATTCTCGACGCGCGAGAAATGGATTTTGCCGACGCACGCGATACGCCGGCGCAACTGGTTCCGGGAGGACGCAATTTTCTCGCCAGCGGCTATCGCGCGATCACTGTGATGCCGATGTTGCGCGGCGATGCAGCGATCGGCGCAATCAGCCTCGCCCGACGAGAACCGGGACCTTTGTCAGACGAGCGGCGCGAGCTATTGCGGACGTTCGCCAACCAAGCTGTTATCGCGATCGAGAACACACGTATGTTCAACGAACTTCGGCAGTCGCTGGAGCAGCAGACGGCGACCGCCGACGTGCTAAAGATCATCAGCCGTTCGACCTTCGATCTGCAGAGAGTGTTCGAAACGCTGGTCGAATCAGCCGCGCGGCTCTGTCGCGCCCACAAAGCTCTGATATTGCGTCTAGACGGCGATGGGTTTCATATCATCGCGGCCTATGGCTTCGAGCCCGATTATTTGAACTACGTCAGATCAATTCGGTGGGCGGTCGATCGCCATTCGACTGTCGGGAGAGCGGCGCTTGAACGTCGAATTGTCCATATCAGCGACGTGTTGGCTGATCCAGATCACACTTTTGCGGAAGCTGCAAAAGTTGGAGGCTTTCGCACGGTTTTGGGTGTCTGCTTTCCGCGCGAAAGGGCGCCAATCGGCGCTCTATTCTTGGCGCGCCCTACAATCGACCCGTTTACCTCAAGCCAAATCGAGCTGGTAACGACCTTCGCCGACCAAGCAGTTATCGCTATCGAGAACGTGCGGCTGTTCGAGGCTGAGCAGCAGCGGACGCGCGAACTTTCCGAATCACTGGAGCAGCAGACGGCCACTTCGGAAGTGCTAAAGGTCATTAGCTCTTCGCCCGGCGAACTAGAGCCGGTGTTCCAAGCCATGCTGGAGAACGCGACCCGACTGTGCGAAGCAAAGTTCGGCACGATGTATTTCCGCGAGGGTGATGCATTCCGTGCCGTTGCCATGCATGGTGCGCCGACCGCCTACAGAGAGTCGCGGCTGCACGCGCTTGTACATCCCGGTCCGGGCAACACCTTTGGTCACATTTTGATGACGAAGCAGGCTCTCCAAGTGGAGGATGCCGCCGCGGATCAAGGCTATTCCCATCGCGATCCAACCCGGGTCTCCGCGGTGGAGCTCGGCGGCATTCGAACTCTTTTGTCCGTTCCAATGCTGAAGGCCAACGAAGTGATCGGCGCCATCACCATCTATCGGCAAGTCGTTGCCCCTTTCACCGAGAAGCAGGTCGCGTTGGTGACAGGCTTCGCGTCGCAGGCCGTTATCGCCATCGAGAACACGCGGTTGCTCAATGAGCTGCGTCAGTCTCTGGAGCAGCAGACCGCGACGAGCGAGATTCTGGCCTCGATCAGCGGCTCCATGACCGATTCGAAGCCAGTCTTCGACGCGATAGTGCGCAATCTGAAGCGACTGTTCGGCGCGCGCTTTGCCGTGGTGCAACTTCTGCAAACCGGCATGGTCCACCTAGCCGCGCTTACGGGTGAACCCGGCTTTGAGCGGCTCGTTGAGCGCTATCCACTGCCGCTCGATGACAGCAGCATGCCCGCGCGCGCGATGCGTTCTAGGCAAGTCGTTCAAATCGCACCGCTCGTTGACAATCCTGCCGCACCGGACGCCTCCAAGAGGTTTGCAGAAGAATTTGGTTTCAACTCAGTGATCTTCGCGCCGATGCTGCGCAATGACGAGATCGTTGGTGCCGTTGGCATAGCCCACCGCGAAGCTAGGGTTTTCAATGATAAGGAGGTCAACCTCATCAAAGCCTTCGCGGCGCAGGCCGTCATCGCTATTGAAAACACACGGCTGCTCAACGAATTGCGCGAATCGCTGGAGCAGCAGACAGCGACCTCAGAGGTTCTGAAAGTTATCTCAAGTTCGCCGGGCGAGTTGGAGCCGGTCTTCAACGCGATGCTGGAAAATGCGACCCGCATCTGCGAGGCCAAGGTCGGCAATCTGTTCCTGTGGGACGGAGATGATTTTCGCGCGGTAGCCGTGCACGGCGAGTCCGACTATGCCGACTGGTTTCGGCGCGATCCGATGGCAAGAATACGCGAGCAGTCGGGCACGCCGCTTGACCGTCTGATCCGGAGCAAACAGGTCATCCACATCGCCGATCTTCGGCAGGACAAAAGCTATATCGACGGGAACCATCGCATCGTTTCACTGGTGGAAACTGCCGGGGCTCGCACGCATCTCGTCGTGCCGATGCTCAAGGACAACGAACTGGTCGGCGCTATAGTCATCTATCGCCAGGAAGTCAGACGATTCGCCGAAAAGCAGATCGAGCTGGTGCAAAATTTCGCTGCCCAGGCCGTTATCGCCATCGAGAACACGCGGCTGCTCAACGAATTGCGCCAAGCCCTGCAGCAGCAGACAGCGACCGCCGACGTCCTTAAGATTATCAGCCGCTCGACTTTTGATCTAAGGACGGTGCTTAATACCCTAGTGGAGTCGGCTGCGCGGCTTTGCGAAGCAGATATGGCATCGGTTCCACGAGTAACCGGTGGGATTTTGGACTACTTCGCGAGCTATGGCTATTCTGCCGGGTTCCATGAGTTCCTGCAAAACAATCCAACCTCGCCCGGGCGCGGCACTGTCAGCGGTCGAGCCGTGCTGGAAGGCAAGACCGTTCACATTCCGGACGTTCTAGCCGATCCGGAATACGATTACGGTGAAGGCCAGAAAGTTGGTGGCTATCGTACCCTGCTTGGTGTTCCCTTGATGCGCGAAGGCGCTGCGGTAGGCGCGTTGGTTCTGGGACGCGCAGCGTCGCGACCATTCACGCCACAGCAGGTTGAGCTCGTTGAAACTTTTGCCGACCAGGCCGCCATCGCGATTGAAAACGCACGGCTTTTCGAGGCCGAGCAACAGCGCACCCGCGAGCTGGCAAAATCGCTGGACGATTTGCGCACCGCGCAGGATCGCTTAGTGCAAACGCAGAAGCTCGCCTCTCTCGGTCAGCTCACAGCTGGCATCGCCCACGAGATCAAGAACCCGCTTAATTTCGTCAATAACTTCTCGGGACTGTCGGTCGAATTGCTCGATGAACTTCAAGAGGCGGTCGAGAGCGGGACATTCGATGACAAGAGGCGCAGCGAAATTTCTGAACTGACTGGCACATTGCGCGGCAACCTCGACAAGATCGCGCAACACGGCAAGCGGGCCGACACGATTGTGAAAAATATGCTGCTGCATTCACGCGAAGGTTCAGGCGAACGCCGCCCGGTTGATGTCAACGCCCTGGTCGAGGAAAGCCTCAATCTGGCCTATCACGGCGCCCGAGCCGAAAAACAGGGCTTTACCATCACCTTGGAGCGGTCCTTCGATCCTGAGGCTGGGGAAGCCGATGTCTTCCCGCAGGAGATCACCCGGGTTCTGCTCAACCTGATTGCCAATGGTTTCTACGCGGCAACCGCGCGCCAGGGAGAGTCCGACGACGGTGGTTATGATCCGATCCTGACGGCCTCGACCAGAAGCCTCGGCGACACGGTCGAGATCAAGATTCGGGACAATGGGATTGGCATCTCGCCTGAGATCCGTGAAAAGATGTTCAATCCGTTCTTCACCACCAAGCCAGCTGGCGAGGGCACGGGCCTTGGCCTATCGATCAGTCACGACATCATCGTCAAGCAACATTCCGGGTCTATAGAAGTCGACACTGAGCTCGGCCAGTTCACAGAATTCAGAATTATCCTGCCTCGCATTACAGCCTAGCTATTTGCCGAAATCGAAATAAGGGAGGATGGGGCGTGAACCCTCTCGTTCTCGTCGTTGACGACGAGCCCGACGTCGAGGCGGTGTTTCGCCAGCAATTTCGGCGGGACCTTCGCGACGGGCGATTTGTGATGGAATTTGCGCAATCTGCTACAGCGGCATTGCAGCGCATCAGCGACGCGCAAGGCGTCTCACTGATTCTGACATGCCGGGGATGACCGGCCTCGAACTGCTGCCCAAGGCTAAGGCGCTGCGGCCGGACGTGCCGGTCATTATGATCACGGCCTATGGCGATGCGGAGACCAAGCGGAGGGTGCTGGATAGCGGCGCAGAAACGCTCCTCAGCAAGCCAATCGATTTCGCTGCGCTTCGTACTGAGATCGACACACGGATCAAACGAGCCCCCTGCCACCCGCTACGCTCACCAAATTGCTGCAATGCGTTTTGGTCGCTTGTGATGTGGTGGACGGCGCCCGCTCCCGGCATCGAAGTGCCATAGGGTGGTGGCGTCGAAACGCACCACATTGAGGGGAGCCGTCCACATGCAAATTACCACGATTGGTTTGGATATCGCAAAGAACGTGTTCCAGGTTCACGGGATTGATGCTGGCGAGAAGGTCATCGTTCGGAAGCAACTTCGGCGCAGCCAGGTACTGGCGTTCTTCGAGGCACTGCCGCCGTGCCTAGTCGGGATGGAAGCCTGCGCGTCATCCCACTGTTGGGCACGTGAACTCACGAAGCTTGGGCACCAGGTGCGACTGATGCCGGCAAAGGACGTGAAGGCTTACGTCAAGCGCAACAAGAACGATGCGGCCGACGCCGAGGCGATCTGCGAGGCGGTGCGACGCCCGACCATGCGGTTCGTGCAAATCAAGTCGGTCGAGCAGCAGGGCCGGTTGATGCTGCATCGCGCGCGAGACCTTTTGATGCGGCAGCGGACCCAACTGATCAATGCCTTACGGGCGCACATGGCGGAGCTCGGCATTGTGGCTGCGCAAGAGCGCGAAGGGGTCAAGGAGCTGCTGAGGATCATTGCGAGCGAACAGGATGCGCGGTTGCCGGTCGATGCTCACGCGAGCCTGATTGTATTGGCGGCGGGGCTGCAGGCGCTGCAGACGATGATTGGATCGATCGAGAGGCGGATCATTGCCCATCTTCATTCGAACGAAGCAAGCAAGCGGCTCAGGAGCATCCCTGGGATTGGCATAGTGGGTGCGACCGCTATTGCCGCCACCGTGCCGGATCCGAAGGTTTTTCGATCGGGTCGTGACTTTGCGGCCTGGATCGGGATAGTGCCGCGGCAAGATTCGACCGGGGGCAAACAGAAGCTCGGACCGATCTCGAAGCAAGGCGACCAATATCTAAGACGCATTCTGGTGGTCGGAGCCCATGCGGTGTTGAAGCGGGCGCGCCACCAACCGGAGAAGTATCCGTGGATCACACAGCTTCTCGCCCGCAAACCGTACAGGGTCGTGGCGGTGGCGGTCGCCAACAAGATGGCGCGCGTCGCCTGGGCGTTATTGGCCAAGGGTGGCACCTATCGAGCACCTGCACTTGCGGCAGCGGCCTAACTGGTCAAGCGATGGGAGGATGAGGTTGCGTCTGTGCGTTCACGAACTGCAGGGGTGATGACGACGTTGATGCGAAACGGTCGAGACCGTCGATCGGGAAAACCCGTAACGGGCCACGCGATAGTTGAGCGCGCGCTTTTGGTTGGGACCCGATCAGCGGATCACATCAGGGCCAGCGGCCAAAGTGGCCGCATCGCAACGGGGCAAGCCTCGACGCGAAAACAGGCCGAATACATGGCTGCACCCGAACGCTTCGCAAAACGTCAGATTCCTCTTGCACCGCGGGCGCCGTCCATACATGGCCCGTTTCGCCAGATATTGCGGCGCAAGCAAATGTCGGCGTTCAGGGTAACAGCGGACGTGCGGAGCAAAGCCCAATCCCACGCTCGTGACCTGCAACGGACCGTTCGAATACCACCGTCATGAGTTGCGATTAGCGTACGGTTCGCTAAGGGCCTTATTAAGACAAGCAATAAAGCTTTCTTCTCTGAGCGGCTTAGTCAAATACCCGATGGCCCCATCTTTAAGCACTCTCTGGCGAACCGCTTCGTGCGGGAATGCAGTGACGAAGATGACAGGATTTCGATATCCTTTTGACAATAAGAGGCCTTGCAACTCCACTCCGCTCATTCCCGACATTTGGACATCGGTGACAAGGCACGATATTTGGCAAAATCGATCTGAAGCAAGGAATTCCTCTGCAGATGCAAACGATTCCACGGTATGGCCGAGCAATTCTATGAGATCGCTCATAGCTCGGCGAATGGAAGAATCATCATCGATGACGGCAATCAATACGGGTCTCGGCAAGATTGAGGTGATCCGTGTTAGGGGCCTTTTGTTTTGCACCACACGGACATGTGCTACAGGTGTCGCGAAAGGAAAATCACACTTGAGTATTAGTTTTACCGTTTGTTCCGCCAAGACCGAGCGCTTGAGCCATTTTGACCAGATCCGGCAATGATCGCGCTCCCATCTTTCGGGTGGCACTGCCCCGATGGATTTTCACGGTAACTTCCGAAATATCCATTCGGGCGGCAATCTGCTTGTTCATCAGGCCATCGACGACGAACTCCATGACCTCACGCTCACGCGGCGTCAGGGTTTCGAATTTGGCGCGCACCGCAGCTAGGGTCTGGTCCTGTTCACGGCGGGCGCGATCGCGGCTGAGCGCCATCTGTACGGCATCAAGCATGTCCTGGTCGCGAAAGGGTTTGGGGAGGAATTCGACGGCGCCAGCCTTCATAGCCTTGACGGACATTGGAATATCGCCATGCGCAGTCATGAAGACGATTGGAATTTGCAGCCCCGCTTTGGCCAGTTCCGCCTGAATATCGAAACCGCTTGGTCCAGGAAGCCTAACGTCCGACACTAAGCAACTCGGTGCGTCAGGCAAATTGCTTGCAAGAAACTCCTGCGCCGATGCGAAGCATTTGGCCTCGTGCCCTACCATTCGAAGGAGCTCCACAAGCGCGTTACGGAGTGAAGCATCGTCCTCGACGACGAATACAACCGAATTACTTTTTTTCGCTTCGGTCTTCATCAGTCACTTACCGCATTACCTGGCAGCCTGAGAAAGAACGTTGAGCCATACGGTACGCGCGCCGCTGCCCAAAGGCGACCGCCGTGGGCTTCGACGATCGACTTACAAAGCGAGAGTCCCATCCCGGTTCCGTTGGATTTGGTTGTAAAGAAAGCGTCGAAGATACGATCGGCATGAACAGGGTCAATTCCTGTTCCAGAGTCTTCCACGGTGAGGAGTATGTCGGAGTCCTTCCATTCAGATTTTACTGACAGGGAGCGCGCTCGATCGATCACCGGGTTCATAGCTTCGACAGCGTTGGTAAACAGATGCAGGAGCGCTTGCTGAACTTGGACACGGTCGGCAACGACTTGGCGCTGTTCGTTGGTTAGATCCAGTTGCAGCGAAACTCGATGAAGCTCTAGTTCGTCGTGGAGAAGCGTGAGCGTTTCGCGGACCAAGATATTGAAGTCTAGAAGACTCCTCCCTCCATGCGCCTTTCCGAACATGGCACGAATACTGCCGATTACGTCGCTAGCACGATGGCCATCATCAACGATACGCTCGAGTACGTCGGATATTCGCTCGAGATTTGGCGGTTGGCGTTCCAACCATCGTCGCCCGATACCGGCATTCGTCACGATCGCTGATAATGGCTGCTTGACCTCGTGGGCAATCGAAGCTGCCACCGCGTCCATCGTCATGAGGCGGCTTTCGCGCTCGCGCTGTTGTGCTGCGGATGCGAGCGCGAGCCGTGCATAGAGGACCGTTGTTTCAGAAAGCAGAACCAGCAGGACAAAGCTTGCAGCCAGCAGACCGTATATTCTACCTGCGTACCAAATGACACTGAATCGCTCCACGCCGCTGTTTAAGAGGAGCGCGTCGATCAACCATGCGCCAAGGGCTACCAGGAGCCACAGATCGAGGATCGATCGGCCCCGCGTAAAGAGTAGCCCGATAGCGACGATACTGAGGCCAACGGGCGGGACGAAATGCCAAGGAAACTGGGCGTGCAGTTGGTCCGTCATAATTGTGGGGAGGAAGTTCTCCCCTCTGGTAGCCAGCCATGTCAGCGCGCAGGTGATGACGACGACGGCCGCCACGGTTGCGGCAAGTGCAAGCCGAAGGGTGTTGGGTGGCATGGGCGCTACGCTGTCGCGCTGTTTCAGTAAAACATAAGCGATCACGGCAGATGGAAGTCCCATGTGCCAGAACACGTAGAGCCAGGCGGTACTCTGCAAACCGGCGTCGAGCAAACCGGTCGGTGAAAAAATGCCCGGAAAAGTGAGAGCATGCGGAACTATGGTCAGGGCAGTAAAAAGATATCCGCCGCCAAGCACCAGTAGGGAGCGGGAACGCAGCACGGAGAATTGAGCAAACAGCAGCGCGGCAGTGATGGAATCGCTGACGAACAAGATTGTGTCAACGATCGGAATAAAGGAACTCACGGGACCCAGTTGAATATTTCTATATGGTAGCGTCCCGATGAACGTGCCGAACAGCAAAAGGCCGATGACTAACGCCAGATGTTTTTGCTTGGCGTCCGCCGGTAAAGTCGCGAGCAAGAGGGGTCGTTTTTCCACTCGAATGCCTCCCCATTGCGGCGCAATTTGACGAGCCGCGGTAGGCGCATGCGCAGCCAAGGGTTCGGACACGGCGATAACCCGCCTAGTTTTACCTAATTAAGCAATGCCCTTGGAAAAGACCCAACATATTTGGACCAAGGATCGGCCGTGGGTCGCCGGCGAGTTCCCATAATACTCAAGTATTAGGTGACCCACATTGGTGGATGGGTGGCTTCGACAAGGGTGCGGTATCACTCTTACGAAACGTCATCTTAATCTTGGTGCGCTCGAGCTTCAATGGAGCAAGGATATCGAGGTATCGGGACGAAAGTCTCACGCACAATATTAAGGCCACGTTCCCGAAGTTCCTCGCTAGCTATTTCGCAAGTTCGATCAGGCTCGCTTGAGGAAGAGTGATGAGTACCGCACTGGACGAGTCGCCGGCAAGGCTCAGCGGGATGCAGGCGCCTGCAGGCATGGTCTTCATTGCAGGCGGCACTTTCTGGATGGGATCGGACAAGCACTATCCGGAAGAGGCCCCAGCGCACCGCGTCAGCGTCGACGCCTTCTGGATTGATCGCACACCAGTGACAAACCGGAAATTCAAAGAGTTCGTCCGTGCCACAGGCCACGTCACGTTTGCCGAAATCCCGCCCGATCCGAAGAACTATCCCGGCGCGCTGCCGCACATGCTCTATGCCGGCTCGTTGGCATTTACGCCGCCCAATCGTCAAGTCGATTTGAAAAACTGGAGCGAGTGGTGGTCGTTTGTGAAGGGCGCTGACTGGCGTCATCCCTACGGACCAAAGAGCAATATCAACGCGCTTGATAGCCACCCGGTGGTTCACGTCACCTTTTCCGACGCACTCGCTTACGCAAAATGGGCCGGCAAAGATTTACCGACCGAGGCGGAATGGGAATTCGCCGCGCGCGGCGGGCTTGATGGCGCCGAGTTCGCTTGGGGCGACGATTTCACTCCTGGCGGCCAGCATCGCGCCAATACCTGGCAGGGCAATTTTCCGCTCGAGAACCTCTGCGAGGACGGCTTCGATCGCACCTCGCCGGTAATGGCGTTCCCGCCCAACGGCTACGGCGTTTACGACATGATCGGCAATGTCTGGGAATGGACCGACGATTGGTGGTCGGCCAAACACCTCGCTGACGCGCCCAAGGCTTGCTGCGTTCCTCAAAATCCGCGCGGTGGACAGGAGGATGCAAGTTACGACCCCTGCCAGCCGCAGATCAAAATTCCCCGCAAGGTCATCAAAGGCGGCTCACATCTGTGTGCGCCGAATTACTGCCGCCGATATCGCCCGGCCGCCCGCCATGCGGAAGCGGTGGATACGTCGACGAGCCACGTCGGATTTCGATGTGTCAGCAGAACAGGAAGTGCGTAATGCCGAACGACGAACATAGAGACAAACTAAAAGGAACGAACCACACCCTGAACCGCCGTAACATGCTGCTTGGCGGCACGACGCTTGCCGCGACCACGGCGATGGCAGCAAGTCCCGCGCGCATCGCGCAGGCGCAGCAGCGGCCGGCGACACCTTCTGGGCGCAAACAGAATATCCTCGTGATCTTCGGAGATGACATCGGCCAGTCGGACATCAGCGCCTACACGTTCGGCCTGATGGGCTACCGCACGCCGAACATCGACCGTATCGCCAAGGAAGGCCTGATGTTCACGGACTATTACGCCGAGCAGAGTTGTACCGCAGGGCGGTCGTCGTTCATCACCGGCCAATCGGTTTTGCGCACGGGCCTCTCGAAAGTGGGGATTCCGGGCGCCACAGTCGGCTTGCAGCCGGAGGACATCACCATCGCGGAAGCGCTCAAGCCGCTCGGGTACGCCACTGGCCAATTCGGCAAGAACCATCTCGGCGACCGCAACGAATATCTGCCGACCGTGCACGGCTTCGACGAGTTCTTCGGCAACCTCTACCACCTGAATGCCGAAGAGGATCCGGAAAATCCCGACTACCCCAAAAATCCGGAGTTCAAGGCGAGGTTTGGCCCGCGCGGCGTGCTCAAGTGCAAAGCCTCCGATGTCGACGATCCGACGGTCGATCCGCGCTTCGGCAGGGTCGGCAGGCAGACCATCGAGGACACCGGGCCGCTCACCAAAAAACGGATGGAGACGATCGACGACGAGACCACTGCCGCGGCAATCGATTTCATGGAGCGGCAAGTCAAAGCTAACAAGCTGTTCTTCATCTGGATGAATACCACGCGTATGCACTTCCGTACGCATGTACGCGCTTCCATGCGCGGTCAGAGCGGCATGCCCGACAACGAATACGCTGACGGCATGATCGAGCACGACGGCGATGTCGGCAAACTCCTTGAAGCTCTCGACGATCTCGGCATCACGAACGACACATTTGTCATCTACACCACCGACAACGGTCCGCACATGAGCGGGTGGCCTGACGGCGCGATGACGCCGTTCCGGAGCGAGAAAGATACCAACTGGGAAGGCGCCTTCCGCGTCCCAGCGATGGTGCGGTGGCCAGGCCATATCGAGCCGGGCAGCGTAGCGAACGATATCTTTTCAGGACATGATTGGTTTCCGACGCTCCTGACGGTCGCCGGAGATCCCGGCGTGAAGGACCGGCTTCTGAAAGGCTGGCAGATCGGCGACCGCACCTACAAGGTACACATCGACGGCTACGACCAGCTCGCGTACTTGACCGGACAGCACGAGCATTCCGAGCGCAAGGGTTTCATCTACTTCGACGACGATAGCCAGCTTGTGGCCATACGTGCCGCAGATTGGAAGTTCGTGTTTTGCGAGCAGAAGACCCCGGGCACCCTGGATATCTGGGGAGAACCGCTCACCTGTCGACGTATGCCGAAGCTCTTTAATCTGCGCATGGACCCGTACGAACGAGCCGATGTCACCTCAAATACATACTGGGACTGGGTACTCAGCAAAGGCTTCTTGATGGCAGGTGCTCAGGCAATCGCTGCGGAATTCGTCGCTACGTTCAAGGAATTTCCGCCGCGTCAGAAGCCGCAAAGCTTCAACCTCGATCGGATTTTAGCCCAAATGCAGAAGCCGAACGACGACTGACGGCGGCCCGGCGTGCAGGCCTGGCACAACGAGAGTCACGATTGAACTGAGCAAAGTCTGAAATGCAACCCTGGAGGTAAGTCATGTCAGCGACGCTTATCAATTTGATCATCCAGCTTATCGCCGGTGCGATCGGCGGCAACGCTGTCGGCGCCGGCGTCAAGAACGTCGACCTTGGCACGGTTGGTAACACCATTGCTGGTGCCGTCGGTGGTGCCGGCGGTGGAACGCTGCTCACCGCGCTGCTGCCGCTTCTGCAAGGCGCAGCAGGCAACCTCGATATCGGAGCGTTAGTCGGCCAAGCGGTCGGTGGCGGTGTCGCCGGCGCAATCCTCACCGCGATCGTCGGGCTGATCAAAAACGGCATGTCCGGCCAGGTGGCCAAGTAAGCGGCGAACGCGTCCGGCCGCATAGTCCGCCGGAGATCAAGGACGAACTGCAATATCGGCAGTGCGCGAGCTGCTGACGCGCACTGCCTCCGACGATCGGTGCTTTTGTGAGTCGTGCCACATTCGATCGCGCGCGGCGACGGACAGGGAGACGATCATGATCAAGATGACAATGCGCGTGTTGACCGCCGCGCTTTTGGTTTCGCCGCCGCAGGCGGTATTAGCGCAGGCGCCGCAACAGCCGACGGCACAGCCGGTCCAGACGGCAGCCCCCGCCTCGTCGCAGCAATTGCTGAGCGCCGGACAACTCGATGCGCTCGTCGCGCCGATCGCGCTCTATCCCGACGCGCTGTTGTCAGAAATTCTCATGGCATCGACCTACCCGCTCGAAGTTGTCGAGGCTGATCGCTGGGCAGATGCCAACAAGAATCTGAAAGGCGACACCCTCAAAACGGCGGTTGATCAGCAGTCCTGGGACGACAGCGTGAAATCGCTGGTGGCGACGCCGGACGTGCTCGACATGATGAGCCAGAAGCTTTCCTGGACGCAACAGCTCGGCGACGCTGTGCTGGCCCAGCTGCCCGACGTGATGGATGCGATCCAGCGCCTGCGCACCAAAGCTCAAGCCAACAACAAGCTCGCCTCCAACAAGCAGCAGACGGTATCCACGCAGCAGCAGAACGGCAAGCAGGTGATCGTGATCGCGCCAACGCAGCCGGATACGATGTATGTGCCGTATTACGATCCGGCTGTCGTTTACGGCCCGTGGCCGTATCCGGCCTACCCACCCTATTACTGGCCGGCACCCGGCTACATCGCCGCCGGTGTGCTTGCGACCGGTTTGGCCTTTGGCGCCGGTTACGCGCTCGGCCGCTGGGCCGGCGGCGGCTATTGGGGCGGCGGCTTTAATTGGGGCGGCAACAACATCAACATCAACCGCAACGTCAACATCAACAATATCAACCGCGGCAATGGCAATAACTGGGTGCACAATCCCGCGCACCGACAGGGCGTGCGCTATAGCAATGCCAACGTTGCGGCGAAATTCGGCGGCAACCGCAATGCCATTGCCGGCGGCGCGCAGAATCGGATGGATTTCCGCGGCCGCGGCGGCAATCAGGTGCTCAACCCAGCTGGCGGCAATCGACCAAATATCGGCGGTGGCGGCGCCAACAACCGGCCGAACCCCGGCGGTGGCGGCAATCGCCCCGGCGCCGGCGGCGGCGGTGAACGAAGGCCAGCAGGCGGCGGTAATCGGCCTAGCATCTCGGGCGGCAATCGTCCCGGTGCTGGTGGCGGCAATCGCCCAAATATCGGTAGCAGCGGCCGGGGTGGGGGCGCTTTCGGCAACATTAGCTCCGGAAGAATGGCGAGCGCCGAATCCGCCCGTGGTCGTGCGAGCCTGGGCGGCGGTGGCGGTGGAGGCTTCCGCGGCGGTGGTGGTGGAGGTGGTTTCCACGGCGGCGGTGGTGGTGGAGGAGGTTTCCACGGTGGCGGTGGCCGCCGCTCCGATCTGCGACTAAAGCATGACGTCACGTTGCTTGGTCGCCTGGACGACGGCCTTGGCTATTACCGGTTCGTCTATAACGGCGGTCACACCGCCTATGTCGGAGTGATCGCGCAGGAAGTCCAGAACATTGAACCTGCCGCGGTCGTGCGCGGCACGGACGGTTATCTGCGGGTCCATTACGACAAACTTGGCCTGAAGTTCCAGACCTACGATGCGTGGCTAGCATCCGGCGCCCGGATACCGGTCACGCACTGACTCTCTGGAGCGATGGAACACTGCAAACAACCGAGGTTGTCATGAGCAAGATTTTCGCAATGTTGAGAGCGCTGACTGCGACGCTCCTGCTTGCCGCGTTGGCGTCGGTCGCTACGTCGTCTTTTGCGCTGGCGCAACAGGACTACAAAACACCGCAAGAGGCCATCGACGCACTCGTTGCCACCGCGAATAGCGGGGATCAAAAAGCCGCACTAGCCGTGCTTGGGCGCGGCGGCGAGGACATCATTTCGTCCGGCGACAAAGTGTCCGACGAGGCTGTGCGCAAGCGCTTCGTGGACTCGTATGATGCCAAGCATTCGATCGCCATGGAGGGCGACAACAAGGCCATCCTGGTGATCGGCGACAACGATTATCCTTTTCCCATTCCAATCGTGCACAACAAGAACGGCACCTGGTCGTTCGATACTGAAGCCGGGCGCCGCGAAATCCTTTATCGCCGAATCGGCCATAACGAGCTCGACGCGATACAGACCTGTCTTGCTTATGTCGACGCCCAGAACGAATACGCCGGCAAGGATCGCACCGGCGCAGGCTCCGGCATTTATGCGCAGCGGTTCATCAGCGAGCCGGGCAAAAAGGACGGCCTGTATTGGCCCACGGCGCAGGGCGAGGAAGAAAGCCCCCTCGGCGAATTGTTCGCCGCGGCATCCGCCCAAGGCTATCACGCCGGAGAAGGCCGCTCGCCGTATCACGGTTATTATTACAAGATCCTGACCAAGCAAGGCCCGGCCGCCAAAGGCGGCGCCGCTGATTATATCGTCAACGGCAAGATGATCGGCGGCTTCGCGCTGGTCGCGTATCCCGCTCAATATCGCAACTCCGGCGTCATGACGTTCATCGTCAATTATTCCGGTGCGGTATTCCAGAAGGATCTTGGGCACGACACGGCGAACGTTGCCGAAGACATGACGTCGTTCAATCCCGATTCAAGCTGGAAGAAGGTCGACACAACGGAGGCTGACAAATGAGTCCCGGTGTCGGCCGACGCCCGCCGGCACTGCATCGGTTTTGCGTTGACTGAAATACCCCGCGCGAGGTGCAATCAGCGCCCTTCGCGGTCCGCGTCAGGCTCAACGATGCCGGCGCCGCGCAGAGGCTGCCGGTCGGCAGTACCGGCACCGCGGCAATTTTTACTGCGCACATAAGGCCGGCGCACCTCATCAGGCGCGTCCTGCTGCGGCAGGTCGCGATCCTCAATTACGTCAATCCGTTTTGAATGGTCGATGTCATGAAACCAAATCGCAGAGAAACCATCTCACTGCTGGCAAGCGCTGCCCCTGCTGCCCTCGGCGTGCTCCCCGCTGCCGGCGCGGTAGGCATCGCTCACGCGCAGGCGGCTAAGCCCAACATCGTTTTCATCCTGATGGACAATCTCGGCTACGGCGAACTCGGTGTCTATGGCGGCGGTATCACACGCGGAGCGCCGACGCCGCGTATCGACCGGCTAGCGGCGGAAGGAACGCGGCTAACCAATTTCAACGTCGAAGCGCAGTGCACACCGAGTCGCTCGGCGATCATGACTGGCCGTTTTGCGATTCGTTCCGGCACCCACTCGGTCCCGATTGGCGGCGGTCTTGAGGGATTGACGCAATGGGAAGTGACCATTGCAAAGCTTCTTTCTGGTGTTGGGTACGCCACTGCGGCGTTCGGCAAATGGCATCTCGGCAGCACGGAAGGACGCTTGCCGAACGACCAAGGCTTCGACGAATGGTACGGCATTCCGCGGACGACGGACGAAGCCTTCTGGCCGTCGCAGGCCGCGGCGAAAGCGGCCGACGTTCCGTTCGAGCAGGTCATGGAGGGCCGAAAAGGCGCGAAAAGCAGCGCGCTCGGCATCTATGACTTGGAACAACGTCGGTTGATCGACGCCGAGATCACGCGGCGAACAATCGATTTCATGAAGCGCAGCGTCAACACAGGCAGGCCGTTCTATGCCTACGTCCCGTTCACGCAGGTGCATTTCCCGACGCTGCCCAATCCGGCGTTTGCCGGCAAAACCGGTTTCGGCGATTTCCCTGATGCGCTTACGGAAATGGACGCGAACGTCGGCGAAATCCTCGACGCCATCGATGCGCTCGGCATCCGCGACAATACCATCGTGGTGTTCACCAGCGACAACGGTCCGGAAGCGACGTGGCCGTGGCAAGGCTCCTCTGGACCATGGCGCGGCTATTACTTCACCCACATGGAGGGCTCGTTGCGGGTACCCTTCATCATCCGCTGGCCAAATCGAGTTCCTGCCGGGCGTGTCAGCAACGAGATCGTACATGAGGTGGATACCTTCACGACATTGGCTGCGATCGCCGGCGCCACAATCCCGAACGATCGCGCCATCGACGGCGTAGATCAAAGCGCTTTTCTGCTTGGCAAATCGGAAGCGTCCAATCGGGAAGGCTTTCCCGTATACGTCGCGGATCGTCTTGAGGCGGTCAAATGGCGGAATTGGAAAATCGTTTTTTATGACGAGCAGCGGGATTGGTGGACGCCGCCGATAAAGCTCGGCACCCCGAAAGCATTCGACCTGATCACTGATCCGAAGGAGGAATATCCGGCCACCGGGTTGCGCAGCACATGGGTCGCGGCGCCAGCCATGAATATCGTCGTGGAGTTCGAAAAGAGTCTGAAGAAATATCCGCCGATCGCGCCCGGCACACCCGATCCATATCGACCACCAGGCTGACAGAGGCAAACACAGTGACCTGAAAAGTCATCACAGGAGCGGACCATGCGTCATACGAGGCACTTGCTTGAAACCGTCGCGCTTGCGGCAGCGATTGCCGGCTGCATCGGACTGTCGAATGCCGCATTCGCGCAGAATATGCCGGCACCGCAGGGAGGTTCGGTCATCCTCCCGGTCCCCGAGCCGCCGTTCGGCGGCGTCATCGGCCGCAAGGCCAGCGAATCCAAGCCAGACTTTCCCCAGGCGGTGACTGCTCCCAAGGGGGCACCGAATATCCTTCTGATCCTGACCGACGACGTGGGCTTTGGGGCATCGAGCACATTCGGTGGTCCGATCCCGACACCAAGCCTCGACCGAGTTTACCAACACGGTCTGTGCTATAATGAGTTTCACACTACGGCGCTCTGCTCACCGACACGGGCCGCTCTTCTCACTGGCCGCAATCATCACAGCGTCGGGTTCGGGCAAATCTCCGAGTTTGCCACCGGCTATCCGGGTTACGACTCGATTCTTCCCAAGAGTGCCGGCACCATCGGCAACATCCTCGTCGACAATGGTTACGATACGTCATGGTTCGGCAAGGAACATCTGATTCCCGACTGGCAGCAGAGTCCGGCTGGACCGTTTGATCAATGGCCGAGTGGCTTGGGCTTTGAGTATTTCTACGGCTTCCTCGGCGGCGACACCGACAATTGGCATCCGGCGCTTTTCGAGAACACACAGCCTGTTCTGCCGCCGTTTCACGACCCGAACTATATTCTCATCCGTGACATGACCGATCGCGCCATCAACTGGATTCGAACCCAGCATGCGGTGGCTCCCGACAAGCCGTTCCTGATGTATTTTGCCCCGGGCAATGGCCACGCTCCGCACCACGCGACCAAGGATTGGATTGCGAAGTTCAAAGGCAAATTTGACTACGGCTGGGACAAGCAGCGCGAGATCACACTGGCAAATCAAAAGCGACTGGGCATCGTGCCTGCCGACACGGTGTTGACGCCACGCCCGGCGCAGATACCGGCGTGGGATTCGCTCAGTGCCGATCAGAAGAAAGTCTTTGCGCGGATGATGGAGGTCTACGCCGCCGCCGTGGCCCAGGCGGACGATGAGATCGGCCACATCTTCGATGCCCTCCAGGAGTCGGGCCAGCTCGACAATACGCTGATCATCTACATCGAGGGCGACAACGGCGCGAGCGCCGAAGGCACCTTGCAAGGGACCACCAACGAAATGGGCGAAGGAGCGCCGGAGCCAGAATCGCTGCCGTTCCTGCTGTCGATGATGGACAAGCTTGGCAGCGACCAGACCTACAATCACTACCCCGTCGGTTGGGCCCATGCGATGGACACCCCATTCCAATGGACCAAGCAAGTCGCGTCGCATTTTGGTGGAACAAGGAACGGGATGTGTTTGAGCTGGCCAAACCGCATCAAGGCCCGGCATGAGATCCGCTCACAGTTTTCCCATGTGATCGATATCGCACCGACCATCCTGGAAGCGGTCGGCGTGCAGGCACCGCTGATCCTCAATGGCGTAACGCAAAAGCCAATGGACGGCGTCAGCATGGTCTACACCTTCGACCACGCGAAAGCGCCGACGCGGCACACGACTCAGTATTTCGAGATTGCAGGAAATCGCGGGCTCTACCAGGACGGCTGGATGGCCAGCACCACGCCGCTGCGATTACCGTGGCAGGTGACAGGAATAGAACCCGACCCGGATGACTTCCCGTGGGAACTCTATAACGTGTCGCAGGACTTCAGCCAATCCAACAATCTTGCCAAGCAGAATCCCAAGAAGCTGCAGGACCTGGAGGCACTCTTTCTCATCGAGGCAGCCAAATACAACGTGCTGCCCATCGATTCCAGTTTCGCTGACCGGGCAAATCCGGCAATCCGTCCCAACCTCAACCGCGGACGAACGCATTACACATATTACCCAGGGATGATACGTATCCCAGAAGCGAGCGCCCCCGACATCAAGAACAAGTCGTTCCGTATCACTGCCGATGTCGAAATTCCCCAAGGCGGCGCCGACGGCGTCATCGTGACCCAGGGCGGACGCTTTGGCGGCTGGGGATTGCTGCTGCTCGACCACAAGCCGATGTTCGCCTACGCCTTCTCGAACCAGGACGGCGACAAGTATCCCTACCAAAGGAAATACAAGTTCCGCATCACCGGAGCTGATCCCGTCGCGCCGGGAAAACATACCATTGTTTTTGACTTCGCCTACGGTGGTGGCGGCATCGGCAAAGGCGGAAACGGAACGCTCACAGTTGACGGCAAAACGGTTGCCGAGGGCCGCATTGCCCTGACCCAGCCGCTCCGATTCTCGCTCGATGAAAGCTTCGATGTGGGCCAGGACACCGGTACGCCGGTCATCGACGAGTACGACAGCAAGATGCCGTTCAAGTTCACTGGAACCCTCAACAAGGTCGAGATCGACCTTGGAGCCAACGAGCTCACTCCGCAGAAGCGAGGCGAGCTTGATCAGCGCAAAAAAGAGTTTGCACTGCGGATGCAGTGATGGGTACCGACAGACGGCGGATCGTCAGCGAGTGCCGAGGATCGTTCGCACTCGACGCGAGATCGAGAAAACGTATTCGCAGCTTGAACATAGGGAGCAGGCCAATGCGCCCGAAGCGAAGCGAAAAGGAATCGCGAGGCCGCAAGATCGTAAAGAATGCGATCGTTCTCGCCCTCGCTCTCGCCTGCCTAGGAACAGCAGGACGGGCCCAAAACCTATCGGCCCAGGACCTTGAACGTCGGAGCATTGAGCGCCGCGCGGTCGAAGCTGTGATCTGGGGCATGCCGGCGGTCAATTACGACCTCATGTACCAGGAGATGCTCAAGCTCGGCGGCAAGCCCAACCAGATCGTCTACTGGTCTCGCCTGCTTGACTGGCGGAACCAGACGCTAACGCCCAATCCGGACGTCATCTACTTCATGGCCTTTTACAACACGAAGGACGGGCCAGTGGTAATCGAGATTCCGCCGGCCGGCGATGGCACCATCAATGGTAGCATCATGGACCCCTGGCAGGCGGCGCTCGAAGACGTCGGGCCTGCTGGAGCCGACAAGGGCGCCGGCGGCAAGTATCTGATCTTGCCACCAGACTACAAAGAGACAGTTCCGGAAGGATATATCGCGCTGCCGTCCGCCAATTATCAGGGCTACGCACTGCTTCGGTCGATCCTGAAGACTGGCAGCGATGCCGACATCAAAGCGGCTGTCGCCTATGGCAAACGTATCAAGCTGTATCCATACAGCCACGCAGACAATCCGGCCGCCACCATCTTCATCGACGCCACCGGCGCCGTTTACGACTCCACGATCCCTTACGACCTGCGCTTCTTTCAATCGCTCGACCGCTTCGTGCAGAGTGAGCCCTGGCTTACTCGCGACAAGGTGATGATCGATCAGTTGAAGTCGATCGGCATCGAGAAGGGTAAGCCGTTTAGCCCTGACGCGGCAACGCAGCATGTTCTGAACGCTGCGGCTGGCGAGGCGCATGCCTGGCTTGATCTAAAATACGAGACCATGTTCTCGCCCTACTATGCTGGGCGTCAATGGGTATTTCCCATATTGCCGCAGGTTATCGGAGGTCTTCAGAGCCAATTTGCGAATCCTGACAGCTACCCGGTCGACGGCCGCGGCGTAACCTACACGATGGCCTTCTTCAGCACCAAGCATTCGGGCATCGGGCAATTCTATCTGATGACGATCAAGGACAAGAACGGTCAGAAGCTTGCCGGCGCGAACACCTATCGTCTGACTGTTCCTGCAAATGTGCCGGTCAACCAGTACTGGTCGGCGACGGTATATGACCGCGCGACCCATGCTCTCATTCGCGGCATGTCGCGTGCGGGGCGTTCATCGCAAAGCCCGGGGCTGCGAACGAATACAGATGGCTCGGTCGATATTTGGTTTGGGCCGACAGCGCCGGCGGATAAGGAGTCGAACTGGGTGCCGACCAGCGCCAGTGGAGCATTCGAGGTCTTGTTCCGCTTCTATGGTCCCCAGAAGCCAGTGTTCGATAAGACATGGCAGTTGCCGGATGTCGAAAGAATCTCCGCTCACTGAGCCGAGGAGAAGCGTGCGATGAAACCTAATCGTCGACAAGCGATATCGCTGTTGAGTGGGGCCGCTCCCGCTGCGCTTGGCATTTTTTCTGCCGCCGGCATGACAGATCTCGCCCACGCTCTGGAGGCAGCTCCAGGAGGGCCTGTAACGATCGAGACACGCATCGGGCCGCTGATGTTCACCCATGACTTCGCCGACGGCTATCCGACCGACGCAACGATCGACAAGCTTTATGACGAACGTGATTTTCAACGCGCCTGCCAGGCCTATCTCTGGTCCCTCCCGGCCGTCTCGTTTACCTCGTGGCAGCGCGGCGTCACGCAACAACTCGGCGCCAAGAACGGACAGATCGTCGCGATCCTGTCGTACGAGGCCAGGCGCGGCATCCTAACCGCCAATGCCACGACACCATACTATCTGGGGTTCGCCGATCTCTCCGCTGGGCCATTTGTCATGGTGATCCCGCCCCACGGTGTGCAAGGCGGGATCAGTGACGCCTGGCAGCGGACTATTCCGGGCACCGAATCCCCCGGTACGTACCTCCTGCTCGCTCCTGGGCAAAAGGTGCCGTCCAATGCTGTGGGATACACAGTACGTGAGTCCCAGACCTTCAACGTTTTTTTTGGTTTGCGATTGACCGCTGCAGATCCTGAGAGCTCGAAGGAGGCGTTGGCGCAGCTGCAGATGTACCCCTACGCCCAACATAACAACCCGCCGAAGACAAACATTCTGGATGCGGGCACGAAAGCTTGGAGTGGGTTGCCACCACGCGGAATGGAATACTGGCAGCGCCTCGACGAAGTCTTCCAGGCTGAGCCGATCGAGGAGCGCGACCTCTTCTTCCACGCGATGCTACGTCCCCTCGGCCTGGAAAAGGGCAAGCAGTTCCGGCCAGACGCGCGACAAACGAAAATTCTGACTGACGCCGTGTTGGTTGGCGAGGCCATGGCAAAAGCCAACTCCGCGGATCGCAGATTCAAGGACGAGAAATATCGGCCCGATGCACACTGGGACTTCGCGCTGCTGCAGGACGCGGACGATCCCGACTCTTTTTGGAACCTGCTCGACGAACGCGCGTCCTGGTTCTACGAGGCCGTAGGCGCGGGCCCCGCAATGGCGCCCAAGCGGCCCGGATCTTCATCCGCATACCTTAGTGCGTACAAGGACAAGTCAGGCCAATGGCTGGATGGCGGCAGATCGTATCGCCTGCGGGTTCCGTCTAATCCGCCGATCAAGCTGTTCTGGTCAGTCACTCTCTATGACGTTGGTACGCGTGCACTGATCCTGAACGAACAAAAGATTGCCGATCGCTCCTCGCGCATGGACCTGCGCAAGAACGCGGACGGTTCGGTGGATATCTACTGCGGACCGAAGGAGCCGACCGGTTTCGTTCGGAACTGGATACCAACCGTTCCCGGCAAGAACTGGTTTGCCTATTTCCGGTTCTACCGGCCGACCGAGGCGTACTTTGATCGGTCCTGGCCGCTACCGGACTTTGAGCAAGTTTAGATCGAGCATGCGATGTCACTCAGGACCGCAATATCCACGGTATCAGGGCAATATTTTCGGAGTAGCAAAATTGTCACGCCTGGCTGGAAAGCCCATTCAAAGGAAGGCCGCGATTCCAAGCTGTCTCTCTCCGCTTTAAACTTGGTGTGCCATTTCCTGCTGGGGGCTGCGAGGGAGGGTACGGTGAAGAAAAGTCTTGGTCGATGGAACATCTCCGCGTCTAGAGGACAGAAGGCGTCGGTAGGCGCTGCCGCATTGGTCACCGTTGGACTCGTCGTGCTCGCGCCAAGGTGTGCTGTTGCGGATGAGGGCGGCGTCAGCTTCTGGATTCCGGGGCTTTATGGCAGCCTCGCGGCTGCGCCGCAGGTGCCCGGTTGGGCGATCGGGTTCCTTGACTTATACAATCCGGTAAGTGCGAGTGGAAATGTCGCTGCCGCACGCGAAGTGACTTTCAACAAGTTCACCACAACTGTAAAAGTCAACCTCAACGCCAATCTGAAGGCGAACCCTAATCTCGTTTTGGTCAATCCAACTTACGTTTTTGCGACGCCGGTCTTCGGCGGTCAATTCGCGCTCAGCATGGCGGGCGCTTACGGGCGCAGCATCGCCGGAATCGACGGTACGCTCACGGCAACAGCTGGACCGCTGACTGTAACGCATCAGGGAGCGATAGAGGACGGCAGAGACGTTTTTAGCGATCTCTATCCGGAGGCCACATTACGCTGGAACAACAATTCCAATAACTGGATGACCTATGTCATGGGCGACATTCCGGTCGGCACCTACAACTCTGCCAATCTCGCCAATGGCAGTATCGGCCATGGTGCCGTCGACGCCGGCGTTGGCTACACCTATTTCGATGAAAAAACCGGCCACGAGTTTTCCGCAGTCACCGGGCTTACCTATAATCTGGTGAATCCCAGCACTAACTACCAGAATGGCATCGATTGGCATCTCGATTGGGGAGCGTCTCAATTCCTGACGAAGACCTTGCAGGTTGGTGCGGTCGGCTATGTCTACAATCAACTTACTCCGGACAGCGGTTGCCTGCAGCAATTGTGCCCGTTCGAGTCGCGCACTGTCGGCATTGGACCACAGGTCGGGATCATAATCCCTGGCGCGTCGACAATGACCTATCTTAATTTCAAGGCTTACTGGGACTTCGACACCCAGAATCGGGCCTCTGGTATGAGCGCGTGGGTGACTTTGGCCTTTTCGCCAAGCCCACCGTCAGAAGAGACGCCACCGCCTATTATTACCAAGACAGCCCACTAAATTACTTAGGGGCGGCCTGCCCGTTGATGTCGCCTAATGGCCCGCGAAGCTTGTCCGAGGGATCCTCTTGAGCCACAGTCACGCTTCGTTACCGGAGACCGCGTTTCCGTTGCGAAGATTTGGCCATGGCCTCGCTGGCGGCGACCTGATAATCGGGATGATGATGGCCGTAGACCCGTTCAAAAGTTTCCACGGTCATGCCGAGGAAACCAGCCGCCTCCCAAATCGACACGCCAGACTGGGCGAGCCAACAGGCTGCTGTATGGCGCAGAGTATGCAGCACAACGTCCGGACCGAACCCAGCTGCCTTGCGAACGGACCGGAACGCTTTGTTGACCCTCTTGACGGGTTCGCCGTTCCACTCAACCACTGCACGACGACAGATACCGAGCCGATGCCAACGGCGAAGGTGCGCCAAAAGACGTGACGGCAAGCGCACGGGCGGCTGTCGCTTTCGGGTCTCCCTCTGTCCCGCTGCCCGCCGATGGAAGACCCCAGCCTCGAGATCAATCCAGGCTCTACCGGGCCCCGGATGGAAAGCTGCTCGGCAAATGGCCCCTGCCCGTGAGCCGGTGTAAACGGCTACCAGAATAAACCGCGCTACGTGCTGGGCGGTCGGGCGGTCGGTGATAACTCCGAATTGCCGTTCCCGAAGACGCCAAGCTGCCCTCAGCAACCGTGCAGCCTCTTGGCGGGTAAGCCAGCGGTCTCTCGATGAGGAACGTGTTGGCAGTGCCACCGGCGTCAGAACCGTGCAGTAACCGTTCGACCAGTGGTACCGAATGGCGGCGCGGAGGTCCTCCAACTCTCTGCGAGCTGCAGCTTCAGATTTGCGGTGCGAGACATATGCCGCACACGCCCGCTTGTTCACATCGACCAAAGTCCGCTCGCCGAAGTATTCCAGAACCTGACCCAGGCGTGCCGCGGTTTCTTTGGGTCGGGCATGTTTGATCGCGACATCATCGATATAAATCGAAATAACGTCTGCAATCTTGATCGACGCTGGATCTCGGTCTCGATCCCGCGGCGGCCTGTACCGATGGGTCAGGTAATCGGCGAGTGCTCTTTGAGCTTGATCAATTTCGCCTTCGCCGAAGCCAGTGCTTCGCTTTGTTGGCCCGTCCCTGATGACGTAGACGGCCTTTCGGACGAGCTTCCCGTCGGCACTGTGGCGGGCGCGTTCAAGATATAATCGCGCGCCTTTGGAGATTCGCGGCACAAATCCCTCATTTTGTTAATTGCAGCCTGCGTCGTGAACAGCTTGCCTGCGATTTTTTCAACGACGAGACGACCACGAATGCTCTCGCGGCGCAGGCCGGAGGCCGTCATCGAGCCGTCGGGAAAGAAAAGTGCCGCGGCCACGGACAAGCGGAGCGGCGTGTCTGGCGTAATTTCATCACGATTAGGCACCGAACAAGGCACGACGTATTCCTTCGACAATTGGCTCGATAGGAACGATTAGACGCCTATCGATCCATCCGATGAGATCGCCATGGTCATCCGCGAGCACGGAGTGCCAACGGCAGCAAATAGGTAATAGCCATGTGTGGTCGCGTTCGCCTTACTTCCGATTATTCCGAGATCAAGATTCGTCTGAAATTAGCGCCCGACGCGGCAGCGCCGAATTTCGAGCGCGACTGGAATAAGCCGCCGACAGCACCGATGCTGGTCGCTATTCGCTCGGAGGACGGCAAGCGTATCCCGCGGATGATGCGTTGGGGGCTGCTGCCGCATTGGGCGAAGGACGAGAAGATCAGCTACTCGACCTTCAACGCACGATCAGAGGACTTTCGGACCAAGCCCGCATTCCGCGATGCATGGAGACATGGTCAACGCTGCCTTGTCGTCACCGATGGCTTTTATGAGTGGAAGAAACTCGATGCCAGTGGCAAGGAAAAGCAGCCGTATGCCATCGCCATGAAGGAAGGTCCCATGGTCATGGCTGATCTGTGGGCTAGGTGGAAAGACCCGCAATCGGGCAACGCGATACAGAGCTGCACGGTGCTGACCTGTGAACCAAACAACGTCATAGGCGAACTTCATGACCGTATGCCGGTCATTCTGCTCGAAAGGAATTGGGCACGGTGGCTGGGTGAGGAGATGGCAACCGAAGATGAATTAGTGGCGCTGCTTGAGCCCTGCCCGGATGATGTGCTCAAGGTTTGGCCAGTCGGCAAAGCGGTCGGCAACGTAAGGAACACGGGACCAGAACTGGCACTTCCTCTTTCGGCATGAGTTTTCAGACTACATACTTCTCACGCTGCCAATCCGTCGAGACCGGCAACGGGGTACTTCAGTGCAAAGCAATTGGCAGAGCTGCGCGATCCTATCAAGCATGTTGGCTGTTGCACCCACATCGGACATAACTCGGACATCGAGCGACTTCCGATTTGGGCCAAAAACCGACATGGCCAATAGCCGGGGCCGGCGACTTGGGGTATCTTGCTGGTAGAGCTGCCAGCGGAATATGCCGAAATTCCGCAAGTCCATGACAGCGATGCTGCCTGCGGCGGGCGTGCAATCAGCGAAATACCAGTATTGCTGTGCGTGACTCCGACACTTGCGGAGGCTACGCCGTGCTGTGACGTTTAGCACACGTTATGGTGTCAAAAGCGGCAGCATGGGACGGGCGCAACCCATTCCTATTGGGGGAGCTAAAATGCTTCCAGGACAGGCAAGTCAGACGCTGCAGATAGCCTCCATCATGCGCGCTCGTCATCAACTCTTTGACGCGCCGGTGGTCTTGGACGATCCAGTCGTTCTCAAATTAGTGCCCGAGGCGCAGGACCCCGGCGTCCTCACCGAGTTTGGGGAGTCAAGGGCATCGATGGCGAGTTTGATGCGCAGTATGTTCGCTGTGCGCAACAGATTCACCGAGGATCGGTTGGCGCGGGCTTCGGCAGGCGGCATTCGTCAGTACGTCATGTTCGGTGCTGGTCTTGATACCTTTCCTTGGCGGCAGCCCGACTTTGCGAAAGACATGCAGATTTTCGCAGTCGATCACCCAGCGAGTCTGATTCAGACCAATCGGGTATTCCGACAACGCCGATTTGCCAGACCGCCCAACCTTGTTCGCGTTCCGTTGGACCTTGAGCAAAGACGCATTGAAGAACAACTGGCGGCCTGCGACTTCGACCGCAATACGGCGAGCTTCTGCTCGGCGTTAGGCTTGATGCCCTATCTGGAAGATGAAATTGTGGATGACATTTTGCGCTTCGTCGTGTCGCTTCCGCCGCCCAGCGAAGTCGTCTTTTCATTCGTACCTCCCGACGAGGACCTAAATGGCATTGATCTTGAAATCACCCGCCGAGCAGCGGCCAAGTTCGCAACAATAGGCGAGCCTTGGAAAAGTCGCGTGGGGCCGCGCGCCATGGTCGCGAGGCTCAAGGGTCTCGGCTTCGGCGAGGTCTTTCACTTATCGCCCGAACTAGCCCAGACGCAGTATTTTTCTAACCGACCCGACAAGTTAACCGCGCCACATTTCGAGCAAATGATCGCAGCGATCGTTTTGGGCTAACGCATGGTAGACCCACTACATACGAGGAGAGCCCGCGCGTGGCTACAAATGACGACCCTATGATCCACCAACTAATTAATGAACTTGTCGACGCATGGAACCGCGGCGATGCAAAGGCTTATGGTAGACGTTACCTCGATGACGCTACCTTCACGAATGTGAATGGGATGTTTCATGTAAGCCGCGAAGAATTTGATCAGCGGCACGATGAGATTTTTCGCGGAGCTGTTAAGGGAAGTACGATTACACTGACACCAAGGAAGATTCGCTACGTCCGCCCCGATGTTGCCATAGTGGACCTCGACTGCGGAGTATTCGGTACCAAGGTGCAGCCGCCCGGAGTCCAAGCCGGTACCGACGACTCGCTGCACACATCCCTGCTTCTAGTGCTCGTCAAGGAAGGCGGCTCGTGGTGGATAGCCGCCTACCATAACGTCTGGCAGGCCGCGGTGCGCTACGAGTCCACTGTCAAGGTTTGACGGGCGCGGAAAGGGCTACGAGTTCGGCTCGGCGTTTTCCTATCTAATGGGAGGCGAAGCAATGGCGAGCGAAAAAGAGCTTTTGGAACGACTGACAATCCGCGAAATCGTTGAGAACTGGGCGTTGTTGCGCGATGCGCGCAGGTGGGATCGCTTTCGAGAGCTGTGGCACGAAGAAGGCCGGATGATCACCACGTGGATCGAGGGCAGTTTCGAGGAATTCGCCAAGGCGAGCCAAGCTGGCTACGACAAAGGTGTCCGCTTCCTCCACTTCCTCGGCGGCACCACCATCGACCTGAAGCGCAATCGCGCCATCGCTCAGACGAAGCAGATGATCTCGTCTCGGGTCACAATCGACGGCGTGCTATGCGATGTGGTCTGCACCGGACGCTTCTATTTCTTTCTAGAGAAGCGCAAAGGCCGCTGGGGGATCGTGCTGTTCCAGCCTATCCTGGAGAAGGATCGCCTCGATCCTGTCGATCCGTCGGCGAGCCTGAAGCTCGACCGTGAATTGCTCGCACGTTACCCGGAGGGATATCGCCATCTTGCCTACTCGCTGGTGCGCGCCGGCCAGAAAGTTCGGACCGACGTGCCGGGCTTGGACGGCCCCGCACTTGACGCCGTCTACGCACGGGGTGCCGCTTGGCTCGCGGGCAAGCCGCTGCAAATGTCTGCTTAAGGAAATTTCGATCCCGGCAGAATGTCTCTCTTGGGTCATCCGCTACCTTGGCAAAACCAGCAGCAGGTCCTGCCACGTCCGTTATGCCCCGAAAGCGACCACCCTCAGCTTCAGGGCCGCACGTCGCGATGGGCCAATTCCAGACCTGAGCAAGTGCAGCATAAACTGCAACGATTTAGAAACGTGCAATGAGGGGGCCGGGGATCGGACCGCCGAGCGACCTCCCTCAGCTTGGCAATTTCCGCGCGGCCGTGTTCTGTGTCGAGGCGTCCAAAATCGTCCAATCAAGGGCCGCGAATTCATCTTTCAGCCAGCGCCCGAATGCCTCGACCTGCGGGCGATCGCCGCTGCGCTTGGGACGCACGAGGTAGTAAGCGCGGCCTAGGGACAGCGCAAGCGCAACCGGAATCACCAGCTGGCCGCTACGTAGATGGTCATAGGCAAGAATGTTCTGCGCTAGCACACGCCGGCGCCTTC
>Ga0335081_10000860_pt1 | contig 48994 bp, 41 predicted proteins | sample Lox_Sample_35_FD_206713 | JGI IMG/M metagenome (GOLD analysis project Ga0335081, IMG submission 206713) | Soil microbial communities from Loxahatchee National Wildlife Refuge, Florida, United States - Lox_Sample_3.5 | ecosystem: Environmental > Terrestrial > Soil > Wetlands | place: USA... | reverse complement strand
GCATCGAGAACCTGTCGCCGTCGTGGGACGAGACTCACTACGACATGGACCTGGTAGGCAACGACTGGTTGAACCTGGGCAGCGGCTCGCAATATCTGATGGACCGCTTCCTGGATACCACGCTGTCGGGGGGCACCGGCGATCAGTACGATCCCACGCACTCGCGGCCGCTCGGCTATTACGACTCCAGCGACCTGCCGTTCTACTACGAATTGGCGACGCAGTTCGCATCCGACGATGCGTGGTATTCACCGATTCCGGCGAACACCGTGCCCAACCGCATGTACCTGTTCGCGGCGACGTCGTATGGACACGGCTACCCGGTGAGCGATCCCAACGATCCGGTGTGGCAGCGGCCGACGTTCTTCCGCGCCCTGACCCAGGCGGGCATTACCTGGCGCTACTATTACCAGGACAACAGCGTGTTCCTGGCGAACTGGGCAGACTGGAACGATCCCCAGATCCAGGGCAACGTGCGCAACATTCAGGAGTACTACAACATTCTGTCCAGCCCGAATGCGGACCAGGAGCTGCCGCAGGTGGTCTTCATCGAGCGCGCCAGTTCCACCGGACTGGATGAACATCCCGACAACAACGTGCAGACCGGATCGGCGCGCGTGCAGCGGATTATTAATGCGCTGCTGACCAGCGCGGCGTGGCCGGACTCGGCGTTTATCCTGACGTTCGACGAAGGCGGCGGACTGTTCGACCATGTGGGGCCGATCCTGGTGACACCGCCGGACGACGTGCTGCCGGTGGACCTGAGCGGACACACGCAAGGGCTGTTCAACGTGACCGGATTCCGCGTGCCGGTGATCGTGGTGTCGCCGTGGTCGAAGCCGCACTCCGTCTCGCATCTGCCGACCGACTACACGGCGATGCTGAAACTGATCGAGAAGCGATTCAACGTGCCGGCGTTGACCCAGCGGGATGCGACGGCCGGAGACATGAGCGATCCGACGAATGGCTTCTTCGACTTCAGCTCGCCGCAGATGTTGCAGGTGCCACCACTGCCCACGCAGCCGACGAACGGTACGTGCAACTATCAGTTAGAGGGCTCGCCGGACTAGAAGCGGATTGGTGGTTGTGGGGATCAGCCGCTGGTGAGGAAGCTCAGCGGCGGTTCTCGCCTGCCAAGTGAGAAGGCCTCCGCGAAGCAGCCTTGCGGAGGCCTTGGTTGGGGCAAAAAAATAAGCGAGGCCGCAGAGCCTCGCCATGGGTCCGTTACTTCTTTTTCTTTTTGGCAGCCTTCTTCGTGGCCTTCTTCTTCGTTGCCATAGGAAACCTCCTTGATGTGAAACCTTCCCCTTGAAAGGGTTGGTACTTTTCAGTGGCCCAACCACTTTTGCCCAAGATGTTGCATGGGCAATACATCTATCGCAAGATATTGCGGTTAGTTCTAGGGAATGTCAACAAAATTCGTAAAAAAGTTCTTGTACTCCAACCTGATTCGTGCTCCCACCTGTTGCCATCGCCTTTACTATTGCCCCACATGCCGCATGACGCCATCGAGCTCGCCGTCTTTCAGCATCTCTTGCACTCCATCGCCGAAGAGATGGGCGCCGCGCTGCGCCGCACCGCGTTCTCGCCCAACATCAAAGAGCGCCGCGACTACTCCTGCGCGCTCTTCGACGCCGCCGGCCACGTCCTCGCCATGGGCGATCACATGCCTGTCCACCTCGGTTCCATGCCGATGTCGGTCCGCGCCGCCATCGCCGCGCTTACGCTCGCCCCCGGCGACGTCGCCATGCTCAACGATCCCTTCCGCGGCGGCACCCACCTGCCCGACATCACGGTCGTGGCGCCCGTCTTCCTCGCCACGCACGACACGGCGCGTCGTCGAAAGCTCAACTCCGCCGCCCGTAACTCGGGCCCCGACTTCTTCGTCGCGGCGCGCGCCCACCACGCCGACATCGGCGGCGCCTTTGCCGGTTCCATGGGTCCGTGCCGCGAGATCTACCAGGAAGGCTTCCGCATTCCTCCGGTCAAGATCGTCCGCGCCGGAGAAATCGATCGCGACGTTCTCGCGCTGCTGCTCAGCAACGTTCGCACGCCAGAGGAGCGCGAGGGCGATCTGCGCGCCCAACTCGGCGCCTGCCACACCGGCATCGCGCGCCTCCATCATCTTTGCCGGCGCTACAGCCTCGCGCGCGTGCGCAGCGCCGGCCGCGTGCTGCTCGATTACTCCGAGCGCATGATGCGCGCCTTCCTCGCCACGGTTCCGCCCGGCACGTATGCGGCGGAGGATTTTCTGGATGACGACGGTGTCAGCGACGATCGGGCCTTCGTCCGGCCCAGCGCTCCAACTCACGACGCTTTGAACGCGACGGCCTTGGACCCGTCCCCACCCGCAACCTCCGACACTTTGAAGGGGACGGCCTTCAGGCCGTCCGCACCGCTTGAAAACAGCAGGGGCTTTAGCCGCCGAGGGACCTCGCAGCCTTTATCCCACAATGAGGGAGACGACCGCCGCATCCGCCTCGCCGTACGCATTACGTTTCCGCGGCATCTCTCCCGGGCGCGTCCGGTCACCATCGACTTCACTGGCAGCTCGCCACAAGTGGCCGGCAGTATCAACGCCGTCGAAGCCATCACCTGGTCAGCCAGCTTCTACGTTTTCCGCTGCCTGTTGCGCGAAGATGTTCCGGCCACCGCCGGCCTCATGCGCCCGCTACGGCTGATCGCGCCTGAAGGCAGCGTGGTCAACGCGCGGCCTCCCGCGGCGGTCGCCGGCGGCAATGTGGAGACCTCGCAGCGCATCGTCGATGTGCTGCTGCGCGCGCTGGCTCAGGCCCTCCCGGAGCGCATTCCCGCCGCTTCCTCCGGCACCATGAACAACCTCACGATCGGCGGCATGGACGATCGGAGCGGCGTATCCATCCCCTTCGCCTACTACGAAACCATCGCCGGCGGCTCGGGCGCCTGCGCCGCGCACGACGGTGTCTCCGGCGTGCACACTCACATGACGAACTCGCTCAACACTCCCGCCGAAGCGCTGGAGTACAGCTACCCCTTTCGCGTGACGAAGTACGGCCTGCGTGCAGGCAGCGGCGGCAACGGCCTCCATCGCGGCGGCGACGGCATCGTTCGCGAGATCGAATTGCTCGCCGACGCCACCGTCACGCTGCTCTCTGACCGCCGCACCACCCGCCCCTACGGCCTGGGCGGCGGTGGCGACGGCGCTCCCGGCTGCACCGAAATCCTGCGCGCCGATGGATCCGTCGAACTCATGCCCAGCAAAGGCAGCGCCCGCCTGCGCCGCGGCGACCGCGTCCGCATCGCCACACCCGGCGGCGGAAGCTGGGGAGCCAAAGACTAGAGTCAGCAGCGTTGGGATCGTGAATCGGGTGAAGGAATTTAGGCATCAGGAATCAGGCATTCGGGATTCGGATCGGTTCCGAATTGCTCTTTGCTTCGTGTCAGGGGACAACTTCAGTCGTGCCGAAAGCGGCTATATTGGGGATGCGGGCTTTCAGCCCCTGCAAAATCCGTGATCGGCAGCTAGCTTCTGGTACGGGCCACGCCCTCGCAACCGAGACTGCTTTGGCATTAGGCGCTTCGCTGCTTTCTGTGCGAATATCTGCTTATGGAGCCCATCGCATTCATGCTGCTGGCCGGTGCGGTTGCGGCCCTGCTCTACCTCTGGCTCATCCGCAAGGGCCGGCCCAAGTGATCCGGCTGCCGCAGCGCAGCATTTCAATCTACCAGTCGAGCGGCTTTAGCACTGAAGGCCGGTTACGCGCAGCGCCCGCTCCCTACAGCTCGCTCGTCTCACGCCCCACTCAAGCCCTGGTCCTGGAGTGGGGCTTTTGCCGCTTCGCGCCTGATCATCCCTGCCGGTACGGCAGCGTGATCTTCACCCGGCACCCGCGCGTGTCGGGACGGTTCCCCAGCTCAATCGATCCGCCGTGCGCTTCCGCAATCTGTTGCGACAGCACCAGCCCGATCCCCGAACCCCCCGGCTTGGTGGTGTAGAACGGCACGAAGGCGTTGCTGGGATTCAGCAGGCCGATGCCGTTGTCCTCCACCATCAGCGCGACCTTGCGATCGAACTGCGTCCAGCGCAGCGTGACGCTGGGCCGTGCGTGCTCCACGCCCACCTGCGGTGACTGCGCCTGCTCCAGCGCCGCATCCACCGCGTTGCGCACCAGATTGATCAGCATCTGCTCGATCAGGTCGGGATCGAGCGACAGCACCAGATCGTTGCCCGGCGCAATCTCCACCTTCAGCCGCGTCTCCAGCGCCGCCACCCGCTCGATCAGCGGCCGCAGCTCCACCTGCTTCAGCGTGGGCGACGGCATCTGCGCCAGCCGGCGATACGACTGCAGAAATCGGTGCAGCGAAGCCGTGCGCGATTCGATGATATTCAGCCCGCGCTGGAAGTCCGCATTCTGCGCCTCCGGCAGCTGCGGCAGCGGCAGGCGCGATGCCAAACTTCCGGCAATCGAGATGATCGGCGCCAGCGAATTGTTCAGCTCGTGCCCGAGTACGCGGATCAGCTTCTGCCAGGCGCTGCGTTCTTCTTCGCGCAGCGCGCGGCTCACGTCCGACAGCACGATCAGCGTATGCGGCACGCCGCTCTGCCGGAACGACCGCCTGCGCACCATCCAGCGCGCATTGGGCGCGGAGTACGGCAGCTCCACCAGCGTCTCGTTCTGCGCCTCGAAGCACGCGTCCAGCTCCAGATGGCTCGCAGTCTTGCCCAGCAGTCGTGCTGCCGGCTGCTGCAGCAAGCGCTCGCCCGCCTGGTTCACCAGCCGCAGAATGTGATCGGGATCGAAGGTAAACAGCGGCGCGTCGATCTCTTCCACCACGCGGCGCAGCAGTGCCGTCGCCTCGATGGTCTGCAACCGCTGCTCGGTCAGCAGGTCGGCCAGGGAATTGATCTCCAGCGCCAGCTCGCCCATCGAATCGTCAGGCGCGGCGCCACGCGCGCGAAACGAATAGTCCTCCTCGCGCAGCGCGCCTACAACGTTGGTCAGCGTCTGCAGCGGCCGCACGATCTGATCGAGCAGCGCCAGCGTCAGCACCAGCCACAGGAAGAATTCGAGAATTGTCAGCGAGACCTTGGTGTCGCGGCTCCAGTCGTGCGTCCAGATGAGGACGGTGCCGAAGGTGACGCCGGGCAGCGCCGCCAGAATGGCGAACAGCGCGATGCGCTTCTCGAAGAGAAGCCGGAAGCGGCGGCGCCGGACCCGCGGAGCTCCGCCAGCATCGTGGCCCGCATCCGTACTGGTTAACGCAGGAGGCTTGGAGTCGCCGCCTGAACTAGAGTCCATAGCGTTCCATCCGGCGGTACAGCGCGCCACGGCTCAGGCCCAGCGCCTCCGCCGCCTGGCTCACATTGCCGTGGAAACGCTGGAGCGCTTTGCGGACCAGGATGCCCTCGACTTCCTCGATGCTGAGCTCCTCCAGATTCAGCCCCTGCTGCCGCTGCTGCACGTTCAGTCCCAGGTCTGACACCTGGATCTCTTCCGTATGACACATCAGCACCGCGCGCTCCAGCGTATGCTCCAGCTCGCGCACGTTGCCCGGCCACGCATACTGAATCATCGCCTGCAACGCCTGCGGCGCGAATCCCGTCACCGGCGCCCGATAGCGCGCAGCATAGCGCTTGAGGAAGTGCGCCGCAAGCGCAGGAATATCTTCCCGGCGCTCGCGCAACGCGGGCACGTGGATCTCCACCGTGTTCAGCCGGAACAGCAGGTCCTCGCGGAATTGCCCCGCCGCAATCGCCTCCTGCAAATTCGTGTTGGTCGCCGAGATCAAGCGCACGTTGATGTGCTTGGTCCGCGACGAACCCACGCGCTCAATCTCGCCCGTCTCCAGCACGCGCAGCAGCTTCGCCTGCTGGCGAATGGGCACATTGCCGATTTCATCCAGGAAAATCGTTCCATTGTCCGCCAGCTCAAAGCGCCCGATGCGGTCCATGCGCGCGTCGGTGAACGCGCCCTTCACGTGACCGAACAGCTCGCTCTCGAAGGTGCCTTCCGGCAGCGCTCCGGTATTGACCGCGACCAGCGGCATCGAGGCGCGCGGCGACAACGCGTGCAGCGTCTGCGCCACCACCTCTTTGCCGGTGCCGTGTTCGCCCGTCACCAGCACGTTGGCGTCCGACGGCCCGATGCGCGCGATGGTCTGCAGCACCGGCTGCATCGCCGGCGCGGTCGCGATGAACTCCGGCCGTCCCTCGGCGCGATGCAGCCGCGCCTCAGCTTCCAGTTGCTGGGTGCGTTGCAGCGCCCGGTGCAGCTCCACCTGCGTGCGCAGGATGGCCAGCAGCCGCTCGTTCTCCCACGGCTTCTGGATGAAGTCGCGCGCCCCCCGCCGCATGGCTTCCACCGCCAGACCCACGTTGCCCCACGCCGTCATCACAATCACCGGCATGCTGCTGTCCTGCGCGACGATCTCCGACAGCAGGTCCAGGCCCTCCTGCCCCGACGTCGTATCGCGCGTGTAGTTCAGGTCGATGAGCACAGCGTCGTAGAACTCGCTGGCCAGCGCCTCGCGCACCGCTGCCGGAGACTTCGCCGTGTCCACCGCAAAGCCGGCAGGACGCAGCAACAGCTCCAGTGCCTCCAAAATGTGCGGCTGATCGTCGGCCGCCAGGATTCGTCCCGTGCGCTGACGGTCGCGCGCTTCGCCGGCCGCATCCCGCGCCGTCGTCGTGTCTCCCGGTGTTTGTGTCCGCGGCAAAGTTTCTCTCCTGCCTGATCCCTTCCCCGTTTTGTATCAGGGCCTGACTTCAGTCGTGCCGATGAGTCCGGGCAGAGCTGGCCTTTAGGCCAGCGTCCAAGCCCATCATTAATATCCTGCCGGCGTTAGTCTCTACCGCGCCACTCCATCCACCGCCGCCTGAATCTGAATGCGATTCTCCTCCAGCGTCGTTCCCGTCGCCCGTTGCAGCTCCAGCTTCGACTTCTGATACGCGGTGCTGGCATTCACCAGGTCCAACTCCGCCAGCGCCAGATCGCGCTGCGCCGCCAGCGTCTGGAAGTTCGAGCCCGCGCCCAGCGTCTGCTCCTGCTGCATGATGCTGAAGGTCTTCTGCGCCAAGTCGCGTCCCTTGCGTGCCGCATCCACCCGTGCGCGGCCTTGCTCCAGCGCATACTCGGCGTTGCGTACTTCAATGCGAATCTGCTTCTTCAGTTGCTGTTCGCGCAACTCCGCCTGGCGATACTCCAGCTCCGAGCGGTACTGGTCCGCCTTGGCCACGCGATTGCGAATCGGCACGCTCAGGTTCAGTCCCACCAGGTAATCCGGCGAAGAACTGTTCCAGGCATCCTGAAACGCTCCCCACCAGTTGGTCGGCACCAGCGGCGGATTAGGCTCGGTGAACAGCGGATTCAGCGGGCCCGCCAGACCGCTGCTGCCATAAAAGCCGATCAGGGTCAGCGTCGGCAACAGCGCATTGGCGGCGGCTTTGCGCGTGATTTCGCGGTTCTGCAAATCGATGTCCGACTCCGACAACTCCGGCCGGTCCAGCAGCGCCTGCGCAATCAGGTCCTGGGTCGGCTTTTCCGGAATCTCCTGCACCGTGTCCAGCGTGTCGGTCGGAATCACCGGCATCGCTTCCAGCGTGGGATCGTCCAGGTTCTTGGTCAGCGCGTTCTTGATCAGCGACTCCTGCAACTGCAGCGTGGTCTTGGCCACCGTCAGGTCCTGATCGCGGCGCGAGACCTCGGCCTCGGCGCGCATCACGTCCATCGCCGGAATCGCCTCCAGCTGCAACTGCTTCTTCGCGCTGTCCAGGCTCTGCTGGGCAAAGTTGAACGATTGCTCCGTCACCTTCTCCGCTTCGTAGGCACTCACCAGGTCCCAGTAGATGTCGGCAATCTGCGTCACCGTCGCGATCACCTGCGACTTGAAGGCGATGTCGGAAATCCTCTTGTTATTTCTTGCGATGCGGATGTATCGCAAATTGGGACCGGTCCCGAAGCCGGCCAGCAACTGCTGCTGAATGGTAAAGCGGTAGAACGAATTCAAGTTCGGATTCAGGCTGTTGAAGATGCTGTTGCTGGTCTGCCGGTTGTTGTCCACTTCCAGGCTGATGCTGGTTCCCGTGGGAAACGCCTGGCTGTAGTTCAGGTTCACCAGCCCGGTGTTGGTCTGGAGATCGGGCACGCCGTAAATCTGAACGTTGGACAACGGCAGCGTCTGGTGCTCGATGCTCATTGCGCCGCTGAGAATTGGATCGTAGGACGATACATTGGTTCCGATGCCCAGCGTGGATTGCACCAGTCCGGCTGCGCCGGCTCCGGCGCCGCCGGCGCCTCCGGTCGTGCCGCCGGCTCCTGCGCCGGGAGCGCCTGCTCCGTAACCGCCCACGCCTCCGCCGGCCGTGCCTTGCACCACGCCGGTGTTGACGCCGCGGAAGAAGCCGCCCGCCTTGGTGCGCTGAATGTCGGTGTCGGCGATCGGCAGGTTGTAGCGCGCGATCGCCAGGTCCAGATTGTTCTCCAGCGCCAGATCGATGGCGTCCTGCAGCGAGATGTACAGCTTGCCATCGCGAATCAGCTGCTGCAGCCGCGGCGAGTTGGACAAATCCGGCTTCGACACCAGGCTGGGCGTGTAAGCGCGGAAGGGATTATCCGAATGTGGAATGGCCAGGCTCGAAGGCGTGTGGATCGCCACCGGTGCCGGAGCGCTGGGAGCCGGTGCCGGCTGCGGCGTGGGCGCATTCGGCGTCTCCTGCTGCGCCTGCGCGCAAACCAACATCGAACCCAGAACGAAAGCCACGAGCGGCGACCGCCTCACGCGCTCCATCATGAACGGACCGCCTCCCCGCTTTGCGCCAGCGCCGGATTCGCCGTATCGCCCACCAGCCATCCGTCGCGCAACTGGATCACCCGCGAGCCATACGACGCGTTCACCTCCGAGTGCGTCACCTGCACGATGGTTGTGCCTTCCTGATTCAGCTTGGTGAACAGCTCCATGATTTCCTTGGCCTGGCTGGAGTGCAGGTTGCCGGTCGGCTCATCGGCCAGCAGCAGCGCCGGCCTGTGGATCACCGCGCGCGCGATGCCCACCAGCTGCTGCTGCCCGCCGGAGAGCTGGTTGGGATACAGATCTTTTTTGGCGACGATCTGGAAGTGGTCGAGCGTCTCGGCCACCATCCCCTGTCTCTGACCGCGTGGGATGTCTTTGTACGACAGCGGCAGATCGATGTTCTCCTGCACCGTCAGATCGTCGAGCAGGTGATAGCTCTGGAAGACCATGCCGATCTTGCGCTTGGCCAGCTCGGCGCGGTCCTTGCGCTTCATCAGGTGGACCGGCTGCTCGCCGAACCAGTACTCGCCCGCCCACTGGTCGTCGAGCAGGGCCAGCACATTGAGCAGCGACGACTTGCCCGCGCCCGACGGTCCCATGACGGTGACGAACTCGCCTTCGTTGATGGTGAGATCGACGCGGCGCAGCACCCACGTCTGCCCCGCTCCAGTTTTGTAACTACGTTCGACGTTCTTGAAAGTGATCATGAGTTCGGGTAGAGCGGGCCTTCAGGCCCGGTCCCTAGCCTCCCAATTTCTCCTGCGACGATCCCAGGTCTCGAACACCGCGAGACCTGGGGCACCCGACTAAGAGCTAACAGCTAATAGCTGCTTCTTTCATTCCCACCGCAGCGCCTTCACCGGATCGATCCTCGACGCCCGCCGCGCGGGGATGTAACTGGCGAACAATCCGCAGGCCAGCAGCAGCGCAGAGACGGCAAGGATAGTTGCAGCATCGTACGGTACGACCCCAAACAGGAAGCTCCGCAGAACGCTGCTGGCGGACAACGCCGCTACGACTCCGATGCCGACTCCAATCCCCAACAGGAGGACTGCCTGGCGCAGAACCAGACCAATTACATTGGTGCGAGTCGCGCCCAGTGCCATGCGCACGCCCAGATCGCGCGTGCGCTGGCTGACGTTATAGGCCAGCAGGCCGTAAATTCCGGCGATCGAGATAAGCAGTGCCGCACCCGCAAAAATCCAGAGCAGGCGGACCGCCAGGGTCTGGCTGCCGAGAGAGGTGTCGAGCACCTCTTGCATGGAGCGCGCGTCAACAACCGCCAGATCGGGATCGAAGTCCCGCAACGTGGTACGTACTCCAGGAACAACGCTGGACGGGTCGACGTGAGTCCGCAGCGCAAAATTTGTGAACGATGCCAGGATATAAGGCGTGAGTTCGTCGTCTGGGCCCAGTTGCAAGTACGAAAGATCGATCTCGGGGCTGACATCGTCAGACATAGCCGTCTGATGAGTGTCCTCGACAACGCCGATGATGGTGACGATGGCATGAGGTCCCTTTTCGCTGATCTTCAATTGCCGGCCCAAAGGATTCTGACCGCGAAAATACTTTTGCGCGAAAGCCTGATTAACCACTGCCTCGGCGGCGGCTTGCGGTCCGTCTGACTCACTGAAAAGGCGGCCCCGCAGCAGACGTATGCCGAGCGTGGAGTACAGACTTGGGCTGACAGCGCGAATCGCTCCGGTCACCTTGTTCGCAGGGTCCTTAGGCCGGCCAACGATATCGAACGAACCGCCCGCCTGGAAGTTAGGCGACAACGGAAGAATGCTGGTGAGGGCGGCGGAGTCGACCCCCGGGAGATGAGCCAGCCGATCGAGCAGCGGCGAGTAGAGAACCTGGGCAATGTCCTTGCCCGCGTACTTGCCGGTCTGCCCCACCATGCCACCTCCGGATTGCGGAAGGAAGACCGAGGCCGTTACCACATTGTGGGGGACAAATCCGAGGGGAAGGTTGCGCAACGCCAGCAGGCTGCGCAGTAGCAGTCCGGCCGCTACCAACAGAACGAGCGAGAGAGCAATCTCGCTGACGACCAGGGCATCGCGAAAACGTTTTTGCCGACGACCCACTCCAGCGGCGGGCGTGCCTTCGCGAAGGGCTTCCTGGGCTGGCGCGCGTGAGGCTTGAATGGCGGGAAGCAATCCGAAGAGCACCGCCGAGAGCATGGAGAAGCCTACCAGTGCTGCGGCTACGCGAGCGTCAATCTGGATGTGATGTGACAGCGGCAGATACAGGTCGAGATAAAACTTGAGCAGGCGTACGCATCCAAAGGCAAGACCCAGTCCGATAGCCGCGCCCGTCAAGGCGAGCACCAGGCTCTCGGTGAGAAATTGGCGGACCAGCCGGCTGCGAGCTGCGCCGATAGCGCTGCGAATCGCGATTTCGCGGCGGCGGCCGGTGGTGCGCGACAGCAACAGGCTGGCGACATTGGCGCAGGCGATGAGCCACACGGCGAGTACGGCACACTGCAGGGCCAGCAGCGCCGGACGTACGTTGCCGGTCAGCACCTCGCGATAACTTTTTACGATGACCCGCTGGTCGAGTTCGAGCGAAGGATACGCTTTCGCGATGTTGGCCTGGATGCCAGTCAGTTCGGCCTGGGCGGCGCCCATCGACACGCCTGACTTCAATCTGCCAACCGCAACCAGCGACCGGGAATCGCGTTGTTCGTTTTCCTTGACCGGGACGAGGGGACTCCAGACGGCAGGTCCCTCGCCGACGTCCGGAAACTCGAAGCCCGCGGGCATCACACCGATGACGGTGTACATCTTGTTGCCGAGTTTCAGCGAGCTTCCGGCGACTTGCGGGCTACGATTGAAGAACTTTTCCCAGGCAACAGTATTCAGCAGCACCACGTCGCCGTGACCCGGCTGGTCTTCGCCGGTCATAAAGCCACGGCCCAACTGTGGATCCACCTGCAACGTTTCCAGCAGATTCGGGCTGCAATAGATGACCGGGATGAAATCAGAGAAGCCGGGGATATCGACGGAGCGTATACCGGTGTTGTACCAAGCGACGTCCTGGAAGGAGTGAGCCTGCGCGCGCCAATCGCGAATGTCCGGCAACGATGACGACGAGGCGGCAATGTCGTCCGGGCGCGCCTCACTCATCTGCACAACCTCATTGGGCTTGGGGAAAGGGAACGGCCGCAGCAACACCGCGTCGATGACCGCGAACATGGCGGCATTCACGCCAATGCCCAGCGCCAGCGTCAGAACTGTCACGGCGGCGAAGCCGGGATTCTTGCGCAACTGGCGCAAGGCGTACCGAAGGTCTTGGAGAAGTCCAGGCATAAAGAAGTAACTAGTAATTAGCAACTAGCTTGGTCTTATGAGTCACACGCCTGACTAGCAAACTAGCGACCTGACCGCGGGCTCATACTGAAGGTTCGCGTCAGCCGAGGACATCTGCAGCGGTACGTCAAAAGCTAGTTACTAGTTGCTAGTTACTAATTGCTGTTCTACTGCGCCTCCTGCATCAGGCGGCGGAGCTCTTCTTCGGCGACTACCTTGCCGTCGAACAGGTGTACTTCGCGCTGAGCGTGGGCGGCGAAGCGCGGATCGTGCGTCACCATGCAAATGGTCGCGCCCTCGCGGTGCAGCTTCTGCAGCAACTCCATCACCGCCTCGCCGTTGCGCGAATCGAGGTTTCCCGTAGGCTCGTCGGCCAGCAGGATCGACGGCGATCCCGCCAGCGCACGCGCCACGGCGACGCGCTGCTGCTGACCGCCGGAGAGCTGCGAAGGATAGTGACGCAAACGGTGCGCCATGCCCACGCGCTCCAGCGAGTCGAGCACGCGGCGCTTGCGCTCGGCGCCGGGCATGCCGTCGCGATAGGTGAGCGGCAGCTCGACATTCTCGTACACCGTAAGATCGCCGATCAGATTGAAACTCTGGAAGATGAAACCGATCTCGCGATTGCGAATGCGCGAGCGGTCGCCGAAATCGAGGTTCTCCACCGGCTGGCCGTTAAGGCGATAGTTGCCCGCGGTCGGCGTGTCCAGCAGGCCGATGATGGACAGCAGCGTCGACTTGCCGCAGCCCGACGGTCCCGACATGGCAACGTACTCACCTTTGCGCACCATCAGGTGTACGCCGGAGAGCGCGTGGGTTTCGACCTCGTCGGTGTAGAACACCTTGGTCATGTTTTCAATTTCAATCAGCGGAATTCCTGCTTCGCTCATGTGTTTTGCTTCCTCGTTTAATGACATCGGCGATTGGATCGATCGCTGTTCGCCATTCGCTCTTCGCTTTTCGCCAGAGGTGAATTTTTCTTACGCTGTTAGTTACGCATTGACTCTGTTCGGAGTTCGCTTATCTTGCCGTAGGTCATTCGGATGTGCTCATTGAGCCCCGCAGACGCCGTCTGGCGAAAAGCGAAGAGCGAAAAGCGTTTTTACTCCAGCCTCACCCTATCCGTGTTGTCCCAGCGCGACATGTCGGACAGGATCACGGTATCGCCTTCCTTCAATCCCGAGTCGATCTCGATCAGGTTGACCGACGCGCGGCCGGTCTTCACCTGCACGCGGCTGGCGCCACTGCCCGTCGGGTCCAGCTTGAACATCGAGATGGTGCTGTTCTCCTGTCCGAAGGCCGGGCGTCCCACGTACAGCACGTTCTCCATCCTCTCCAGGTCGATGGTTCCATCGACGCTCAAGTCAGGCCGCGCGCCCTTGGGCAGCTCGCCCGTCAGCTTCACATCGACGGTGACCGTGCCGTTCTGCACCGCGGGATCGACGCGGCTCACTTCGCCGGCGATCACTCCGTTATGCGTGTCGATGGACGCCGGCTCGCCAATCTGCACGTCGCGCGCCTGGGTCTCCGGAATCTTCAGCTCCGCCATCAGATGATTCGGCTGAACAATCTTCGCCAGCTCGGTTCCCGGCAGCACATGCTGCCCGACCTGCAACGGCATCTCCACCAGGACGCCGTCCACTCCCGCGCGCACCCTCAGCTTATCCAGCTGCGTCTGCTTCAACTCCGCCAGCGCGCGCATCTGCTCCACCTTCGCCTGCTGCACCGCAAGCTGCGATGCAATCGCCTTCTCGTTCACCTTCAGCCGCTCGTCTTCAATCTGGTCGCGCGTCACCATCTCCTGTGCCTTGCCGGCCGACGCCTTCGCCGCCAATCCGGAGATCACGCCCAAGTCATAGAGCGCCTTGTCGGTCTGTGCCTGGCGCTCCGCTTCGTTGTAGTCGGCGTTCACCGTGGCCGCGCCCGCCTTCTCGGTCATCAGGTCGCTATCCAGCTTCACCTTCAGGCTGGCGTACTCGGCCTGCGCGGCCTTTACTTGCAGTTGCGCGTCCAGCGCCTCCTGCTCCAGCTGGGGATTGACCATCTCCACCAGCACGGTGTCGGCCGTGACCTGCGAGCCCGGCAGTTTGTCGATGCGAATAACGGTGGCTTCCGTCTCGGCGGGAATCTGCCGCACATCTTCGTGGCTGGGGATGAGCGAGCCCAGACCTCGCACCTGGCGCAGCATGGAGCCGCGCTTCACCGTGTCGGTCCAGATGGTGCTGCGATCAACCGTCGGGGCCGCCGGCTTCAGGCGCGAGATGCCGACCGTGACTCCAACTAATATGGCCAGCGCGACGATCGACCAGATGATCTGGCGGCGGCGCTTCTGACGTTTAATTTCCGGACGGGCGATATCCATTGCATAGTCTCCAATGCAACCCGCCAACCATTCGTTGGCACGTCTAAATAGTTTGTTGTCATTGAATTATGCGCCATCGAAAGCGTGCCGGATAGGCCCTCTGTGTCCCAGCACGGATTGAAGTGTCCAAAATTGGACAGGGTCTGTCAAGAGCTAGATAGGGGGAAGTAGTCGATGTGGGCGCTCTCGATAACACAAGAGCCCGGAGGGCGGCTTCGCCTCGAGCGCAGGGCGGAGCGAAGCGGCGTTCTGGATAGCTCGCTCCCCAATCCCAAGCCGCCTTCAGCCGGCGACAGCAGCCCCTCAATCCTTCCCGTGCGCCACCGTGTGATTGTTGGCGAGATATTTCGTGCGGATTTCGCGCAGCTTGTCGACATGCTGGTCACTCAGCGTCTGTTGCTTGCCCAGCATATGCGTCACCAGCGCGATCTTGGCAAAATGCTCCACCGTCTCCATATTCATGTAGGCGGTGAGCAAATCCACTCCATAGGTCACGACTCCGTGGTTCGCCATCAGGATGGCATCGTGGCCGGCCACCAGCGGCGCCAGCGCCTCCGCCAACTCGGGCGTGCCGGGCGTCTCATAGCTGGCCAGCGGCACCGTGCCCAGAGTGACGATGATCTCCGAACAAAGCGCGGTATCCAGTGCCAGTCCGGCAGCGGCGAAACCGGTCGCGGTAGGCGGATGCGCATGCACCACCGCGCCCACATCGCGCCGCCGGCGATAGATCAGCAGGTGCATGGCGATCTCGCTGGAGACGTTGCGCTGCCCGCTCAGCTTGTTGCCCGCGGGATCGACGATCACCAGGTCTTCCGCCGCCATCAGGCCTTTGCTCATCAGCGTTGGCGTGCACAGAATGCTGCCATTCTCCAGCCGGACGGACAAATTACCATCGGTGGCCGCCACCAGACCGCACTGATGCAGCAATTTCCCAAAGCGGATAATCTCTTCGCGATGCTGTTGTTCTGTCTTCATGCGACCCGTAGCACCCTGACCCCGGGCTAATCCTGTATCCTACCGCAGCTTTTGTTCGCCCGGAAAGGGAAGATAAACATTGATCTGTGATGGTGGCCCTGGGCTTCAGCCCCCGGTGGAAGCGCCGGCCTTTAGACCAGCGGCACCGCGGCCCCTATTTAGGGTGTCATCCCAAGCGAGCTCGCGCTCGCAGAACAGGCGCGGGCGAGTCGAGGGATCTGCGGTTTCCGTGCGACAAAAGAGAGACAATATCCCCCGTGCTGGTCTCCGACTTCGACTACCCCCTCCCGCAGGAGCTGATCGCGCGCCAACCGCTGGCCGACCGCGCCGCCGCACGCCTCCTGCATCTCGATCGCAAGCGTGATGTGCTGGAGGACCTGGCCTTCCGCAGCTTTCCCGATCTCCTGCGTCCCGACGATCTGCTCGTCTTCAACAATACCAAGGTGCTGCCGGCGCGGCTCTTCGGACACCGCAGCGGCTCGCGCGCCCAACGCCTCTCGCAGGAGAATCCCGCTGCCAGGGATTTCCTGCGCGGCAAAGTCGAAGTCCTGCTCACCAAACCGCTCTCCTCCTCGCCGCACGAATGGGAAGCCCTGGTCCATCCCGGCCGCAAGCTCGGCATCGGCGAGCGTCTCTATTTCGGCCACGACGCCAGCGAAGCCTCGCACGAACTTGCCGCCGAGATCGTCGGGCGCGGCGCCTTCGGCGAGCGCCGTCTGCGCTTCGATCCGGTCGACGATTTCTTCGCTGTGCTCAACCGCATCGGACACATTCCCCTGCCACCGTATATCGACCGCCCCGACGCGCCGGAAGATCGCGAGCAGTATCAGACGGTCTATGCCAAGCCGCTCGGCTCGGTTGCCGCGCCGACGGCGGGCTTGCACTTCACACCCCAAATTTTGGAGCACATTCGCCAACGTGGCATCGAGACGGCCGAACTCACGCTGCACGTCGGTCTGGGCACCTTTCAGCCGGTGCGCGTCGAAGTTGTTGAGGAGCACAAGCTGCACACCGAGCGGTACGAGATTTCAGAACAGGCGGCCGAACGGATTCAATGCGCGCGCGAGGCTGACAGGCGAATCGTCGCCGTTGGAACGACGACGGTGCGAACGCTGGAGTTCGCCGCGCGAAATCCCAAGGTTGTCATCCCGAGCGACGTGCGCAGCGAGGAGTCGAGGGACCTGCTTTTCTCCCGTATCACCGCACAGAGCGGCGAGGCCGACATCTTCATCTATCCCGGATTCGAATTCCGCGTCGTCGGCGCAATGCTGACCAACTTCCACTTGCCGAAGTCGACGCTGCTGATGCTGGTCTCCGCCTTCGCCGGCCGCGAGCGCGTGCTGCGAGCCTACGAGCATGCCGTGCGGGAGAAGTACCGGTTTTACTCGTACGGGGATTGCATGTTCGTAGAGTAGCGTCGCGAGTCCGCGTTGCTCGATCTGACGTCCCGACCGGGGTGAGGTCGCGGCGCGATCGAACGGAGTCGAAGGCCCTTATTCTGCCTCTGCCCCCAGCGCATAGCGGCGGCACGGCAGGGCCTGCTGTGCAATGCTGGCTACGGCATATAGAATTACAGCCAGGTCATGGCAGATTCAATCACCATTCCAGTCGACCCCCAGACGGCGCGTGCCTACGATTCCGCCACCCAGGAACAAAAGCGGAAGCTGCAGGCGCTGCTCGGACTTTACCTGCGGGATTTGACAACAAGGGATTTGCCCACTTTGCAGCAGATTCTGGATGAGATTGGCGCCAAAGCAGCGGCCCGCGGGCTGACCCCGGAGGCGCTCGACAACCTTCTCAAGGGCCCTTGATTGCGCTGCGTCTTCGACACCAACGTTCTTATCAGTGCACTGTTGATTCCTGCTTCGATCCCGAGACAGGCTCTGAATGTGGCATCGCGATCAGCGGTCCTCTTGATGTCGAAGCCCCTCATCTCCGAGCTGCACGATGTTCTTACGAGAAAGGATTTCAGTCGCTATATCGACGAGGAAGATGTACTGAGATTCATCGCGGTTCTGAGTCGTGACACCGAATTTGTCGAAGTGGACGCCCGCCTATCGGTGTGCCGGGATCCCAACGATAATAAGCTTCTGGAACTGGCGGTTAGCGGTCGGGCCACGCACTTAATTACTGGTGACTCTGACCTTCTCACGTTGCATCCCTTCCAAAACATCGATATTGTGATGCCGAGGATATTCCTGGAAGGCTCGCATCGCTAGAAGAGTCCGGCTCACCTTGTTAGAATTTTCTCTTGCCCTCGACCCGCAAAACCGCGAAATCCGCCACCGTCTCCAGCGCCGCCGTGCCCGTTGCTGCCGCGAAGACTGCTGCGCCCAAAGCCGCCGTCGTTGCCCCGCCGGAGCCGGCCGGCTCCAAAGGGCGCGTCTACCTCATCGACGCGATGTCGTTCATCTTTCGCGCCTATCACGCCATGGCGCGGCAGCGGCCCATGTCGACCAAGACCGGCATTCCCACCAGCGCGACCTTCGTTTTCGTCAACATGCTGCGCAAGTTGCGAGCTGACTTCGCCCCGCAATATCTGGCCGCCGTCTTCGACGTCAGTGCGCCCACCTTCCGCGACCAGCAGGCCACTGCCATCACCAGCCTGCGCAAGTTCGATAGCAAGACGCAGACCTACGTTGACACCTTTTACGGCGGCTACAAGGCCAACCGCGCCGCCATGCCCGACGACCTGGCGCAGCAGGTACCGTACATCCGTCGCGCGCTCGACGTGTATCGCATCCCCATCCTCGAAGCGCCCGGCTTCGAGGCCGACGACGTGATCGGCACCCTGGCACGCAAGGCGGTCGGCGCCGGCTACACCGTCTTCGTCGTCTCCAGCGACAAGGACATGATGCAGCTGGTCAACGACCGCATCTGCGTGCTCAATCCGCCCAAGGACAACTTGATCTGCGATGCCGCGAAGGTTGAGGAGATCCTCGGCGTGCCGCCGGACAAAGTCGTGGACGTGATGGCGCTGCGCGGCGACTCCATCGACAATGTGCCCGGCGCGCCCGGCATCGGCGACAAAGGATCGGTGGAGCTCATCCAGCGCTTTGGCAGCGTCGAGGCCGCTCTCGACCGCGCCGCCGAGGTCGATCGCAAGACCTACCGCGAGTCGCTGCAGAACAATCGCAACGCTGTCCTGGTCAGCAAGCAGCTGGTGACCATCGACACCAACGTCGCCGTCGACTTCGAGCCGGAGAAGATGCGCGCGCAGGAGCCCGACGCGCCGGCTGCGCGTGCGCTCTTTACCGAACTGGAGTTCAACACGCTGGTGCAGGATTTCCTGAGCGAGAGCGTTGAGCTGGGCGAGACGGACTACCGCGAAGCCAAGAGCGCGGCGGATGTCGAAGCGGTGCTCGCTACCGCGAAGAAACGCGGTCGAATGCTGGCCCTTGCGCTGGAATCGTCGGGGGCCGCAGCTCCTGCTCCGGCTGAATCCGACGAGCCGGAAGAGCCGGAGAGCGAGCAGCTTTCCCTGACAGCTGCGCAGCCGGCAGCCACGCCTGCCATCAGCCATCGCCTCGCCGTCTCCGCCGAAACCGGCAAGGCGCTGACGCTCGCGCTGGACGATTCGAAGACAGCAGCTCCGCTGAAGAAGGCGCTTGCCGACGAATCGCTTCCCAAGACCGTGCACGATCTCAAGTCGGCGATGCACATTTTCGGCGAGCAGCAAATCGAACTGCGAGGCGTGCAGCACGATCCGCTGCTCTACGCCTATCTGCTCGATCCCACGTACTCCACCTACGCGCTACCGCAGGTGGCGTTTCGCACCTTCAATCTAAAGATGGGGCCGGCGCCCGCGGAAGCCGCCGACATCACGCTGCGGCTGACCGACAAGCTTCGTGCTGATGTCGAGCGCGCCGGTCTGCTCAAGGTCTACGACGAAATCGATCTCCCGCTCGTGCCGGTCCTGGCGCGCATGGAAGAGGCCGGCGTCAAGCTCGACTGCGAGGTTCTCGCCGAGATGTCGCAGCGGCTCCAGCACGACATGGAAGCCAAGGCGAGCGAGATCTACCAGAAGTCAGGCTTTGAGTTCAACATCAACTCGCCCAAACAACTCGGCGATGTGCTGTTCAACAAGCTGAACTTGCCCAAGCCGGTGAAATACGGCAAGGGTAAGACGATCTCGACCGCCGTCGACGTGCTGGAGGGACTGGCGGCAGAGCACGAAGTCCCGCGCATGGTGCTGGATTACCGTCAGCTGTCGAAGCTGAAGTCAACCTACGTCGACGCGCTGCCGGCGCTGCTGAACTCCTGCAGCAAACGTTTGCACACCACGTTCAATATGGCGGGATCGGCGACCGGCCGCCTGTCGTCGGTCAATCCCAACCTGCAAAACATTCCCATTCGCACCGAGCTGGGCCGCGAGATCCGCGCCGCCTTCGTTGCCGAACCTGGCCACGTTCTGCTGGCCGCGGACTACTCGCAGATTGAGCTGCGGCTGCTCGCCCACTTCTCCGGCGATAAGCTGCTGGTTGAGGCCTATCGGGCCGGCGACGACATTCACACCCTCACCGCCTCGCAGGTCTTCGGTGTGCCGCCGCTGATGGTCAACGCGGAGCATCGCCGCCGCGCCAAGGCAGTCAACTTCGGCATCGTCTACGGCCTGTCGGCGTTTGGACTGTCGCAACAGATCGGCATCGACACCAAAGAAGCCAAGCGCTTCATCGATGCGTATTTCGAGACATACCCGGGTATAAGAGAGTTCAGGGATCGCACCATCGAGCAGGCGAGGCGCGATCAGAAGGTCGCGACGCTGTTCGGCCGCGTGCGACCCATCCCCGACATCCACAGCAAGAACTTCAATCTCCGCGGCTTCGCTGAGCGCACCGCTGTGAACACGCCGTTACAGGGAACAGCCGCCGACCTGATCAAGGTGGCGATGATTCGCATCGATGCCGAGCTGCGCCAACGCAAGCTGAGCTCCCGGATGCTCCTCCAGGTGCACGACGAATTAGTATTTGAAGTGCCGGACAACGAAGTGGACGCCATGCGGCATCTGGTCACGGAGCAGATGGAGCAGGCGCACGAGCTCAAGGTGCCGCTGAAGGTGGAGGTGGGCACGGGGCCGAACTGGCGGGATTTGGAGTAGCGCGTGGAGTTCGGAAGCAAGCGGGCAAAGCAATCTCAACCGGCGCTGTCGCCGGAGCAGAGCGCCAGCTTCACGCAGGCGGTGGCGCAGTACATCCGCGCACAGCGCGAACAATATTACCCCCAGGCAACCACCCTGGCTTTCAGCGAGCTGTGGAGTCGCTTCTTTTCCGCCACCGATTTGCAGCGGATACGCGCGGTGCAACCGGCTGCTCAACGGCGCGGTGGTGGCGAAGAGTTGCGTGTGCCGAATCCTCCCTTCTATGCCGAGCTGGAGCAGCTGGGCTTCACTGGTCTGCCTGATTTCAGCACGATGCCGGCGATCACCTTCGACGATGTAGTCGTCTTCCACGATCCGCTCACCCCGCAACTCATCTTTCACGAGATGGTGCACATCGTGCAGTACCGGCTGCTTGGCGTCGACGAGTTCGCGCGGCTGTACGTGCTCGGCTATTTGCAGGGCGGCTACGAAGGAACGCCACTGGAAGTCTGCGCCTATGAGCTCGATGGCCGCTTCATCATGGGCAGCGTCGGGTTTGATGTGGAGGCGGAAGTGAAGTCGTGGATCAAGGGTGGAAGGTTTTAGAGGACGGGGCCAGGATTACTGCCCGCGATCTCTGATCCCTAATCCAAGTCGCTAACCCCTAATCCCTCTCCTCACACTCCAATCGCCTGCTGAATGGCGTTCGCGATCGCGTCGGTGTGCCGCCGCAGGGTTTGCTCAGACTCCGCCTCGATCATTACCCGTGCCAGCTTTTCCGTGCCGGAATAGCGAACGACCACACGGCCATTGCCTTCCAGCTCCCGTTCCGCGGCTCGAATGGACTCCATTACGGCCGGCAACTTTTCAAACGGCAGCTTCTCACGCACGTGGACGTTCTTGATCTCCTGGGGAAAAACCTTCATGTCCGCGACCAGTTCGGCCAACGGCTTGCCGGTGCGGGCCATCACCTCCAGCACGCGCAGCGCAGTCAGGATTCCGTCGCCCGTGGTGATGTCGTAATCTCGGAAAAGAATGTGACCTGACTGCTCGCCGCCCAGCGTCGCGCCGGTCTTCAGCATCTGTTCCAGCACATACTTGTCGCCCACCGGCGCGCGCAGCATGCGAATGCCGGCCCGCTTCAGGGCCGCTTCCAGGCCCATGTTCGACATGGTGGTCGCCACCACCGTGTCATTGTGCAGCCGGACGTGCCGCTGCATATCGCGTGCCGCCAACAGGAGGACAGCGTCGCCATTCACCACCTGCCCCACAGCGTCAGAGAAGAGCGCGCGGTCTGCGTCGCCATCGAAGGTAATACCCAGGCCGTACTTGCCTCCCGAGGCCGCCACCTGCTGCGCGACGTATTCGGGATGCAGCGCACCGCAGCCGGCGTTGATGTTGCGGCCGTTGGGCGTGATGTTCACGAAGTCGCCCTGCAGGCCGCAGTCGTTGAAGACGAGCGGCGCTATGGCGCTGGCCGCGCCGTTAGCGCAATCCACCAGGACACGCAAACGGCTGAGGTCGGTTTCTGCGACGAAATCCGCCAGCCACTGGGCATACTGCTCGCGCAACTGCTGCTCGCCGGGTAGCATCTGACAAGCGGGTACTACATTGTGGGATGTCGCTTTCAGCAGTTGCCCGATGTGGGCAAAGATATCACCTTCGATCTCATGCTCCAGCCGGTCGGAGAGCTTGTAGCCATCCGCGCCGAAGACCTTGATGCCATTGTCCCGCCAGGGATTGTGCGAGGCTGATATCACGATGCCCGCCAGGAAGTGATGGGCGCGGGTCAGGTAGGCAACGCCCGGAGTGGTGATGACTCCCGCGCTGAAGACTTTTACCTTTGCCGATTCCAGGCCTGCCGCCAGCACCTCGCTGATCCAGCCGCTGGATTCGCGCGTGTCCTGCCCGATGAGCACGCGGCCTTCGCGCTGGCGCGCCGCCAGCCGCTGGCCCAAGGCGCGCCCGATGGCAAAGACGGTTTTGCGATCGAGCGGATACTCGCCCGCAACGCCGCGAATGCCATCGGTGCCGAAGAGTTGTCGCATATCAGTTACCCGATCACCACAGCCGCCGGCTAATAGCCGGCTCGAAAAACAAGTACAGAGCCTGAACGCCAGCCTGAAGGCCGGCTCTGCACGGGCGCTACCATGACCAGCCTTAGGGCTGGCCGGACTTGTCCGACATCCTCTCGGTAGTGACCGTAACGCGAATCGGGCCGGGCGTGGGCACGCGCACCAGCGGATCGGCCACATACGCATTAGTCGTGAACGTGGCTCTGCCGACGACGCCGGTAGCGTCCACAGGATCGGTCATGGCGGTTTGAATCGCATTCACCCGCCGCTCCGGTCCCACAATCGTGATGGATGCCGGATCCGTGGTAACACCGGCTATGGCATAGCCGCTCAGCAGTGTACCAATCACCCGCGCCTGGACCGGCACGGAGCGCCGCACACTGCGGTCAAAACTGATGTGAAACTGCGTGGGGACGGCCTGCACCACTTGCACCCCGTGCGGCGTGTGGATATTTTTCCGCGAGAGATCGAAGGTGCGCTCGCCCGGCCCCGCTCCCTGCAAGTCGAGTATGGCATGCACCTGCGACGGGTTCAGCTGCTGCAGCACGCGCTCCGGCCCGCGCAGCGTGACCCGCGTCTGGAAGGGATAGTCGGAGTTGATGTCGAGGTTGGCGGGCGCGTTCTGGAATTCCAGCGGCACAGTCATGGGAATCTCGATGGGCTGATCGCGCCCGACGGCCCACCACAGCAGGATCGCAATGGCCAGCGAAACCAGCTTGAACGGCAGGTTCTTCAGCACATATTGGCGAAAGAAATTGCCTGCTGAGATCGCCATGCTTAGCGCTCCGCCCCGTCGGCATAGTCTTTCTGGTGCTCCTGGCTGAGGCGTTCGATGTCGCGGTCGTCGGTGGCCAGCTCGCGATCGGTAACCGTGGTGGGCAGGGTCGCGGTCGGCACATAGCGCCGCAACAATTCGCTGAGCCGCTCCCGCAGATACTCCACGGTGATATCGCGCTCGATGGCGCCACCGGAAGCAATGCTGATCGCGCCCGTCTCTTCCGAGACAACCACGGAAACCGCGTCCGTCTCTTCGGTGATGCCGATGGCGGCGCGGTGCCGGGTGCCGTACTGCGTCGACAGCACGGGATTCATGGAGAGCGGCAGGAAGCAGGCCGCCGCCGCGATGCGTCCCTTCTGCACGATCACGGCGCCGTCATGCAACGGCGCGCTGGGCCGGAAGATGGTGATCAGCAGATCATAGGAGAGATTGGCGTCCAGCGGCACGCCGCTCTCAATAAAGGTGCGCAGGCCGATCTCGCGCTCGATGACGATCAGCGCTCCGGTGCCCGTCTGCGTAAAGTGATCGGCGGCCAGAACGATGTCCTCATAACTGTCGGTGCCGTTGAAGACGCCGCCGCGCGAGGCCGACAAGCGGCGGCCCAGGCGCGCCAGCGCGTGGCGAATCTCGGCTCCGAACACTACGATGAGCGCAAATACGGCGTAGGGGAAAAGCGTCGTGATCAGCCAGTCGACGGTGCGGAGCTGCTCGATGTGCGCCAGCCAGAAGGCGCCGATCAGCAGCAGCACCGCGGCCAGCATGGGAATGGCGCGTGTGCCTTTGATCAGCTTCAGGAACTCATAAATCAGGAAGGCCACTACCAGGATGTCGATGATAGAGATCACCGAAATCTGCGGGACGTGTCGGAAATTCTGCAGCATCCTGGATCCTCAAAGCGAAGCGCTCCGAATGCCCTCATTCTAATGCAGCGGATCATGAATCGTGGATAGGGAATCGTGGATCGTGGTTCGTGGATGGCTGGGGCTCCGGGATCGCCTGGACCAAGACGCCAGGCAAGGCTGATTTGCACGTGGGCTTCTATCCCCTATCCACTATTCACTCTCCACTTTCTTAACCTGTTCCACCTTAGAGGTGAACTCACCGCTGGCCAGTTGCGTGCGAACCTGCTCGCCAGTTCGGAGCTGCGCCGCTTGCTTCACCAGCTTGCCCTCAGCGTTGAACACCAGCGCATAGCCGCGCGCCAGGATGGACTTGGGCGATAGCGCCTGCAGATTGCTTTCGGCGCGCTCCCACTGCGAGCGGCGGCGTAGCAGGATGCTCCGAGGAGCGGCGTGCAAGGCGCCGGTCAAGCGCTCCAGCCCGGAGCGGCGGCCGCTCAGCAGCCGTGACACCACGCCCTCGAGTGCGGCCGTGTGCGAGTCGAGCTGGCGGCGCATCACGCCGGTGCGGACCCGCAAATCATGACGGCGCAGGTGGGCTTCGAGCGCGTCGATCCGGCGCACCTGGGCTTTCAAAATCTGCGATTGCGATTGCGCCAGGCGGAAAACCGCTTCGTCCACCCGCTGCTGGCGGCGCGCAATGGAATCCTGCATGCGCGCAAACACAGCGTGCTGGGTCAAGGCCGAGAGCTGGTTGTGGGCCCGCAGCAGCTTATAGTTCATGGCCTGCGTAGCGCGCTTGTGCAAGGCCAGCAATTTTTCGGCAAGCTCCTGCTTGGACCGGATGACCAGCTCCGCTGCCGCCGATGGAGTGGGCGCGCGGAGATCGGCAACGAAGTCGCAGATGGTGAAGTCGGTCTCGTGGCCTACCGCCGAGATGACCGGCGTGCCGGAGGCCGCAATGGTGCGCGCCAGTCCCTCGTCATTGAAGGCAAAGAGATCTTCAAACGAACCGCCGCCGCGCGCCACGATGATGACGTCGACCTGTCCGTGCCGGTCGAAGTAGCGCACGCCGGCGCTGACCTCGGAGGCGGCAAACTCACCCTGCACCTGCGCGGGATAGATGAGCACGCTTACCGATTCGTGGCGGCGGCGCAGGATGTTGAGAATGTCCTGCACGGCGGCGCCGCGCGGCGAAGTGACCAGCCCAATGCGGCGAGGCAGCGCGGGAACCGCTTTCTTGCGCGCTGCCGCGAACAGACCTTCCGCCGCCAGCTTGGCCTTCAGCTGCTCAAAAGCAATCTGCAATGCGCCGGCGCCCTTGGGTTCGAGGTGCTCCGCCTGGAATTGCAGGTCGCCGCGCTCGTCGTACACCGTCACACGGCCGCGAGCGAGGACCTGCTGACCGTTCTCGGGACGGAAACGCAACAGCCGGGCCTGGGTGCGCCACATCACGACACGAAGTTGCGCCGCGCCATCTTTCAAGGTGAAGTAGAGGTGGCCGGATTCGGCGGGGCGGTAGTTGGAGATTTCGCCTTCCACATACACGTCGGTGAAGCTGCGCTCGAGCTGAGTGCGCACCGAGGCGATCAGCTCGCGCACCGGATAGATCTTGCGCGCCGGAGCGCTAAACATGAGGCCGAGCTGCTCGGTTTCCGCCACGGTGGAAGTGTATCAAGTGGAGCGGTCAACCCTCAGCTGTCAGCTTCTACCGCATGCGGTTCACGAAATACAGCACCAGGGAAAGGATGATGCTGAGCACGATGGATGTCATCAGAGGGAAGTAGAACGTGGTGTGTTTGCCTCGGTAGACAATGTCTCCGGGCAGCCGGCCAATCGGAAGATTCATCTTGCCGGCGAAGATGAAGATCAGCCCAACGGCCAGGATCAGTCCGCCGATCAGCACCAGCATGCGGCCCAGATCGCCCATGGCAGTAGTGTAAGCCACAGGCGACTGGCTATGGGGTCACCGCACCGCAGGCAATGCGGTCGCCGGCGTTGCCGGCGGGATCGGTCTTGTAGTCGTCGGCCTTGGCGTGAACCATGATTGCCGTGCCGCCGTTGCTGAAGAGCGAATTCGACTCGCTGCCCGTTCCCAGCACGACGTAATTGTCCTTCACGGTCGCTTTCGCGGTGCCGTTGTCTTTCACCGTGAAGTTCATCATGTCGCCGGCATGATGGCCCTGCGGATTGTCGAAGCCATGCTGTTTGCCGGTGGGATTGAAGTGGCCGCCGGCAGACTTGAAGTCGGGGGGATCACATTGCGCCTTCTGATGGAAGTGCACGGCATGAACGCCCGGTGGCAGGTCCTTCAAATCGAGCTTCACTTCCACCCCCGAACCTTTGGCGGAAATTGTCGCGGTGCCGACGTCGTTGCCCTTGGCATCCTTGAGCTCAACCGTTTTCTTCTTGATCGCCTTGCTTTGTGCCAGCCCGGAAACGAGGCCAACGCCGAGCACGGCAGTGACGGCAAGAGCGCGAATGACAAACCTGTAGTTCATAGCTTGGGAGTTGTATCACGAAGCGCTGTGCGGCGAGCGATTTTTCGGAGGTTGTCATCGATTGTTAACGATTTTGGGATCAGGCGTCCCTGTGGACGAATCCGGGGCCGTGGCCCGCGGCGTTCGCTCAAATTTGCGCGAGAGATGGGGAGGACACGTAGATAATAGCGGCATGAGCCCTGAGCGATTTTCGCGCGTGGTTCTCAGCTTGCAATTTGTTGTGTGGGTGGGCTACGGCGTGCTTGCCGGCATGGGACACTGGCCGGCGGCAGTGTTTTTGGGACTTGTGGCCAGCCTAGGTCTGCTGGCGCTGGAAGTCCGCCGGAAGATCAAAGTCAAGCTGATGGATTGGGTTTTGTTGGCGTACTTTGGGATCGCCGCGATTGCGACCTTTCTGCTTCGATCCGCTGCATTTCCCGTCTACAGTCCGATTGTCATCTGGCTGCTTTATGCCGGAGTAACGTGGGTCTCGATCCTGCTGGGAGCGCCATTCACCCTGCAATATGCGCGCGAATCGGCTCCGCGGGAGCGGTGGCAGACTCCCGGGTTCCTGCGCGCCAACCGGACCATCAGCCTGTTCTGGGGCGCGGCCTTTGTAGCGAATATTGCGCTGGTGACCCTGGCCCTCAACCCCAGATATAAATCTCTGTGGATCGCCGTTGCTGCCCCGATTCTCACCATGGTGATCGCCTCGATTTTTACCTCCTGGTATACGCGACGGGTGCGCACGCAAGCTCAGAGAGCGTGAGTGGCGCCTGGGTAGTGGGCGAATCACAGCAGCACTACCCTTGCTTTCATCCCTCTTGTGCTCACTTGTCTTCTGATATCCTTTCCGGTTTGCCTGTGACGTAGAGGCCACTCTTGGGTGCGAAAGGCGAGGCATTGACGGCCGATCCTGTGATCCTGGTGCATGGCGGTGCGTGGGCCATCCCTGACGACATGACCGAGGCGCACCTGCAGGGCGTGAAGGCGGCGGCCGAGCAGGGCTGGCAGGTGCTGCGGCGCGGTGGCAGCTCGCTGGATGCGACGGAAACTGCGGTGGTCGCGATGGAGGAGGACGAGACCTTCGATGCCGGCCGCGGCTCGTTCCTGAACATGGACGGCCGGGTGCAACTCGACGCGCTCATCATGGACGGCGCAACCTTGCGCGCCGGCGGCGTGGGCTGCGTCGAGCACATCCGCAATCCCATCCGCGCGGCGAAGAAGATCCTGACCGAGAGCCCGCACGTCTACTTCGTCGGCACCGGCGCCGAGCGCTTCGCCCAGGAGCATGGCATCGAGTTGTGCGCCAATGAGGAGCTGATCCTGGAACGCGAAGTGGAGCGGCTGCGCGAGGCCAAGAAGCAAGCCTATCTGCAGATGCCGGATGAGTTCGGCCCCACCCGATCGCACGACACCGTGGGCGCGGTGGCGCTGGATGCCGACCGCAACATCGCCGCCGCGACTTCCACCGGCGGCACGCTGAACAAGGCGCCCGGCCGGGTGGGCGACTCGTCGCTGATCGGCTGCGGCTGCTACGCCGACAATCGCAGCGCCGCGGTATCGACCACGGGCTGGGGCGAGCCGATGATGAAGCTGGTGCTCAGCAAGTGGGCTGCGGACCGCGTGGAAGATGGACAGGCGCCACAGGATGTCGCGCAACAGGCCCTGTATTACCTGAAGCAGCGACTGAACGGCCACGGCGGAATCATCCTGGTGGACACGCGCGGGCGCATCGGCATCGCCCACAACACGCCGCGCATGGCCTGGGCGCTGTGTACCAAACAGGGGACGAAGGCGGGGATTGTGGTGGAGGGGTAGCACGGAGAAGCAAGCGAGCTGTCGTACCTTCCGTGTAATATGACCAACTTGGTCAGGTTGCTATAATTGTCCCATGCGCAAGGTAAACATCGGCGATTTGAAGGCAAGGCTCAGCGCTCATCTTCAGCTGGTGCGCAAGGGCGAGGAAGTGCTGGTCTGCGATCGTAATCGGCCCATGGCGCGGATCATTCCGATCACGTCGGACGAGTACTCAGCCCAGGAGCGGCGGCTCATCGCCAAGGGGGTCATGATACCGCCGAGAAGAAAACGCAAGGCCTCCGATCCCTGGCCCGAGCCCGCAGGCAACATTCCGGACAAAGTGATGAAGGAAGTATGGCGTCGCGAGCGAGAAGGCCGCTAACGCGCCCCGCCGCGTTTTGGGATAGCAGTGTCCTGGTTCCGTTGTACGCCCGCCAGGAGAGCACGGCTCAGACGTTACGGTGGTACAAAACCTACGAGGTCGTGGTCTGGTGGGCGACGCCGGTCGAAATCGCCGGCGCGCTGGCCAGGCTGCTGCGCATGAAACAGCTGGCCGTCGGTGACTGGCGCAAGGGCTTGACCGCGATATCGCACGAAGCGCAGACCTGGTCCGTTATTGCCCCCAGCGACATCATTCGCTCTAGGGCGATCGACCTGGTCGAGCACTATGACTTGCGTGCGGGGGATTCGCTGCAATTGGCTGCTGCCCTCGCCTGGTGCGAAGACATGCCCCGGGGTTACGTATTCTTAACCGGGGATGAGAAGCTGCGCGAGGCGGCGCTGCTGACCGGCTTCGAAGCATAATTGCACCTGCGCCAACATCCTGGTCTTGCCCCTGGGCGGTATTTCTGCCAGGAATTGAGTCCCGCGTGAAAAAGCCCACGCAACCCGCCGACGCTACCCGCTGCGTTCATTCCGGCGAGGACCGTCATGGCCACGCCGGCCCGCTGACCACGCCGATCGAGCAGACCTCGGTCTATGTCGTGCCGAACGTCGAGGGCCTGCGGCGCTACGCCAAGGGCGATAGCGGAATGTACCTGTACACCCGCTACGGCAATCCCACGATCGCCGCTGCCGAAGAAAAGATTGCGGCGCTGGAAGGAGCCGAAGCTGCCATCGCGACCGCCAGCGGCATGGCGGCGGAGCTGGTTGCGGTGCTGGCGGCGTGCCAGGCGGGCGACGAGATTGTCTCCATGCTCGACGTCTACGGCGGCACGGTGAAGCTGTTCGAGCAGGTGCTCCCACGCTGTGGGATCAAGGTGCACTTCGTTCCCTACCACGATATCCACAACGCCGCACGCTATTTCAGCCGCAAAACACGGCTGCTGTTTCTGGAGTCGCCCACCAATCCGACGCTGCGCTGCGTCGACCTGGCGGCGCTTTGCGAGCTGGGCCGTAAGCGCAAGGTGTGCGTCGTCGTCGACAACACCTTCGCCACCCCGCTGCTACAGAAGCCGATAGAGCTGGGCGCGGACATCGTGATCCATTCGGCGACGAAATACCTGGGCGGACACAGCGACGTGACAGCGGGTGTGCTGGCCGGTTCGAAAAAATGGATGGAGGCGGCGCGGCCGATCATGATTCTCACCGGCGGATGCATCGATCCCGGCTGCGCGTATCTGCTGCTGCGCGGACTGAAGACGCTGGACGTGCGCGTGGAACGTGCCTGCCGTAACGCGGCACGGATTGCTGAGATGCTGCGGCAGCATTCCAAGGTCGCGCGCGTTTATTATCCCGGGCTGGAGGACAACGAGAGCCACAAGATCGCGCGCCGGCAGATGAAGGACTTTGGCATGATGGTCTCGTTCGATCTGCGCGGCGGAGGCCGGGCGGCAGAGCGCTTCATCGACTGCCTGAAGTTGTGGTACCTGGCAGCGAGCCTGGGCGGGGTTGAGTCCACCGTCTCGTACCCGGTGCTCACGTCGCACATCGGTCTGAGCACAAAACAACTTGAACTGTTGGGAGTATCGCCGGCGACGGTGCGACTGTCGGTAGGAATCGAAGACAGCGACGACCTGATCGCGGATTTGCAAGAAGCCCTCGCGCGCGCCTAGAAACCGGCCCCTTTCCTCGGGACTTTCCGTCACTCAAAAACCGGGATTGCCGAAAACGCAACCGCAGCAAACTATTTCGGCCCTTCAGTCGTATCATGCAAAGAACTTCGGAGAATCTGTTGGGTTCTACTCCCCCAGGTGCATCGATGGTCGTTGTACGCAGCCTGATCTTCCTTCTCCTCACCGCGGCGTTCACCATCGCGCAACAAAGCGAAGGTGCGAAACCGCCGGCACCCGCGGCGGCAAGTCCAGCTACACTCTCGCAGGAACAAATCAGCGACCTGATTCGCCTCTCCGCCGACAAGGATCTGGAGAACGACAAGAAGCAACGGGATTACACCTACGTCGAGCGCCAGGAAATGCGCCGGCTTAACGGCAAAGGCCAGGTGAAATCCACGGAGACGGAAACATATGACGTAATGGAAATCTATGGCGAGCAGGTTCAGAAGCTGATTGCCAAAGACGACAAACCGCTCTCCGCGAAGGATGCGAAGAAGGAAGATGACAAGATCCAGAAGCTGATCGACAAGCGCAAGAATGAATCCGACTCCGACCGCAAGAAACGCCTGGAAAAGGAGGAGAAGGACCGGGAAGACGAGCGGCAATTTGTGCGCGAGGTCGCGGATGCCTACAACTTCAAGTTCGTCGGCATCGAGAAGCTGGGTGGGCGCGACAACTACGTCATTGATGGCGACCCCAAGCCGGGCTTTCAGCCGATCCACAAGGAAGCCAAAATCCTGCCCAAGGTGCGCTTCCGTGTCTGGATCGACCAGGACGACTCGCAGATGAAGAAGCTGGACGTGCAGGTGATCGACACGGTTTCGTTTGGGCTGTTCCTGGCGCGCCTGCACAAGGGCTCACGCATCATCGTCGAACAAACCAGGGTGAACGACGAGGTGTGGCTGCAGCAGCACGTTGCGGTCACGGTGGACGTGCGCCTTGCTTTGCTCAAGAATCTCGACGTTGAGTGGGAAGCCACCGACCGAGACTACAAGAAATTCCGCGCGGATACGAAGATTGTGCCATTGGGAGAATTGCACGGGAGCCCGTAGCGGCGCCGGAGAACGGATTGACGGCCACGGGCGAGCGCCCTATCATCAGGCATCATTCTCCCCGCGCCTGAACCATGATCGACACCACGATCTCGCACTACCGCATTGTCGAAAAGCTCGGCGGCGGCGGGATGGGTGTGGTGTACAAGGCGGAAGACACGCGCCTGGGGCGCTTTGTCGCGCTCAAGTTCCTGCCCGAGGACGTGGCGCGCGACCCGGCGGCGCTGGAACGCTTTCGCCGCGAAGCGCGCGCCGCTTCCGCGCTGAACCATCCCAATATCTGCACAATCCATGACATCGGCGAAGAAGATGGCCGGGTCTTCATGGTGATGGAATTCCTCGACGGCGTGACCCTGAAGCACCGCATCGCCGGACGTCCGATGGAGCACGAGTTGCTGCTCGACCTCGCGACCGAAGTGGCCGAGGCGCTGGATGCGGCACACGGCCAGGGCATCATTCATCGCGACATCAAGCCGGCGAACATCTTTGTCACCCGGCGCGGGCACGCCAAGATTCTCGACTTCGGCCTGGCCAAGGTGCGAGCCAAGCAAGCGAGTTCCGACTCCGAGACCAAGGTCGCCGACTCCGGCGCGCAGCATCTCACGAGTCCGGGGACGATGCTGGGCACCGTGGCCTACATGTCGCCCGAGCAGGTGAGGGGCAAAGAGGTCGATGCGCGCACCGATCTGTTTTCCTTCGGCGCGGTGCTTTACGAGATGGCGACCGGCAAGGTGCCGTTCGACGGCTCCAGCTCGGGGGAAATCTGCAGCGCGATTCTGCGCGACGAGCCGCAGCCGCCGTCGCAGCTGAACCCGGAGATCTCACTTGAGCTGCCAGGCATCATCCGCAAGGCGCTGGAGAAAGATCGCAACCTGCGCTACCAGAGCGCGGCCGATCTGCGCACCGACTTGCAGCGGCTGAAGCGCGATACGGAATCGACGCGTCTGGCCGCAGCGCATTCGTCTTCGTCCAGCGGCAGGATGCCGGCCGTCACCACGCCAAAGCCGCGCCAGCTGTGGATGATTGTGGCGGTGTGTCTCGTCGTCGTTGTAGCTGCGGCCGCGGGCATCGCGTGGTATCTGCGATCGGGTAAGCCCAAGCAGATCGACTCGCTCGCCGTGCTGCCCTTCGTGAACGATGGCGGAGACGCGAAGTCTGACTACCTCAGCGACGGCATTACCGAATCGCTGATCGACAACCTCATCCACGTTCCGGATCTCAAGGTGAAGTCGCGCCACTCCGTCTTCCGCTACAAAGGCAAAGACGTGGATGTGCAGCAGGTCGGCAAGGATCTGGGCGTGGACGCGATGGTGAGCGGCCGGGTAGTGCCGCACGGCGACTCAATCGACGTCAGCGCCGAGCTCACCAAGGTCAGCGACAACACCGAGATTTGGGGCCAGCACTACAGCGGCAAGAGCTCCGACCTGATGTCGCTGCAACAGCAGATCGCCGGCGACATCGCCGGCCAGCTGCGCTCGCAAATGAGCAGCGAGGAAAGACAGCAGGTCACCAAGCAAGGCACGACGAATCCTGAGGCCTACCAGCTCTACCTGAAGGGTCGCTACGAGTGGAACCGGCGAACGCTCGCCGGGTTGAACGAATCCATCTCCTACTTCAACCAGGCCATCGCCAAAGATCCCAACTACGCTCTGGCGTACTCAGGCCTGGCCGACGCCTGGGGAGTTTTGCCCAGTCACGGTGGCACGCCGGCCGACGACTATCCCAAGTCGAATGCAGCGGCACGGAAGGCGCTGGAATTGGATCCCACCCTGGCACATCCTCATGCGGATCTGGCCGCCAACGAGCTTGAGTACGATCTGGACTTTGCGGGATCGGAGGCTGAATTCAAGAAGGCGTTCCAACTGGATCCCAACGACGCCACTGCATACCAGTGGTATGCGGAAGACATAGGTGGGTTAGGCAGAATTCAGGATGCCCTTGCGGCAGCGGCGCGCGCCCACCAGCTCGATCCCCTCTCCCCGATCATCACGGCAGCCACCCAACAGGTCCAGGTCTCGGCGCGAAACTTCGATGAAGCCATCGCATTAGGCAAGCGGCAGATCAGGGAAGATTCCAGCTTTCCGGTGGTGCACCAAATCCTGGCCCTGGCCTACCTGGGAAAGCGTATGTATCCGGAGGCGATTGAGGAGTTCAAGGCCTATGGTCAGTTGGCTGGCGAGCAAAACGAAATGGATTTTGCCTCGGCCCTGGAGCAGGGCTTTCAAGCAGGTGGCTGGAAGGAGGCGCTCAGAAAGGGCATCCAGGTTCGGCTGGCTCAGCGCAAGGCTGGCTATTACTCGCCGTACCTCATTGCCCAGCTCTACGCCGACCTCGGCGACAAGGACGAAGCGTTCCGCTGGCTCAATACCGCCTATCGCGAGCGCGATGGGGTAGGGTTGGTCAAGATGAAAACGGATTTCCTGCTCGATCCGCTGCGCTCCGACCCGCGCTTCGCGGAACTGGTAAAGAAAGTAGGGCTGCCGCAGTAGAGGGTCTCGCGGGTGGGCCGAACCGGGCAGTTGCGGATCCTCTGGCCACGCAGCGAGACGGGTACTGTGCGGCCAGGACGGCCTGCCTGGAGCCCCGCGCCAGGAACCATGGCGGAAAACCTGATGCATCCCGCGGCCGTCAAATGATTCATCTGGCAGCAGTTACTTTGGATTTCGTCTGGTTTCGTTGACCCTGAAATTCGCCGCGTAGTAACATCTCGTCAACCGGTGGAACGCAGGAGAAGGCTGTTTCGGAATTCTTGCCACGATGACACTGCTTCGCCTTAAGCTTCCGGTCGCGGTATCGCTGTTTCTCGCCCTTCTCCTCCTCACTCTCACAGGATGTGAAAGCACCGATCCCAGGAAGCAGTCTTTGCTGCCCCGGCAAGCCGCCGCTCCTCAAGCTACTCCACTGATCGCCCAGAAGTCGCAGCCGCCCGCGCCCCAGGCTAAAGCCAAGTCCGAAGCTCAGCAGGTTCCCAAGCCTGCGCCCCAAGCCGATCCCGCCGATGCGGTGATCGCGCTGGCTGAGAAGCAGTATGCCAGCGGCCAATCCAACTACCAGGCGGGGCACCTGGAAGCGGCGAAGGAGAACTTCGATCAGGCGTTTGACACGCTACTGGCCAGCAACCTCGACGTGCGCGAGGATGAGCGGCTGGAGCGCGAGTTCGAGCGCGTCGTTGAAGCGGTGCACAACCTGGAGATGTCGGCGTTGCAGCAGGGCGATGGCTTTGCCGAGCAGCGTTCCGAGCCGGCGCCCATCGACGAAGCCAACGACGTTACCTTCCCGGTTGACCCCAACATCCGCGCCCAGGCCGAAGCCGAGATCAAGACCACCAAGTCCGACCTGCCGCTGGTGATGAACGACCAGGTGGCGATGTTCATCAATTACTTCTCCAGCCCGCGCGGGCGGGCCACGCTGGAGCATGCCTGGGCGCGTTCGGGGCGCTATCACGAGATGATCGCCCGGGTGTTGAAGGAAGAAGGCGTGCCGCAGGACCTGATCTACTTGGCGCAAGCAGAGTCAGGCTTCCAGCCGCTGGCGCTTTCGCGAGCAGGAGCGCGCGGGATGTGGCAGTTCATGGCGGGATCGGGCGAGCTTTACGGCCTGGAGCGCAGCTGGTGGGTCGACGACCGTCAGGATCCGGAGAAAGCCACGCGCGCTGCAGCCCGTCATCTGAAAGATCTCTACAACCAGTTCGGCGACTGGTATCTGGCGATGGCCGCCTACAACTCCGGCGCCAGCACGGTGCAGCACGCCGTCGAGCGCACCGGCTATGCCGATTTCTGGGAGCTCTACAATCGCGGCGTCCTGCCGCAAGAGACCCGCAACTACGTTCCCATCATTCTCGCCGTGACCATCATGGCGAAAAATCCGGAGCAGTATGGCCTGCAGCGCGTAGCTTCTGAGCCTGCTCCGGCTCTCGACCAGCTGACCATCGACTATCCGGTGGACCTGCGCCTGGTCGCCGAATGTGTAGACACCTCGGTGGATTATCTGCAGGAGCTGAATCCCAGCCTGCTGCGGATGACCACGCCCAAGGACCAGAGTTTTGCGCTCAATCTGCCGGCCGGTTCGAAGGAGAAGTACGAGACGGCGATTGCCGCCATTCCGGCCGACATGCGCACCTACTGGCGCTATCACCGCGTGGATTACGGCGAGACGCTGCCGTCGATCGCGCGCAAATATCACACTTCGGCTGCGTCAATTCAGGAAGCCAACAACCTCTCCGATGGAGAGTTGCCGGCGGGAACGAAGCTCATCATCCCGATCACGCCGGGCCACCACGAGTCTGGCACCGTCGCTTACTCGCACCGCGCCACGCACTACAAAGTGCGCAAGGGCGATACCGTGGCCTCGGTCGCGGATGATTTCGAAGTGCCCGTCGAAAAGCTACGGCAATGGAACCATCTGCGCGGCAGCGCTCTGACACCGGGACGGGTCCTGGTCGTTTACAAACCGGCCGCGTCGGACAGCTACGACCCTCCCTCGGCTCCGAAACAAAGCCCGGAAGCGGCCAGCCACGGCCCCCGGTCCCACCCCTCTGGCAGCTCGCAAAGCACGAGATATCATAAGGTTAAGAAGGGTGAGACGCTCAGCAGCATCGCCGAATCCAACCACACTTCGGTGGCCGCCCTCAAGCGCGACAATCCCAAGCTGGCGGCCAACCTGCGCCCCGGCGATGTGTTGCTGATCCGCAAATAGCCGTCGGCCATCCGCTGTCAGCCGGCGGCGATGAGTCCTCCGGCGCGCCCGTGAAAGAACTTCGTGCCGCATTTTGCCTCGGCCCTCTTCCCTTCCCGCAGATGTTCTGTTACAACAAGCGCGTTGCAGTTGTTTGGCGGGCGCGTGGTGCGGGCGCTTGGCGAAGGCCTGCATGCGAGAATCGCGCGCCTGTTGCGCGATCTTTGTCTTTGGTATAAAACCGACTTTTGCCTTGCGAGCTGCCTCCGTTCAGTTCTGCGGAGTCCGGCGCCATCAGGAGGACAAGCACATGACATTCGATGACAAGCTCCACGCCCGCAGAGATGACGAGATGGATGACTACGGAGAAGGCGCTTACAACGATTCCCTCGAGGACGAGGAATACGAAGAAGAAGAGGAAGAAGAAGAGGAGCCCGAATCCGTTTCGGTCGTGGAAGAAGAGGTCGACATAATCGAGCCGGAGGAACCCGCCGCGGCGGCGCCGCCTCCGAAGAAACCCGCCAAGAAAGCTCCCGCGAAGAAGGCGGCCAAGAAAGCTCCTGCCAAGAAGGCAGCGAAGAAAGCTCCACCAAAGAAAGCGCCACCGAAGAAAGCTGCCAAGAAGGCCGCCAAGAAAGCCGCCAAGAAAGGTGGAGCTAAGAAAGCCGCGAAGAAGAGCGCCAAGAAAGCGGCGAAGAAAGGTGGCGGCAAGAAGAAGGGTAAGAAGGGCCGTCGATAACAGCAAAGATCTAAGCGTCAAGGATCAGCCGCGGTTTCATGCCGCGGCTTTTTGTTGGAGTGCTGTCATCTATTTCTTCGCGTGTAGCGATGTGCGCAGCTCGATCGGCGGCGAGCCGTCGAAGGTGATGACACTGGGTGGAACCTCTCCCAGCGCGGACGAGGATGGCGTCAGCACTGACCACATCAGCAGCAGCTTGTTGTAGCGAGTTGCGAAGATCGACTGCGACAGGCGCTGGCCCAGGTCCTCTCCGCGCGGGGTGGTCGCCAGGGTGCCGTGAAAAATCATGAACAGATGACCGAAGACGGTCAGCAGCTCATCGGTTGAAATCTCGCCGAATTCTCCCGTCTCCTCCAGGCTGGCAGCCACCTCGTCCAGACTGCGCTTATCGGCCAGCGACGCTGCCGTGCGCATGGACATGCAATTGGGGTCGATCGCGCGCAGGACAATCGCAGGGTCCGGCTCCTGGCGGGCAAGCTCGGTGGTGGGCGGCGCGATTCGCAGCAAGGTCTGCGAGCAGGCGTGCAAGAACTGATATTCGCGCAAGGCCGTTTCGTCCGACGGAGGATCTTCTTTGCCCGACGAGACTACTTCCCAACCCTTTGGCAGCTGGTACTGTACCCCCAACTGCGAATTGCGATAGACACCGGCGGATATTTCGCCCGCCGGGATGCTTTTGCCCGGATCGTCGTGCAGAGCCGCATTGACTCGAAAGGTGGGAACCGTCGGCCCGGAGTAGGACGCGCCTTCCACTTGCACCAGCTTGCCGCTTGAGGTGATCAGGCTGCCGTCGTCCTGCGGACAATAGAAGCGCGCCTGCGCCATCGCCGCTTTCGCCTTGCGGAGAAAGTCCTGGTCGTTGGTGCCAATCACAACCTTGACCAGATAATTGTTGACATTGGTCCAGTATTGCGCGGCGTAGTTCGGACCGTTGTGACGGACGGAGTAGAAGAACCGCCCGGAGCGCAGCATGAAGTCGGGAATGGGGAACGGCTCCGGCTCGCCCGGCCGTGTGGGTCCGGCACGTGCCAGCGCCTTCAGCGCCTCTTCGCGCTGTTCGGGAGTGTCCACCTCCTCACCCGGACGCGGATCCTTGGCCGTGACCATGATGTAGCCCTTGTGCGGCCCCTTCTCATACTGCAAGGCCAGCAGCGCGTGCTGCCGTTCGGGCATCACCGGCAGCATCAGCTCATGGCCTGCGACGGTGAGCGGCAGATCGAAGCCGAATCCGAAGAACTGGCTGGTGTAGTGCGTGTTGGAAAGGAAGCCCGCCTCCGGCAGCATGGGTTCCTCGGTGCTGGGCTTCTCCGGCGGCAGCTTCTTGAACATTGCGTTGGGATCGATGTCGGGCGCCGGACACTGTGCATGGGCCGCCGCCGCAAAGAAGCAAAGCAGGCAGGCGACCGCCAGCGCGCCCAGCTTAGCGGGCGCCAGGTCTAAAGCTGCACTCACCCGGGACATTTTCAGCGGGCCTCCGTGGCTGCGGATGCGGCTGCGGCAGGCGTAGCCGCCATGATGCCAGTATCCGAAGGGGCGCGCAAGTGACAGTGGCGGGTGGTGCTAGTAGTGCAGCCTTAGCAATTGCTCCCGAAAAGTAAAGGACGGCTGCAAGCCGTCCCTTCTGTCGTGGTCGAGTATTGGCTTATGCCGCTAGCAGCTGCCACTCATCATTCTTGTCAATATCGGCTGTCGCGTCCGTTTCCTGGTTTCAGCGAACTGAACCAATCCTGCCGCGCTTCGGAAGCGATTGGTCATCCGAGCTTCCATTGCCGGGCAGTTCGCTAGCGCGTGCAGCTGTTACTCAGCATCTTCAGGGTGAGCACCTGCAGGCCGCGCGGCGTATTGCCCGCCTTGCCGCTGTCGCTCGACTGGTTTTGGGCAGCCTGCTGTTTCGACAATTCTGTGGGCTTGCCGGTGATCGTGACCGAGTGATTCACATGCTCGGCGAGATCGACGCTCGTCGACGAAAGCTGCCAGGTTATGCCGTTGTGATCGGTAAGACGGTAGCCGCCGTCATTCGCCCGCTTCAAGCAGCCGGTGAGCAAGAGCTGGATAGGCGGGCTCGCCGTCTGCGGAGGAGTCGGGCTGGGCTGAGCGGCCGGCTCGCCGCCGGACTGCGCGACGACTAACGGGCCGAAGCTGAGAACGGCCAAGCACACAACCCACGCTGCCACGGATGATCGCGTCATGGTTCGTCCCTCCTTCGCTTAGTCTATGCCCGAAGACCGCGCCCAGGTTGTGGGACTAACCTTCTGGATAGCTTTCACACGTCGTTTGGATAGGGATCAGCGTGTGGAGGGAGGGATCGAGTGGGCGAGATCGCTGCCGGAGGCTTTGTTTCTAGCGAGATACAGATCCGGCGTTCCCTGCCGCTATGTCCAACCGGCCATTTGGCAGGGCACTTGCTCTATTCACAGACAAGCAAGCGGAGCTCAGGATGGTGCTGGCAAGTCACCATCCGAGAAGACATCTTCTCAGCGCGGTAGTCTCCGACATGTAGCAACCGCGCTGAGAAGAACCATGATCCCTCGACCCACTTCGATATCTACCTCCGCACTCCGAAACGATCTCCCACACTCACGGGCCACCCGCACCGTTACTCACAGCTGACGGCCGGCAGTTGCCTCTTGCATAATTGCTGCATGCCCTCCGGCAAGAAAGATGTGCAGCAGAAGATCGAGACGCTGCGCGACAAGATCCGCTATCACGAGCATCGCTATTACGTGCTCGACAACCCGGAAGTCAGCGACGCCGAATTCGATCGCCTGATGGACGAGCTGATCGAGCTGGAGTCGAAGCATCCCGAGCTGATCACGCCCGACTCTCCCACGCAACGAGTCGGCGGCCAGGTGAGCGGCCAGTTCGCCAGCGTGCGGCATTCCACGCCGATGCTCTCGCTCGCCAAAACCACCAGCGAGGCCGAACTCCGCGACTGGGAGCGGCGCATTCACGATCTCACCGGCGTGACGAAGGTCGATTACGTCTGCGAGTTGAAGCTCGACGGCATGTCGATGGCGTTGCGCTATGAGGCCGGACGATTGGCGCAGGGCATCACTCGCGGCAACGGCACCGAAGGCGAGGACGTCACCGCCAACGTCCGCACCATCCGCAGCATTCCGCTGAACGTTCCGCCGCAGCAACGTAAGAAAGCGGCGTTGCCGGAAGCTTTCGAGGTGCGTGGCGAACTGCTGATGCCGACCACATCGTTCGTCCGCATGAACGATGAGCAGGAAGAGAAAGGCCTGCCCAGGTTCGCCAACCCGCGCAACGCCACCGCCGGCACGGTGCGGCAACTCGATCCCCGCATCACCGCGCGGCGTCGTCTCGACTTCTTCGCCTACGGTCTGCTGGTCGACGGCCGCACCATCTTCGATTGTCATTCCGAAGCGCTGAAGGCGTTGCAGGCTGCGGGCTTCAAGGTCAATCCCAATCATCGGCTGGTACACAGTATCGACGAGGTGTGGAAGTTCATCGGCGAGTGGGAGGCCGAACGTGATTCGCTGCCGTACGAAACCGACGGCATCGTCGTCAAGGTCGACCGCATCGCACTGCAGCAGGAGCTCGGCTTCACCGGCAAAGCGCCGCGCTGGGCTATCGCCTTCAAGTACGCCGCACACTCGGCTGAGACGCAGATCGAGGACATCGTCCCGCAGGTGGGTCGCACGGGGAAGCTGACGCCGGTAGCATGGCTCAAGCCGGTTCCGATCGGTGGCACCACCGTCAGCCGCGCCACGCTGCATAACATGGACGAGATCGAGCGCCTGGGCGTGCGTATTGGCGACTGGGTGCAGGTGGAGCGCGGCGGCGACGTCATCCCCAAAGTCGTCAAGGTGCTGGAGGACAAGCCGCGCGGCCATCGCAAATTCCACATGCCGGAGCGCTGTCCCGTCTGCGGCGGACACGTCGTCCGCGCCGAAGGTGAAGCCGACCACCGCTGCGTCAACGCAAACTGCCCCGCCAAGCTGCGCGAGACCATTCGCCACTTCGCCTCGCGCGGCGTCATGAACATCGAGGGCATGGGCGACTCGCTGGTCAATCAGCTGGTCGAAACCGGCATGGTGAAAGACGTCGCCGACATCTACGACCTGACGGAAGAGAAGCTGCTTCACCTCGAGCGCATGGGCAAGAAGTCGGCGGAGAACATTCTCGGGGAGATTAAGCAATCGAAGAATGCCTCGCTGGAGCGCGTGATCTACGGGCTCGGCATTCGCTTTGTCGGCGAGCGCACGGCGCAGTTTCTGGCCGAGGCGTTCGGCTCGATGGATGCGCTGATGAAGGCCAGCGAAGAAGAGCTGCAGGAGGTGAACGAGATTGGGCCGCGCGTGTCGGCAGCCATCCGCGAGTTCTTCGACGAGCCCAAGAACGTCGCCCTGGTGAAGCGGCTGGAGAAGGCGGGGCTGCGCTTCACCGGCGAGAAGAAAAAACGCGGGACTACCCTCGCCGGCAAGACATTTGTCCTGACCGGAACGTTGCAGCGCTACACCCGCGACGAAGCCAAGAAGTTGATCGAAGATGCCGGCGGCAAGGTTGCGGGATCGGTCAGCAAGAAGACCGACTATGTTGTCGCCGGGGAGGAAGCGGGCTCGAAGCTGGACAAGGCCCGCGAGCTGAAGGTGGCGGTGATCGGCGAAGATGAGATGGAGAAGCTGGTGAGGAAGTAGTTTGAGGACATTCCGCGTAAGTTGTTGTCCCAATTTGGGAAAACGCATTTAGAAGCCCTCTGAGGGGCCTCAGCATCCCGGGACGCCCCATAGGTCGTCGGACGGTCGGATCGTCCAACCTGGGGCATCCTAGGGCCAGGAATGGGCACTCTGTGATCTGGAGATGGCAAAATAGTGCTCAATAATCGGCGATCTTAATGGCACTAAAGTCTGCAATACTTAAGGGCGGCGTGCAACAACGCTCTCAAACCAAAGATTACAAAGAACCAGAGCCGCCAGAGAACGCTTCCTGACTCACCACTCGGAGATCACACCGCCAGATACGTATTGGCTTCTTCCTCGGGCGCGGCAATTCCTTCGGGCAAGGCGCCTCCGTTGTAGTCGGCCATGCGGTTCTTCCACTTCAGAAATTCGGTGATCGTCTGCGGCTCGATGCGCACTTCGACACGGCGCAGGCTGGCCAGCAGCAGGTTCATCTCTTTCATCAGGCCTACCGGACTGCGCAGATCCGCTCTTCCGGGCTTCACCACCAGATGCACTTCGCGGCCCTTCGACTGCAGCAGCCCCCAGTGCTTCGGCAGCTCCTCGGGCGCGATCATTCCCGCAGGCGCAAAGTACAGCCGCTTGCTGCCGAGACCGTCTTCTGGATGCAGGCGAAACGGCTTGCCGGCGTCGGCGAGGAAATCGCCGCGCGAGACCTTGCATTCGATCAACACCGATTGGCACGACGCTTTCCAGCCGATGACGTCGGGAACCTCGCCGGTCGCGCAATACTGCTCCGACAAGACGATGCCGCATCCATACCTGTAGCGCAGCCACTCGGCGGCGCGGGTCACGAGTTGTGCATGTTTCGTCTGCGCGGATGCTTTCGTCACGATTCCGTTGTAGCGCGAAAGCAATGCGCTGGGGAGTGCCTGGAGAGTGGCCGGGTTCGATTCGTCATGAATAGCAAGCTATGTTGCCCGGGGTTGGGCAAGGCGCGGGGTCGGCCACCGCAGGTTCCTCCACTCGGGCTGAAGCCCTCGGTCGGCATGACAACCGCAAAAGAGATGTCGGCGCGCCCTTCCGCCGTCCTTGGGGGCCGCGTCCTTTCGTGTAATATCGAAGATTCGCATGGCATGGATGATTCAGGCTGAGGACGTCCGCAAGACCTACCGTATCGGCAAAGTCGATGTGCCGGCGCTGCGCGGCGTATCGCTGCAGGTGGAAAAGGGAGAGTTCGTCACCATCGTCGGCCCCTCCGGCAGCGGCAAGTCGACCCTGTTCTACATCCTCGGCGGACTGACGCAGGTCGACTCCGGCCGCGTGATCATCGATGGAGTGGATTTCAGCGCGATGTCTGACTCCGCCCGCACCCGCCTGCGCCGCTCCAAGATCGGCTTCGTCTTCCAGAAATTCAACTTGCTGCCCACGCTGACCGCCGAGGGCAACATCGAGATTGCGCGCGACATCTCCGGCCAACACGACGGCGACGGCGCCCGCGAACGTATCCAGCGCATCACCCGGCTGCTGGGCATCGAGCAGCGCTTGAACCACCGGCCCTCGGAGATGAGTGGCGGCGAGCAGCAACGTGTCGCGCTGGCGCGCGCGCTGGTGAATCAACCCGCAATCGTGCTGGCCGATGAGCCCACCGGCAACCTCGACTCGGAAAACTCCGCGATCGTGCTGAAGATGCTGCGCCAGTCCAACCAGGAGTTCGGTCAGACGGTGCTGATGATCACCCACAATCCCGAGGCCGCGACCTACGGCGACCGCATCATCCACATGCGCGACGGATCGATTGTGCCGCCGGAAAAAGATCCGCAATGGAGCCACGCTCATGACTGAAGACATGCGCACTCCGATCCTGCCGGGCAAAGGCGCCTCCGACTACGAGCGCTACCTGCGCACCGACGAGTTGCTGGCGTTGCAAAAGCCGCCGGGGGAGATGCTTCACGACGACGAACTGACGTTTCAGGTCACGCACCAGGCGTCGGAGCTGCTGATGAAGGGCGCGGCGTGGGAGCTGGACCGCGCGCGTAAGTGCATTCTGGAGGGCGATTACCGTAATGCCACGCGGCTGCTGCGCCGCGCCAACAAGATGCTGGTGCATCCGCTGCGCATGCTGGCCTTGCTGGAGACGATCACGCCGTACGAGTATCACGTCATCCGCGCCGGCCTGGGACATGGCAGCGGCCTCGACTCGCCGGGATTTCTCGCGCTGCTGCACATCGCGCCGCGGCTGGGCGAAGCGTTCTTCGAGCAGGTGAAAAAGGCTGGCCTGACATTGGAGGAGCTGTACCGGCGGCACCGTGAGTTCTTCGAGCTGCACGAGATTGCCGAGGAGTTGCTGGACTACGATGAGCACGTCCAGCTCTTCCGCTATGCGCATTTGAAGCTGGCGCAGCGCATCATCGGCGGCGGCGTGGTCGGCACCATGGGAACACCGGTCGAGGTCCTGAAACAGCGCATGGAGTTTCCTCTGTACCGCGCCCTCTGGGATGTGCGGAATGAGATCACGTCGCACATCAACGCAGAAAACGCGACGGGACACGGCGGGGTGTACTGAAGGCGGCACTTAGCATTTAGCCCTTAGCACTTAGCATTTAGCATTTAGCAACCTAACCCTTAGCTCTTAGCAGACGAATGGATCGGGCGTTTGCCAACAATCAACGAGACTGTGTGTGTCGCGACACGAATTGAGCTTCGCGGTGGAACCGTGCGCTTGAATCGCAGCAACTCCAGCCGCGCAGCGGCGGCAGCCCTCGCGACATCGTTGGTTTGCATGGCTAATGGCTAACACCCGCCTTTCCGATTCCTCGTGCATTCGCTATAATTTAGATTCCACGAGCGGGAGTAACTCAGTGGTAGAGTGCGACCTTGCCAAGGTCGAAGTCGCGGGTTCAAATCCCGTCTCCCGCTCCAGAATATGCCGCCCTCGCATCGCGCGAGGGTTTTTCGCATAGCTCCCCGGTAAGGCGCGGTCGCCAAGTGGTAAGGCCGAGGTCTGCAAAACCTCTATCGGCGGTTCGATTCCGCCCCGCGCCTCCAATAAATCAGTTGCCAGTGCGGAGGGTCCCAGCCTGCGCTCGGGAATCAGTACGGTATTCGCTCGATGCCGGTGATGAACGTGATCCCGGGAACCGTCATGGTAGAAAGGCGGTTGTCGTTGGTGACGAAGAGGTCGGTACCGGCAGCAGCAGAACAAGCCAACTGAATCGCATCCGCCGGCCGAATCCGCTCCCGTGAACGAATTTCCGCATAGCGTTTCGCCGCTTCAACCTCGAATGGAATCAGTTCTATGGGGCCATTGACGAAGAAATGCAGGTAGCTTTTTTCCAGAATGGCGTTGCCCGCCTCTCTTGGTTTTGTAAGCGCCTCGCTTACGGTAAGGTAACTGGTCAGCAGTTGGTCTCTTCGCGCCACCATGCGTTGGCGGAGTTCAATAACACGGGGCGACCATTCCGGGTTGTGCTCAAACAGGTAGATGAAGAGATTAGTGTCCCAAAAGACGCGGGCCATTGCGTCACCATGCCTCGCGGCGGATGCGCGCGTCCATCAGGAGCGCAAACAGGTAGGCATAGTCCATCAGGTCTTTGATTTCTGTCGTGCTGGTGAGCGGGCACCGGGCAATGGCCTTGTTCACTTGGGCGCGGGATAGTTTTCGATTAATCCGCTGCCCTTCCCGGAAGAACCAAATGCCATTCCCCTCTACGCTGTAGGTAAACGGCAGACGCGTGGCGGTTTTGAACTGCTCTCCCTGGTGGCTCTCAATGCGCTGCCAGACCGCGTCCGAAGTATTCTCCGCCGCGCTGCTCCCTCGCTCCGATGGTGGCGCGGGCAAGTCCTCCGAACGAAGGCGCTCGACGAAGCGGTCGCCGGCTTCGTGCTTCCACAAATGCTTTCCGACCCCGAGCATCGACAGCACGGGATCGTCCATCACCTGTGGCGTTGGCTCGACCACGCTCTTGGTTGGCGACTTTGACACCGGCGATTCTCCAATGCTCTATTACTCTATTTACTCTATAGAGAGATAAGGATAAGGGTCAAGTTGCTGTGTTCAGTTTCATCGGCAAATCGCGGATCCTGGTTTGCGGCGGACCGCCTGTCACACCCGTCACAGCGCGCCCAGGTCTCGAACAGCGCGAGACCTGGAGCGCCCGCAGCCAAACGCCGCTTCCGTTTCGCTGACTCCAATACCCACCCATCCAAACTGCGCTCTGAATCCTTTTTGCAGCCTGCCGCGTATAAGGCGCGAAGGAGATTCAGATATGCATCCACAAGCAGCGTCGCTCTCGTCAACCGAACTTCCCCACCTACGTTCAGGATCCGGCAGCTTTAGGAAAATTTTCATCGGGACGGGCGGCTTGCGAGCCGGATGGCGTCTGCTCACCTTCCTCGCGATCTTTCTGGCTCTTCAACTAAGTACAGTCGCGGTGGCCCACGTCTTCGGTTTCGGCCAACGAAATCCCACGATGATGACTCCGTTCCTAATCGGCATATCGGAGGGCCTCGCATTTGTGTATCTCTGCATTGCCGGCCTGATCATGGCCCGCATCGAGCATCGCAAGTTCTCCGACTACGGCCTGCCGCTGAGATTCGTCCTGCGCAAGAACTTCTGGCTGGGAGCGCTTTGGGGATTTCTGGCAATCAGTGGCGCGCTGCTTGGAATCTTTGCCTTCCACGGCTTCCGCATAACCGGCTTGGCCATTCATGGCGCGACGATCCTAACTGCAACGCTGGCCTGGACCGTTGCCTGCATCATCATTGGCCTGTGCGAGGAGTCGCTCTTCCGCGGCTATCCGCAGTTCACCTTGAGCACGGGCATGGGCTTCTGGCCGGCGGCATTCCTGCTGTCCGCCACGTTTGCCGCGCTGCACGGATTCAACAGCGGCGAGACCATCTGGGGGCTGCTGTCGGTGGTCGCCTTCGGAATCTTGTTCTGCCTGTTCATCCGCCGCAGCGGCAATATCTGGCTGCCCGTCGGATTTCACGCCGGCTTCGATTGGGGGCAGACGTTTTTCTACGGCGTGCATGACAGCGGGATGGCGCCGTACCACAACCTCTTCGCCTCACAATTCTCCGGGCCGAAGTGGCTGACCGGCGGAGGTGTTGGGCCTGAGGCCAGTATCTTCGTCCCTCTCGCGCTGTTGGTTGTGGGCGTGCTGTTCAGTCTGCGTTATCGCGCGGTGCGGTATCGACCGGACGGAGTGTGACTCCCGTCACAGCCAGATGTGCGGTCGGTGCGGCACACTAAGGCATGTTTCCGGACCGCTTCATGCAGAGCTTCGCCATCATCAACAACCGCAAGCGCGCCATCATCGCGCTCATTCACTCCGTCTTCTTCCTGGGAGTTGCGGGGGTGCAGCTGGCCATCTCGCATGCTGAGCCGTTTTCCGGGCGCACCAGCGGCACGGTGCTGCTGGCGATCTACGTAGTCGTCACCACCGTTCTGCTGATTCTTCTGCGCTTCTCCCGCTGCACCCGCGAGCGGCTCTACTTCGCTTTCTGCGCCGCCAGCGCCGCCTTCGGCCTGGTCAGGATCTGGCTGGGTGATCCCGTGCTCCACGCCAACGTGCTGCGCGTGCTGCTGTTGTTCTGTGCGGTGGTGATCGGCACGGGAATCCTGCGCACCCATTCCGGCACACCGGCGCTGGCCGCCGAATCCGAAGCGCAATAGTCCCTGGAAGCTTCAACTGGACGCGAAGAGGCTGTACAGCAGAATTACCAGGACGATCAGCGTTATCACCACATACATCCAGTCGCGCTCAATCCCGAAGGCCGCGGCCGAGAAGGCCACGCGGGCCACCGGAGTTGCGATCAGTAACAGCAAGCCGAGTTGAATGATCGCCCGCGCGCTCATCCCCAGCACGCCGTGAAAGACCTCCACTGGATTTTTCAGGCTCTCCGGCTCGCCGTGAAAGGCGTTGTAGCTGGGGACTTCCCGTCCATGCCGCGTGAGGTAGAGAACGCCTCCAAACAAGATCACCGCGGCCGCCAGAATCACCCCCGTGCGCAGCAGGGTACCGATGATGACTTCGATGCGCTGATCGTTCCAGCTGCCTGCCGCTGGCGTGGATGCAGTCTTGTCGCTCATAGCCGGCCTGTAACTCCGTTGAAGATCATTTCAATTCCCAGCGCGACGATGACCACGGCAAACAGATAGCGCAGCGCTTTCACCTTGGCTTTCACCAGCACGCGTGCGCCCAGCATCGATCCCGCCAGCACGCCCAGCATCACCGGCATGGTGATTCCCGGGGCGATGTAGCCGCGGTTCAGGTAAAGTCCCGCACTGGCGGCCGCGGTCACGCCGATCATGAAGTTGCTGGTGGTGGTGGATACCTTGAACGGAATCTTCATCGCCTGGTCCATGGCCAGCACCTTGACCGCGCCCGACCCGATGCCGAGCAGACCGGAAAGAACGCCGGCGAGGAACATCAGGCCATATCCCGCCGGCACGCCCGTCACCGCGTAGCGCTGCATACCCTCGGATGTGGGATACGAGCCGCCCAATCTGAGCTTTTCGGCAAGTTTGGAGGATTGCAGCTGCGGTCCGTGCTCGAGCCGATGGCGGCTCGACAGGTAGGCCGAGTACAACAGCACCAGTCCAAAGACCACGGCAATCGCACTCGTCGAAACATGCAGAGCAATCACGGCGCCGGCGATCGCACCGACGGTGGTCGCGGTTTCCAGGAACATCCCAATGCGGATGTTGGAATATCCTTCGCGCACATAAGCCGCGGCCGCGCCGGAGGAGGTCGCGATCACCGAGACCAGCGACGCGCCAATCGCGTACTTGATGTCCACATGGAAGAGCAGCGCCAGCATGGGCACGACTACCACGCCTCCGCCGAGTCCGGTAAGCGCGCCGAGAAATCCGGCGAGCAGTGAGCCCAGGCCGACCAGCCCGGTGAATTCCCAAACATTCATAGCGCGTTCACAGTTCGCACCGTGTTCAATTGCGTCCCGGAAAGTGTAAGGATTGTACATGCCGCAGGGATGTTGCCTGATGGGGTAGTGGGTCGGCTTAAATTCACGCGCTTACCCCGTCTCGGCTGGAGCGCGCCTTGACAGGACGCGGAAAAAGTCGGATTTCGAGCTCGTTCGGGTAGAGCCGGCTTCAGGCGACGGCACAAAATGCGGTTGTTCCGACTTTTTCAGCAGCCTCAATTTCCGACTGACCCATTACCGCCTCATGCGTCCTCTGGCTTTTGCGGGCGGAACGCGATACGGTAGAAACCAGACGGGGCGCGGTACCCAAGTGGTAAGGGAGAGGTCTGCAAAACCTTTATGCGCCGGTTCGATTCCGGCCCGCGCCTCCAGATTTTATTTTGAGCAAGGGTCGGGATTTCGTCCTTCGGCTCCGCTC